>WNFR01003400.1_pt1 | contig 16474 bp, 20 predicted proteins | sample 5400221 | NCBI WGS metagenome assembly WNFR01 (sample SAMN13153357, study PRJNA577476) | soil metagenome | isolation source: 40 cm soil under Madrone tree | place: USA:California | collected 2016-06-14 | reverse complement strand
TTGATGCGCCGGTACAGATATTTATGCTCGAAAAATACGACGGGATTGTTGTCGCGTATGGAAGCCTTGATAAGGCCCTTGGCGTCATATGGGGTCGCGGGGCAAACAACTTTCAAACCAGGGTTATGCACGAACCACATCTCCGGGTTTTGCGAATGAAATGGCCCGCCGTGGACATTGCCGCCGCTGGGCCCACGCAATACTAAGGGCGCGGGCGCTCCCCACAAGTAATGCGTTTTCGCGACCATGTTGCTGATCTGGTTCATGGCACAGCCGATGAAGTCCATGAATTGAAATTCAGCAACTGGGCGCATGCCGGTCAGAGAAGCGCCAAATGCGGCCCCCACAATTGCTGATTCGGCTATGGGTGTGTCGATAACGCGCTCGGGACCGAAGCGGTCGATAAATCCATCGGTGATCTTAAATGCGCCGCCGTAGATACCAATGTCCTCGCCGATGCAGAAGACACTGGGGTCGCGTTCCATCTCTTCCCAGATTCCCTGGCGAATGGCTTCAAGATAAGTGAGCTGAGGCATGACGGAAAAGTTTACTACTTTGCCGGTGCAGACGTTTGCTTTGCGTTTGCCATGTTCCCCGGTGGGGCTTATAGTCTCAAGCTTGGAGGGCCCAGCTTGCGGCACATTATCAACTGGCTGTTGAGCGCCCTGGCAGTCTGGGTCGTGGCTCACTTCGTCCCAGGATTTCACGTTACCGGGGCGGGCGCTGCGCTCATAGCGGCGCTTGTTATTGGATTAGTGAACGCCACTTTGGGCGTGCTGCTGAAGATCATCACCTTACCGCTGACCATTCTCACTCTGGGAGTTTTCTGGTTCGTCATCAATGCTCTGATGTTAGAGGTCGCCTCCGCGCTCTTATCCCCAGCCTTCAAGATCGACAGTTTTGCCTCCGCCTTCTGGGGAGCCATCGTTCTGAGCCTGGTGAATATGCTGTTTCGCTGGCTGGCGGGTACTGGGAAACGGGACAGTTAACTTTCGTTTTGCCGCTGGATATTTTCCGGTTGACGCGCCTTATCCCTCTCAGGCTAGACTCAATTCAACGGATTCCCCATCCCAATTACTCGCGTTGGAGACCTTGGATGAACCAGATGGTTTTATTGCTGGTTGTGCAGTTGTCAGTCGCTTTCGGAGTTGCTGGGCTGCTCTGGCCGGAACGGCTGGTCGCTGTGTTTGATGTTCTGATGTTTCCCTGGCCTGCGACCCACAAAATGGTTCGCGCCAATGCTTTGGGAGCGATCCTGCTGGCGCTGTTTTTGTTCCTCACGCTGTTTGCCAGATTACATAGGTAGTTCCAGGAAGCTGCCCCTACGGTTGTGTCGAATTCTTCTTGTCGCGATGCTGGAACAGCCGCCGGCTGATATCCGGAAAAAACTCACTCACTAGTCCTCCTAAGCTGCCATATCCAATGGCGATGGCACTGCGACTCATCGTAAGTCCAAAACCGCGGTCTGCCGGCGGGTAGTAGGCATTTGCGATCCCGCCAGCCGTTAGGGCGCCGAGAACATTTTCCCAGGAGAAGGTGCGTTTACCCTTGTCAGTGCGGCACACGACTTCGTGCAGCAGTGCATAACCTATCCGGCGCTTGATCGAACCTTCGCCCAGGCGGAAATAACGGGGGTCTTCCTTGAGCAGGACGGGGTAAACAAAGTTACTGAACAAGCTGCTGGAGACTTCGTCGGCGAATGCCGCCCCATAGCGTTTTCCGTATCCCGCTGCACCCTGGCCGTACTCAGGAAATTCGTCGTCAGCCTGGCCGATTCCGGCTTGAAATCCGACCACGCCGAATTCCACCGGATCAAAGGCCGATCTCGCAAACAAGTGGAACTTCTCTCCCGGGGTGAGCGGAAGAGCGTCACGGCGGTTGGTTGTCCCAAACTGCGGAATTATGCCCAGTAGGCGCTTTGAGTGCTCCTGCTTTTCAGTTTCTTTCTCATTTTCAGACTGAGGGGCAGCAGGCTGTGAAGCTTGTGCCACAACTATTGCAGACAGGAGAGGAACAATCACGAGATAGCGGATGAAATATGCGGACATCTGGAATTCCGGCTCCCACTGTAAATGGTTTGCCCTCAGTTCGCACCTAACCAGTGGGCATTGCCCAATTGACGGGAAATGGCCGTAACATTTACGTTGAATCCCCTACGATGAAAAACATCGGCATTCTGCTCTCCGGCCGCGGCTCGAACTTCGAGGCGATCGCGAAAAACGTCGCGTCGGGAGAGATTTCTAACGCTCGAATCGCCATCGTGATCTCGAATCGAGTCGACGCTGGGGGAATTGAAACCGCCCGGCGGCTGGGACTTGAGGCTGCGGTCATTTCGTCCAAAGGAAAGGCCCGCGAAGATCATGATCGGGAAGTGGTCGCGGCGCTGCAGCGGCACAATGTGGATTTGGTCTGCCTTGCCGGGTACATGCGGCTGCTCTCACCGTGGTTCGTACGCCAGTTCCCACATCGCATTTTGAACATCCATCCATCGCTGTTGCCGGCATTTCCGGGACTCGAAGCCCAGGAGCAGGCGTTTGCCTATGGAGTGAAGGTCACTGGTTGCACCGTTCACTTTGTGGATGAGGAACTCGACCATGGGTCGATTATTGCGCAGAAGGCAATCCCGGTGCTGGATACAGATGACGAGAAGAGTCTGGCGGCACGGATACTGGAGCAGGAACACATCGCTTACAGCGAGGCAATCAATCTTGTACTAAATCGGGAATTTCGGATTGTGGGAAGGAGATTTTTGTCTTAGAACTCGCAAACGGGTTGCTATCTTCGAATTTACGCATTTTCGAATTGCCGAATTAAGAAGCCCGGAGTACCACGCGATTGTGACGCCGGAGGAACTCAAATCTCGAACGAAGGTTTTTGCTCTCCAGGTGATCAGAGTCTTTAAGGCCCTGCCAAGAAACGAAGAGGCTAGGACCCTGGGGAAACAGATGCTACGCTCCGGGACATCTGTGGCGGCCAATTACAGGGCCGTGTGCCGTTCGCGATCCAAAGCGGAGTTCCTTGCCAGGTTGGGAGTCGTAGTCGAAGAGATTGACGAGACGGTTTTGTGGCTCGAGCTGCTCGCTGACTCTGAGATTGTTTCGCGGGAACGCCTTAAGGAATTGTAGCGGGAAGCCAACGAGCTTCTGGCAATTTTCGTGGCATCCCAGCTCACTGCTAAGGGAATTACTCCAAATTCGTCAATTCGCAAATCCATCAATCCGTAAATTTGTTCCTCCACTCTCGTTATAATCAACCGAATGTCCACCTTCGCTCCTGTTGACGAACAACTGACATATATAAAAAAGGGCAGCTCGGAGATCATTCGAGAAGCCGAACTGCGTTCCAAGCTCGATAAATCTGTTGCGTCCGGCAAGCCCCTACGCGTGAAGGCTGGCTTCGATCCGACCGCTCCTGATCTGCACCTTGGCCACACCGTTCTGCTCCGCAAGCTCAAACATTTCCAGGACCTTGGCCACACTGTCATCTTTCTGATTGGCGATTTTACTGGCATGATCGGCGATCCCACTGGGCGATCGGCTACGCGGCCGCCTCTGACCGCCGAAGAGTTGATGAAGAACGCCAAGACTTACATGGAGCAGGTATTCAAGATCCTTTCGCCGCGGACGACCGAAGTTCGGTTCAACAATGAGTGGTTCGAAAAGATGAAATCGGCGGACTGGATCAAGCTTGCGGCCAGAACTACCGTTTCGCAGATGCTCGAACGCGAAGACTTCCATAAGCGTTTTCAGGAAGAAAAGGCAATTGCGCTGCACGAGCTGCTGTATCCGCTGGCGCAGGGATATGACTCAGTCATGTTGCAGGCCGATGTAGAACTTGGCGGGACGGACCAAAAATTCAACCTATTGGTCGGACGAGATCTGCAGCGTAGCTATGGACAGGAGTCGCAGGTCGTGCTGACGATGCCAATTCTCGAAGGATTAGACGGTGTACAGAAGATGTCGAAGTCGTACGGGAACGCGATTGGGATTAAAGAGCCGCCACTCGAAATGTACGGCAAGCTGATGTCGATTTCCGACGATATGATGTGGCGCTACTACGAGCTACTGACGGATGTGAGCACGGTTGATATTGTCGGCATGCTTAGTCGCGTCAAGGCAGGCACTGAAAATCCGATGCTCCTGAAGAAACGACTCGCGGGCATGATAGTGACTGATTTCCATGGGAAGGACGCCGCCGAGAAGGCTGGCGATGACTGGGCCAAGCAGTTCCAAGGCAGAGATATTCCAGAAGATATTGAAGAAGTAGAAGTAAGAATTGGTGACGTCTGTGCGGAGAACTTTGGCTACCGCGCGGCACCTATGGCCTACACCGTGGATGTACCCATCAAGGTTGACAGGTTGCTGGCGGCCTCTGGCCTGGTCGGTTCCAACAGCGAGGGGATGAGAAAGATTAAGGAGCGTGCGGTAAAGTTTGACGCAAGTCTTATCCTAACTCCCGTTTTTGTTAGTACGATTAAGCAGCCGTTCGTTATACGCGTGGGCAGAAAGCTCCGAAGAGTCCGCATACTGCCCGAATGAGGATCGTTCTGCGAAACGTTCCTTCTCTTGCGCAGATCCTTCCTCGGAATTACCTCGTGAGCGTGGGCATTCTCTTCCTTAGGATGACATGATGTTCTTGTGGAGGAACTCCCTCTGTGAGATTTCTGTGCTCCTTTGTGCACTCTGTGGTTAAATCCCTGGGACGATGCGCGTTACCGCGATCCTCGGGCCGGGGAATTTCTCGAAGTGGGTTGCGAAATTCCAGCGTATTGCAGGCGTTGAATGGTCCTCCGAGCTTTCGCGTTCCATTGACGCAGCCGTAATATTCGGTGGCGACGGCACCGTCCATCGGCATCTTCCGACGCTCGTTGACTTGAATTTGCCCGTGCTCGTCGTGCCGTGTGGTAGCGGGAATGATTTTGCACGAGCCCTGAGGCTGCGAAGCGCAGATGATTCTCTCAAGGCATGGCGCGCCTTCGTGACAGGTGGACGCAACGTGCGCCACATCGATTTGGGAATAATCCGAGAACTAAAGGCGGGCGGGGCGCCCGCCCCACATGGGCATTACTTCTGCTGCGTTGCTGGCGTGGGCATTGACACGGAAATCGTCCGCCGTGCCAACGCTCTTCCCAAATGGATCCGCTCTCACGGTGGATATGCCTTAAGCGCGCCGCGTGAGTTTCTCCGCTTCTCACCATTTCCCATGAGAATTTCCTGCGAGGCCACCACAAGCAGTTTCCAGCCTACGATTCTTGCCGCCATCGCCAATGCGCCAACCTACGGAGGCGGCATGAAGATCGCGCCCCAGGCGCAACTCCACGACGGCAGACTGGACGTTTGTATCGTCCGCGCCATGGACCGCTTCAAGCTGTTCTGCCTTTTTCCCACGGTTTATTTCGGCAGACATCTGAGCTTTGACGAAGTCGAATATGCCCAGACGGAGACGGCGAAGCTCGAGACAGAGTATCCGCTCGACGTCTATGCCGACGGCGAGTACGTTTGCCAGACTCCGGTCGAATTCACCGTTGCCCGTGGCGTTTTAAAGGTCATCGTTCCTGAGTAGCGCAATGTAACTACCAGCGGTGCTAAACTACTGAAATCTTTATGGCTGACAATGGACGCTCGCGTATTTGGTTGTGGGTACTGATTGGGGGAGGAGCTTTCTTCCTCTTTGTGTTGGCCGTTTTTACCCTGGTCTATGTTGCCGTGCGTTCCGGTGGCCAGCGAGCCGGCATACACGCTTTTGGCGACAAGATCGGCGTGGTGGACCTCGAGGGCGTCATCCTCGATCCCAAAGAAGTCGTTGATCAGCTTCGTAAGTTTGCCGACGACGACTCAATCAAGGCCATTATCATTCACGTGAATTCGCCAGGCGGCGGAGTTGCAGCTTCAGAAGAAATCTATCGCGAAGTTAAACGGGTCCGGGACGAGAAGCACAGATACATTGTGGCGTCGATCGAAACCGTGGGTGCGAGCGGGGCATACTATGTCTCTTCGGCCACGAACAAGATTTACGCGGACAGCGGCAGCGTTGTGGGCTCGATCGGTGTCATCGCAGAATGGGTGAATTACGGGGACCTGATGCGCTGGGCGAAGTTGAAACCTGAGGTGCTGAAGGTAGGCCAGTTCAAGGACACCGGTGATCCCACGCGAGAGCTGACTCCCGCAGAGCGGCAATATCTGCAGGGCCTAATTGACAATATGTACAGCCAGTTTGTGCAGGCAGTGGCCGATGGACGCCATGCCAAAGTGTCCGACATTAAGCCAATTGCAGATGGCCGGGTTTGGACCGGAGAGCAGGCTCTCAGCCTCCACCTGATTGATCAGATCGGCGACTTCCGGTCGGTGGTTCAAGAAACAGCAAAGTCGGTCAAAATAAGCGGCGAACCGGTGCTGGTGCATCCGGAAAAGGACCGCAAATCGCTCCTTGATCTGTTATTCGGGGATGCTTCGCAACTGCTGCCGACGAAAGAAAAGATGCTCGACCAACAGATGGGATTTTACTATCTATGGAAGTAGCGGCACCGCATGTGCAAGCCGCCCCTTGCCAACATCCCCTGAAATTTGAGAAGGTTATGCAGACCCCACTCCCGGGGACGGGCATCTGGCCCGGGAACGTATAAGAAATAAGAGGGAGCGAAGTCTATGACCAAAGCGGATTTGATCGATGAGGTTTCCCGTCTGGTGGAGTTGACCCGCAAAGACAGCGAAGTCATCGTAGAGACCATTTTCGACAGTGTTGTGCGCTCGCTCCGGGCGGGCGACAAGATCGAGATCCGCGGGTTCGGAAGCTTTCGCACTCGTCAACGCAAGCCCCGCGTCGGTCGGAATCCAAAGACCGGAGACCGCGTCGAGGTCCCGGCCAAGAAGATCCCATTCTTTAAGCCCAGTAAGGAATTGAAAGACTTAGTGAACGGCGAGACGCCTGCCCGTACGCCGGCTACTCCCTCGCCCGCGATGTAGGCGTCAGCCCCGCGTTTAGAATCCTCGCAGCATGTTCTCTCGCAAGATTCGTGTCGAATACGAGCACGACGGCAAGCACCTGCCCTGTCCGCTGAAGTGGCTGGACAGTTTTTCCATGCGGAACTTCACCAATGCCAGCATCTTTGACGATACCCTCCCGGTCGCGGACGGCCTCATGGAGATTGGGGAGCGTGTAGCGCTGCCGAAATTGAAAGAGGCCATGGAAGACTGGTTTCGAAGAAAAGGGTATCTCTCCAAGGACACGGAACTCACTCTCAAAGTTGTGTGAGCCTCGTGGTCTTTCATGAACTCCCAATGTGCAATGTTCCGTCGCCACCTTATCGCCCAGCTGCTGTGCCCCGAGTTTTTTTGCTTTCCTTGACAGTAGTAAGTTCGGCCATGCGGGCGCGTAACCGGAACACCGCCATGGAGTGAATCTGAGATATGCGCGATTCGCCCACGCCTAATGTGGTTCCTACTTCTTTCATAGTGAGCTCTTCAAAGTAGTAAAGCGCAAGCACTTGTCGCTCCTTCTCCGGCAGTTCGGAGATGGCCCGAAACAGCAGCTCTCTGGTTTCGGACCGCATGACCTGCACCAGCGGACTTTCCTCTGTGTCGCTCGGTAAGCGCTCGCATACGTCCTCCTCTCGCCCATCAATGGACGACACAATCCGCAAGCTGCCGATTTCAAGCGTATTGATCTCGCCGAGAAGTTTGTAAAGCTCGGCCAAGGTGACGCCCATGGCCTGTGCGAGTTCCGGCTCAGTCGGATTTTGTCCCAGCTCCAGGCGCAGCTTATTGTGAGATTCCTCCAGGCGGCGGGACTGGCGGCGCAAATCGCGCGGACTCCAATCCATCTCGCGCAGGCTGTCCAAAATCGCTCCACGAATGCGGAACTTTGCATAGGAGCCGAACTGGACGCGCTTGCCGCGGTCGAATTTTTGAAGCGCGTCAATCAATCCCACTACGCCGGCATGCACCAGATCTTCTAGGGGAACATGCCCGGGGGAGCCTCTCGTGAATCCGGCGGGCAATGTACCTAACTTGCGGCAACTGTTCGGCTAAAAGGCGCTGCCGCTCTTCTTCGGTCTGCGTGTCGGTGTTCTGCGAAAACGAGGGCGCCTGCTTGGCTACTTGCGTCATGCCAACTCCGCCCGCGGCGGCGGAATGAGAAACGCTGAATGACTCATTCCCTGATTGAATCAGCGCGAGGTAAGAATGGGATTAGGAGAAGATTAGGAGATCGTGGCTATCGCAAATCGTTCCCATTGTTGCGAAAGCACCCCAAAACGGGAGGACACCAGAACTGTTATGAGACCTGTGCTCGGGAACTCAGTTCGTACCCCACGCCCCGAACCGTATGAATCAGCCGGCTGCTGCAGCCATACTCGATTTTTCGGCGTAAGTAGTTGACGTAAACGTCCACCACATTTGTGCAAGTATCGAAGGAAACGTTCCAGACATGCTCAATAATCATGGTCCGGCTGACACGTCTTCCGGCGTTGAGCATTAGGTATTCGAGCAGGCCGAATTCCTTTGATGTCAACTCGATCCGCTTGCCGGCTCGCTCTACCCTGCGCTCGACTCGTTCCAGCTTCAAGTCGCCCACTCTAAGCACCGACAGCGCGGGAAGGCGGCTCCTGCGCAGCAGGGCACGGATTCTTGCCGAGAGTTCCGCATAGGAGAATGGTTTTGCCAGAAAGTCATCGGCGCCAAGATCGAGGCACTGCACGCGATCTTCAACCCGGTTTCTGCCACTTAGCATCAGCATCGGGACGCTGGGCTTGCGGGCGCGGACATGTCGCACAATCGCGAACCCATCTACTCGGGGAAGGTCCAATTCCAGCACCAGCAAGTCATAATCGAACTCGACCGCCATGGTGCGAGCTTGGTCTCCATCAGTGCACACATCCACCGCATAAAATTCAGCTTCCAGACCCTTCCGGACAAAGCCTGCCGACGCCGCATCATTTTCAGCAATGAGTACACGCATATAGTTTTATTAGTCCAACCAATCAATTCTTACGGAAGTAACGTATCCGTGCGCGCAAATGTGCATGCACGAAGGGCTCAGGATTCAAAATGGAACTATTGGGGAGGTTCAAGGACGTGGCGAACCTGCTCTGCCACTCGTCGTGAACATGTCTGGTACTGGACGATAATCAAAAGGTCATCTTTGCATGGAGTTCTGGACTAAAAGGACATTCAAATCCATCTTCCTCCCTGGAGCAGTGATTCTTCTGCTCGCCGCGTTGCTGCTGGAGACGGGATGGGTAGCAATTTCAGCCTCCGGCGTCAATTTTTTCTATTACGCCGTATTCATTGCCGCTGGCCTCTTGGCATGGCGATTCCACTCAACTCGCGTCTTGTTCTCTGTGATCGTGCTGCTTTTGGGACATCACGCGCTCGAATTCTTGTCTCAAGGTCGGGGCACGGCGACGACTCCTGGCAGGATTGCCTTTGAGGCCGTGGCCTTCTTGCTTCCCCTGAATTTCATTCTCCTGACGTTTTTCCCCGAGCGGAGTGCTGAACGCCGCATATTGGGGTGGTTTCTGGTGCTTCTATTCTTTGAATCGGTTTTCGTTGCCGCAATTTCACGGCCCGACCAGTTCGCACCAGCGTTTCTTCACTTTTCGCTGATTCCGTCCTATCATCCGCGGCTGCCTCAGCCCGCCATGCTGGTCTTCATAGCCGCCATCGGTTTCCTGCTGTTTCGATTGCTCCAGTTTCACAAAGCCATAGAAAACGGAATGCTCTGGTCTCTGATTGCAGCATGGCTGGGCTTACAGGCAGGCGGGGCGGGGAAGATAGGCAGCGCGTATTTTGGCGTTGCCGCATTGGTGCTGGCCAGTTCGATCGTAGAAAATTCCTACTCTCTGGCTTATCACGACGAACTCACCGGACTTTCCTCGCGCCGCGCATTCAACGACGCATTACTCTGCCTTAAAGCCCCTTACGCAATCGCCGCCGTTGACATCGACCACTTCAAGAGCATCAACGACAATTACGGGCACGATACTGGAGATCAGGTGCTTCGCCTGGTGGCTTCGCAAATTGCGCGAGTGGGCGGAGGAGGCAAATCCTTCCGCGTTGGCGGAGAAGAATTCACAATCTTGTTTCCCAACAGAACTGCTAAAGAAGTGACCGATTACCTCGAATTACTGCGATTGAATATTGAAAACTTTGCTTTTCGTGTGCGCAGCGGTCAGGAACGCCGAAAGAGTCGCCGCGATTCAGACCGCCGGACAAAAAGCGATCGGCGCACTACGCGGGAGACGAACTCTGGCATGCTTTCCGTGACGGTAAGTATCGGTCTAGCTGAATGTCAGCCGAAATTTAATGTCGAGGAAGTAATTCAGCAGGCGGACAAAGCTTTATACCGGGCCAAGCAGGGCGGAAGAAATCGGCTCGAAACCGCCGAAGTCTCACGTAAAAGGTTAAGTCCTCGGAAACCCAAACCAAAGAAGGCGGAAATCTCCTAACTTCCTGCAGGCTTGCCGGTGGCCGCGCGGTTACGATCAAGTGCCATTTGCACGATTTCTCCGATCAGTTGCGTGTAGGTCCGGCCAGCTTTCTTCGCCGACATCGCGAACTCATGTTTGCTGGAGAGCCACGGATTCGGATTCGCCTCGATCACATAGACATCGCCGCTGGGTGTTAGCCGCATATCGATGCGCCCGTAGTCCCGCAGCTTTACTGCTCGATATGCCGCCAGCGCGGTGTCGGATAGCTTCTGTACGGTTTGCTCATCCAAATCTTCGGCAATTTTTGATTTGGTTAGTTTGTACGCGTTTGAGTCTCGTTCAAACTTCACATCGCGGCTGGCAATTTTCGGTGTTCCTTTCGGCAATTTTGAGAGGTCTAGTTCCACCAACGGTAAAACTTCCGTATGTTCGTAGCTGCCGAGGATCGCTGCGTAAATCTCACGTCCTTCGATGTACTCCTCGATCAGCGCAGGCGAGTCGAACTCATTCTGCACGTATTCAACGCGTTCCATCAGCTCTTTTACACTGTTCACGACTGCCTCGGCGTCAATGCCAATAGACCCGTCCTCGGATTGGGGTTTTACAATCAGCGGAAAATTCACGTCGTGAGCGTGGTCAATATTGCCGCGATACGCGGTGGCAAAATAGGGCGTACGAATGCCATGAAAAGCGAACATTTTTTTGGCTGTAGCTTTATCCTGCGCCAGGAAATGCGCGTGCGGCCCTGCCCCGGTATATGGAATCCCTAGCAGGTCCATGTATGCGGCAACATTCATCTCTTTGGTGTCGTCGCCGGCGTAAGACTCGGTGAGATTGAAGATCAGGTCAGCGCCGCATTTCGTCAGTCCATAGAGCGATTGTGGTCGGCCATCCAGCACGTGATACGAAGGCTCATGGCCAAGTTTCCCGAGCGCATCGAAAATTTCTTCGCGGTCCTCTTTTTCTCTTCGTTTGCGGCCGGATTCTGGCGCCGCTTCTGTCTCCGGAGTTTCCTCTTCGCCCCAGACGTCGTACAGCACGGCGACTTTCAGTTTGTCGCTCATTCAGCCTCCAGAGTAACGCATCACGCTTGAAAAGATCTGCCCCGCGCCAGGTGGTTCATTACCAGCGTGGTTACGAACACGGTCAACTCCGATAAATATTCGGCTTCTTTCTTGATATCGACTCGCAATCCAAGCTCTGTGGTCCTCCTTTCAATAGATTCCATGAGTTTCCGAATTTGAGGGCGCTGCATCGAGGTCCACCTCGCGATGTGGTCAACCAGATTCTTTCTGTGCTTGTGAAGGAAGGGGCCGGCTGGCTCAGAACTCTTGCGCGTTTTGGATGCACTCAGAATGGCTGCAAGATCGCTTTCCAGAGCTACTTCGAGCAGCGGAATCTGTTCGGTCGTGTGACGGTAAAATTCGCCAACCGTCGTTTCCATGTCAGTGACCGTAATGTCTGGAGTGCCGCGCTTGCGCAGCGGGTCAATACTGCCTAAGTCCCGCGCGATCCGCTCCATGTATCGCAGCTTCGCCATCGCGCCCCATCCGCGATATCGCTTGCGCCAGTTTGAGCGCGGAGTCATCCACACCGCGAAGGTCTCGGCAAAATCCTCGTCCGGATGCTTCTGCGCGTACCAGCCCGGCAGGTAGCGCACGTAGTCCTTCGAAAACAAGACGGGCCGATAGTTCTCCCGATATGGCCGGCGGTACGGCCCGAAAATTTGTTTCCACTCCGGCGTGCGGTGCAGCTTATACGCATAGTTGAAAGCATGACCGGCTTCATGTCGGAGATACATCATGATCTCGCGGTTGTCCTCGAGGTCGTTGTTTTCTCTTTCAATTTGCGCGAGGTCAGGGCGCGCCAGATAAAAGGGAATTCCGATAATCGGCTCCCCCGAGGGACACCCCCATTCGTCCGTCAAATAAAACGCAGGCCGAAACTTCATGATCTTTTTCTGCTCAAGCTCGCGATAGAGTTGCTGCACTAACCTCTCCACCGGCGAACCCTCAATGGTCAGGCCGAGGTCGCAGATCCTGGTGCTCAGGACTGGTTGCGGCTCGGGGGTCGTCTGTTCGGTCGAATCCATCAGGTCTGCTTACAGTGTATTAATTCAGCGGGTTGCGGCAAGGGGAGGGAGCACGGTGAACAACAGATCGAGTGGAAGCGTGGTCGTTCAAAAAGGAAAACCGGACGGTGTTAAACTGTTCTCAGTCCCGCCGGAGAGATGGCCGAGAGGCTGAAGGCGGCGGTTTGCTAAACCGTTATACGGGCCAAAACCTGTATCGAGGGTTCGAATCCCTCTCTCTCCGCCACCTCATTCTTCTTAGACATCCTTTTCGTATGGTTACTCCCGATGGCGTTCGTTGCCAATTGTTATGGTGGCAGAAACGTTTGGCCAGAGGTGACTTTCTAAAACGATCTCAGCTTGTCCAGTGTTTCTATCGCTAGTCGTTTCGTCAGCTCTGCTGCGGGAAGCTCCCGAGCAAGGCGCGCCGCTTGACCGGACCACAGTGGGGTGAAGTCGCTCGATCCTGCCGCCTCAGCTCTTGAGCGAAGAGGTCCCAAAGCTGTGGAAGCGAGCGGGAAATCCGGGACATTCTCGGAGATTGGTCCTAGCTCTTTAATAGCCCGATTCATGATTCCTCGGGCGGGGCGGCCGGTGAAAATATTCGTCAGCACGGTCTGAGCGTCCGGGGTGTTCTTCAGGGCCTCACGATACAAGGGACTGACCTTGGCTTCCGCGCACAGCAAGTAGGCCGTTCCTATTTGCACCGCCGCTGCTCCAAGAGCAAAAGCCGCAACAACGCCACGCGCGTCAGCGATACCGCCAGCGGCGATGACCGGTACTTTCACAGCATCGACAACCTGCGGGACGAGCGCCATCGTACCGGCCTGCGTCGAAACATCCTCGCTGAGGAAAATGCCTCTGTGCCCACCAGCTTCATAGCCCTGGGCGACGATAGCGTCACATCCTCGGTCTTCCAGCCAGCGCGCTTCATCGACCGAAGTGGCTGAGGAAACGATCTTCGCCCCTGTATTTCGAACCCGTTGAACACGTCTTTCTTCCGGAAGGCCAAAATGAAAACTGACGACCTCTGGATGGAATTCGACGACGAGGTCGCACATCTTGTCGTCGAAAGGCGCCCGGTTGGCGCTCGGAACGGGCATGTTCTGATCGAGCCCCAACTCGACGTAGTAGCGCTGCAAGCGTTGTCTCCAGAGTCTCTCCCGATTTGCATCGATTCGCGCCGGGGTGTGACAAAAGAAATTCACATGGATGGGGCGCCTGGTCTGGCGTCGTATCGCTTCCAGTTCGCTGCGCATCTGTTCGAAACTCAACAAGGCACAAGGAAGCGATCCCAGGCCCCCGGCTTCCGAAACAGCCACAACCATTTCAGAGAAAACGGATCCAGCCATTGGTGCCTGAATAATTGGTAGCTGGATACCAAAGAGTTGGAGAATGCGATTGTTCGGCCACATCTTTACTGCCCTCACTTATGTTGTACTACCACTTGCCAGCGTGCGCTCCCCCATCAAGATGCACAATTTCGCCGTTTACAAACGGAGCAGACTCGAGATAAAGCAACAAGTCGGCAACTTCTTCAACTCTGGCTAACCGCTTCAGAGGGCTCAATTGCTTTAGAAAGTCATGAGCGTCTACGGGATTCATCGGGGTGTCGACGACCCCTGGCGCAATGGCGTTGAAACGGATACCCTCGCCCGCGAATTCAATCGCCAGCGCACGTGTGACAGACTCCAAACCACCCTTTGTGAGGTTTGTAAGACTTGCCGCTACTCCCGCTACAGGCTGGCTTGCGAGTGACGCCGTGATATTCACGACATGTCCGAATTGCTGCTGGCGCATCTCCTCAACGGCGAGTTGGGAAACGAGTTCTCAAAGCCGGGCTCCCCAACTGTGTTTGAAAGGAGAACGCATGACGGAAAAGCGAAATGTGACCCTGCCTGGAAAAGTTGACAAAATCGTCGAGTCTGCGGGTCCAAGCGAACCGGAAAAGGCTGAGATATCCGTGGAAGGAGCTGATCCCCTGTATCAAGAAATCCGCATTGAAAACACCCTCACCGACGAAAACGGTGATGAGGTCCGCCTTAAGAAGGGCGCCGAGGTTGAAGTCACCGTTGAAGGTAAAAAAGCCGCAACAACCCCAAAAGCTGACGCGAGACTCCCTAAAGGTAGTACGAGAAAGTGATCTGACGATAAGTCTCGAACTCTACAACGCCATTGTTACCGAATCATCCGAAACTGTCAGATCTCAGGCAATAGCAATCGCAGCACCAAGTGCGCGCGGTATACCATTAAAGCGTGCGTCTTCCGGTGAATCCACCGATTTTGCCAATGCTTGCGAAGCGAGTTGGTGAGTTGCCGGTGGGTGGCGATTGGATCTTTGAACCGAAGTGGGACGGGTTTCGCGCGCTGGTCTTCCGCGACGGCGATGAGATTCTGATCCAGAGCCGCGATGAAAAGCCACTAAACCGCTACTTCCCCGAGTTGTTGGAGCCATTACGTTCGGCGTTGCCTGATCGCTGCGTGCTCGACGGCGAGATTGTCATCGTAAAGAATAATGAGCTCGATTTTGACGCGCTACAGCTGCGCCTCCATCCAGCCGCGTCGCGGGTGAATCTTTTATCCCGACAAACTCCAGCTTCATTCGTGTTCTTCGACTTGCTTTGCAATGGAGACCGGGACCTTTGCGGCGAACCATTCCAGAGCCGGCGCTGGGAGCTGGAATCGCTCATTTTATCGGCACCACCACCCATCCACCTGACGCCGGCAACGGACGACCGCAGCGTTGCGTCGGACTGGTTTCGTCGCTTCGAGGGGGCAGGTCTCGACGGCGTCATCGCGAAGCCAGTCTCAGGGACCTACGAGCCTAACAAACGCGTGATGCTTAAGGTCAAACACGAGCGCGACTGCGACTGCGTGGTGGCCGGTTTTCGCTGGCACAAAAAAGGCGATCGCACCCTCGTCGGCTCACTGCTGCTCGGCCTGTACGATGATGCCGGCGAACTACAGCATGTAGGAGTTTGTGCGAGCTTTACCGCCCAGAAACGTTTAGAGCTTGCAGAATTCCTTAAGCCTTACCGCACAGACGCGCTCGCTGCTCACCCTTGGAGGAGTTGGGCGGATCCGGATTCCGCCAACGGTGAAGCCGGCAATCGCATGCCGGGTGGCCAGAGCCGCTGGAGTCAGGGCAAGGACTTATCGTGGGAACCACTTCGACCTGAGTTGGTGGTCGAAGTGGCGTACGACCACATGCAAGGAGACCGTTTCAGGCACACGGCCCAGTTTCGCAGGCGGCGCACGGATAAAAAGCCGAGCGACTGCACCTATGCTCAGCTCGAAGTCGTCCCGCCGCAAGAGCTGGGGGAGATTTTCCCCGCGGGACGATAAACCTTGGTGCGAGCTGCTCATCGATCTTCTTTTGTTGCGTTTTTCTTGCGCGATTCACGCCATTCACGCGTCGGATCATCATCAGGGTCGGGAGCTTCTTGCTGCGGTCGCAGCGCTTCGGGCACATGACGCAGGTTAACTCGGATACGGGTCCACGTGGATGACCGGCCGCGCATGGAGTCCACCAGCACGTCGTCCACGGCCAGAAAACCAGCTATCTCTTCATGCTTGATTTTCCATTTTTCAAGGCCCGCCAGTGCAGCTTGTTTATCCGGAGAGTTCGCCACAACGATGAGCGGCATCTTCACCCGCGGCTTCTTCACAGCTGACTTAGCACGTGCTGATTTAGCGCGCGAGGGTGCCACTCTCGGCGCTTCGCCTTCCACCTTGCGAAAGTGTGGCGGCCAGGGTGCGTCGCCGAGACCGGAGGCTTCGTCTTTTGCCGCGAGTTCAAGCAGTCTTTCGAGCGAACCCGGCGCGGCGTCAATGCCCGCGTGTGGATCGCCGATCTCCTGGAAGCGCTTCGGGATCGTGAATATCGTAAAGTCGGCTGGGTCACACTCGGGGACCTCATGCCAATGCAGTGGCGTCGAGACACGGGCATCGGGGAGCGGGCGTACAGAATACGCGGA
>WNFR01003396.1_pt1 | contig 16484 bp, 16 predicted proteins | sample 5400221 | NCBI WGS metagenome assembly WNFR01 (sample SAMN13153357, study PRJNA577476) | soil metagenome | isolation source: 40 cm soil under Madrone tree | place: USA:California | collected 2016-06-14 | reverse complement strand
CGACGTGTCAATTTGGTTGTCGACAGTCAGCAAGGTGCCGGTTGCCACCTTCGTTTCAGCCGACCGGTCATAAGCTTCCACCGTAAGAGGTTTGTGTTGACGAAGTTGCGCTTGAACCGCTCCGAGATGATCTTCCGCCACGTTGAACACAACGGTAAAATCGGCTGGAGTTGAGTGATCACCACGAGCGCGTTCGAACTCCCCGCGAAAACGGTATTGCCTGAGTCGACGAGCCGCAGACCAACCCTCCCGGAAGTGGGAGCTGTGATGTGACAGTAGCTAAGCTGGACCACTGCATACTGCACTTGACCAAGGTCGAATTTGACGGCTCCTTGGTCCTGAATCACGATCTGTTCCTGGTCGTCGAGAACCTGCTTTGCAACAGCGTTCGAAGCGAAGGCCTCCTTGTAGCGAGCAAGATCAATCTGCGCCTGGCTCAGAACTCCGCGGTCGTGATCCAGTAGACCTTCTGCCTGCTGCAACTGTGCCTGGTAGGGACGCGGATCAATATCGATGAGCGGGTCGCCTTTCTGTACGATCTGCCCCTCGGCATAGTGCACTGCAAGGACTTGACCGCTCACTTGGCTGAAGACGTTTATCGTAGAAATTGGCGTTACTGTGCCGAGGGCATTGATATACACGCCCATATCGCCTCGATAGGCTGTGCCGGCGCGAATGATGACGGAATGGCTCGCTTCATCGGCGGCTGTGGGATTTCCCTTGTGCTTGAGCTTTTCAGATCGCACCGCAAAGGTGACGCCGAGCACCACGATGGCAACCAGACAAACGACCCACATCCTCTTTGATTTGGAAGTGCCGTTTGCAACGTGGGCCGGTCGTGCAAGTCCAGGTTGTGAGATTCTCTCTTCGGTTTCTTCGAGAGATGGGATCATTTGCCATCTCCCGGGGAGATATTCAGATGCATCCGTGCGCGCGCCCCGAGCATCCGAAACAGGAATACGAGCGCAGCACAGCATTTATCGAGCAACCATCTTCTGACCTTCATGATGCCTCCCCGGTTTTTATTGTGAGGAGGGCAACTGCGCAGTGCTGTTAGGAACGATCAGTTACCTGTGAGGATTTGTATGGAGAGCGAGTCACCCGCACGGGGAAAAGACTGAGGAAGGAGTTCCAGGCGATCGAACTCTGTCCGGAAAATACCTCGGCGACACAACGCAACGCATCGGTTCACCGAGACTGGACCACGTGGCCGTTCTGTCGGTTGAGGGGAAAGCCCTATAGCGCGGGGCTATGCTCGGGTTTTGAGATCTCGTCTCCTTGAGCGCCTATGTCCTGTGCGGCAGGCAACTGGACAACAATTTCGAGGCCCGTAGGCTGGAGGTTTTCGGCGCGGATCGTACCGCGGTGCAAACGAATCGCTTCAGAAGCAATGGCGAGCCCCAGACCATTCCCCCCCGTTGCTTCCCCGTCTCCGCTTATTCGATAGAACGGTTGAAATATCCTCTGGAGAGAATCTTCCGGAACCCCAGGACCATGGTCCCGCACAGAAAGTAATGCCAGCGGTTCCGGAGCGCTCCGATCGACCTCCAAAACGATCTGGACATCGCTTCCCGGCCGTGTGAAGCGGACTGCGTTGCGAATAATGTTTTCACAAGCGCTTCTAAGAGCGTGAGGATCGGCATTCCGGAGAATGATCGAACCGGTAGTCTGAAAACTCACGGATTTGCCTAGGGCTTGCGCTTCGAAGTTCGCATCAGCCGCCACTTCCTCGACGAGTTGAGCGAAGTCCACGTCTTCTCTCTCACCGGACGAAAACCCAGCTTCCAGGCGTGAGAGCGTCAAAAGCTGCCCCATTAGCAGATCAATTCTCTCAACATCACGATCCAGACGCTGAAACAGGTCATCGGAATCTGCAGAGGAACGATTTCTTAGAACTGCCAGAGAGAGATTAATGCGAGCTAGAGGAGAGCGCAGTTCATGCGATACCGAGTTCAAAAGCTTCTTTTGCGTTTGAATCAGTGAGTCAAGACGGCTAACCATCGAGTCGAAGTCTTTTGCGAGAGCTGCCACCTCGTCATGGCGCCGGGAAACGGAAGACGGCACTCGCGCTTTGAGATCTCCTTGCGCGACTCTCCTAGCGGTCGACTGAATACTGTGGATCGGGGAGGCAATATGATACGCAAGCCCGAGGCAAAGTAAGGTGACCAAAACGATCAGAGAAATGCTAAAAGGGAGGCCCTCGCCCCACAGTATTTCGGCTATCCGCCGCAAATCGGACGGTAGGTAGAGCATTAGCACGTACGGATGCCCTGAAGAAGAGACAAACTTGTAAGCTGCGATATGCGCTCGAAATACGACGAGTTGGCCGTTTTTTGCTGACTGCGCAACTCGAAGACCGTCGTCTGACAGCGGCCGCGACAGCACGTCTTTATACGATCCGTCGAGCAGGAAGAGTTGCCGTTCGTTACCGTGACCGTTGCCCTGCGAAAAACGAGCAAAGGCCTCAGGGCCGCCCGATTCATAAGCCTTAACAGCCTCCGACGCCAGGATAGGCGCAACGGTCTCATACATGTTAGGAGCGGAGACCTGCCTCATGCCCGTCAGGCGACTGCCGAGAAGCACGATCGCGATCATGCCCCAGGCTGTCAGCCAATACCAAAAGAAGATCTTCAGGAAGAGCCGGTACATGGGCACGATGGCTCTTACCCTGAGGAGTCTTGCATGAAGATCAAAAGGCAAAAGTACTTCCTTCCTGACCAGCGGTTCTCACTTCGATGTATACAATACAACCCGGCTTCCGAACAGCCCTCCAGCCAAGGCCTAACAAATCCTCACAGAAGCTCTACGGTCCCTGACCGCACAATCCGCAACCTCCCCATATCCTGTATGTAGGAACACTTTTCCTGCGTGGAGACTTATGACGTACTGGCGTATTGGTTTCGGGCGTTCATCCGCCATCATCTTGTTCTTGTCTGCGACCACCATTTTTTGTTTAAACCCGCGCTCTACCGCCGCACAGGCTTTGGAGTCCAGCCCGGCGTCCACTGATCATAGAGACGTTCCTCCTTCCTCCATGCCCCAAGGAGGTGAACTCCAATCTACTCGGCAAGACTTGACCCGCGACTCTTTGCCAGATGCACCACTGCCGGCAGGACAGGCGCAAGGGGAAGCTCAATCCCCCGCGGCACCCATGGCTCAGCAACCGAACCAATTGCTGGGGCTGCCTCCAGCGCTGACCAGAACCCCTTTGACGGCGGAAGACAAGCTTAGGATCTATATCCATAAATCATTTGGCCCGCCCGCCGTGATTCTGCCGGCGTTTGGAACAGGCATCCAAATGCTTAATCCGCCAAGCCACTACCCAAGAGAATGGAAGGACGGAAGTGATGCGTTTGGCAGAATCTACGGGTACAAAGTTGCCGATCGCACATCCAGAGAGACTGCACAGTTTCTCACCGGTCTCCTTCTGCATGAAGATCCTCGCTATCAGCGCTCCACCAGCACCAACGCGTTCCGCCGAACCTTTCATGCGCTCGCCTTCACCATTGTCGACAAGACGGATTCCGGCAGGAATACTTTCGCTGCAAGTAACTTCGCTTCTGCTGCAGCCGGGGGTTTCGTGGGCATGGGCATCCTTCCGGACGGCTATAACGATATAACGCATGCGGGGCAGCGTATGGCCAGTGAGTTCTTGCAGATCGCTATCGGGAATATAGCGACAGAGTTTGAACCCCAATGGGGACCGTGGGCCAAGAAATTACGCCTTCCGAAGATCCTCCCTGCCTGGTGGGTTCCGCAGCATTGACACTAGTCTTAGCATCGCCTGAGCGGGATGCGGGATGCTCAGGTGGACTAGCCGAGCGACGGATTTAAGTGACCGGCCCGCCCTAAATTGCATCGTATGGTTGACAGCAACACGGCACAATACGGTCGGGCAAACGATTTTTCGTTACGATTTGTTTTGGCGGGCCTGTCCTGCTTCAGAAGGGATTCGTCGGAGTCATCATGGACGACGAGAGCACACGTAGCACGAACACAACGGAAGTTGCCGGTAAGGCGACGGAGAAGCTCAGGCCGCATCTGCTCATTGTGGATGACGATCGTGAACTCTGCGAAATCCTGAAGCGCTACCTGGAGACGGAGGATTTCCAGGTTTCTTTTGTGCATACGGGTGAGGCCGGCACAAAGGCGGGAATCGAGGGCAGTTTCGAGCTAATCGTGCTGGACGTCATGTTGCCGGACAAGAAGGGATTTAACGTTCTCAAGGACATTCGGCAGCGCGCGCGGACTCCTGTTCTGATGCTGACTGCCCGGGGCGAAGAGTTTGACCGCATCCTTGGGTTGGAGCTCGGCGCCGACGACTACCTGGCGAAGCCGTTCAACCCGCGCGAACTCGCGGCAAGAATTTCTGCCATCCTCCGCAGATCGGGCTGGCAATCCGACAACAAGAGCGGGCTTAGGCCTCCGAAAATCAAACTTGGAGACCTGGAACTTGATTTGGGTGCACGCACTGTCTCAAAAGCCGGCGCGCCTTTGAATTTAACATCCGCGGAATTTGAGCTGCTGCACATGTTTTTCGAGTTTCCGGGTCAAGTGCTCACACGAGACAAGCTGGTGGAACGCGTCCTGGATCGGAAATTTTCGCCCTTCGATCGAAGCATCGATTTTCACATTACCAACGTTCGGCGCAAGCTTGGTCCACAGCCCGACGGCGGCGAGAGGATTCGTAGTGTTCGCGCCATCGGCTATCTCTACGCGTGGCCCGGGAAACAGTAAGTCCTCGGGTTAGTCCTCCTTGCGTTTCGAGGTTTGGCTTCGACTCCGTTCCTGGCCAGCTTACCTACAAACACTAACAGTAGAAACACTCTTCCTAGCCGCACTCCCTCTCACAGATCACCAGAATGAAAGAGAGAGGAGAACTTTTTATGAAACTCCGGTTTCAAAGGATCTGTGCGACCGTCTTGGTGCTGTTCCGGGTAATCGGATATTAGGGATCGCGATGGAACTATCGAAAACGACATCTTTGTTCCCTCACGTTTCACGCTTGATTACGCTCGCGCTTGCTGCTGCCATGGCGTTGCCATCATCGTTGCCTTCTCAAACGGCAAAGGAGTTGATCGGAGACGCGTGCTATAACGAACTGCAACAGCGCGAAAGAAAAACGCTATGGTCTTATGTCGCCGAGCGCCGCGTTAACAACCACGTATTTCGCGAGCAAGTAATCGAGACTGTGGACGGCCCAGTTCGTCACCTGCTTTCAGTGGATGGCCACCCCCCGACATCAGCGCAGATGAAAGAGGAGGACGACCGGCACCAAGAGTTGCTGAAGAATCCGTCTGCTAGGCGCACAATCCGGAAACAACGGGACGATGACGAAAAAACAATGCAAGAACTACTGCGCATAGTTCCTGACGCCTTTGTTTTTGAGGATCAGGGCAACGAGGGAGAGTCCGAAAGAATCGCCTTTCATCCAAATCCGGGGTTCAAGCCCAAGACTTATGATCAACGGGTGTTGCATGCTTTGGATGGGATAGTTTTCATCGATCTTCACGAGAAGCGAATAGCACGCATTTCTGGTTCACTGGGAACGCGCGTCAAGTTTGGGTACGGACTGATCGGCCACGTGGAGCAAGGTGGCGCCACGGAAATTACGCGCGTTAATCTGTCGCCGGGCTTATGGGAAACCAGTGCGGAAAGAATCGAAATCGACGGACGAATCGTAATGTTCAAAACAATCAATAAGCATCAAGACGAAAGTAGAACTGGTTTTGAGCCGGTAGCGCCAGACACAACATTCGCGCAAGCGCTCGACAAATTTGGACAAAAATAATCTTCCTGCTGTTGTGGGACGGCGAAGGATAGCTATTCAGCAAGCACGACGTTCAAGAACTCGCCTCTTCATGTCGTCGTCCTCTGTCGCTCGAGCCGGGGTACTAAGCTCTCCGCTAACTTGTATCGAGCACGAAACATCCGCGCTTTCATTGCTGCCAGCGTGATACCCAGCCGTTTCGCGGCTTCTTCCTGCGAGTGCTCTTCTATCCCACAGAGTACGAACGCTGTGAATAGTGGGGACGATAGTTGTCCCACATTCGATTGAATCATTTCTTTCAACTCGGTATGCGCGAACAGTTGCTCAGGATTGGGATCCTCGGCTTGCAAGCGCTCCGACAGCGGCAGTTGACTCTCTGGATGCGCAGCGTCGAGCGAGGTCACCCGTAGCCCGGTGGCTCGGCGTCGCTGCATGAGTGCCGCATTGACCACGATGCGGGTCAGCCATGTCGAAAACTTGGAGCGCCCCTCGAAACGCCGCACATTGCGGTATGCCGAAAGAAGCCCGTCCTGCAAAGCATCTTCGGCGTCTTCCGTGTTTCCCAAAATACGCCGGGCTGCTCCAAGTAACTGCCTTTGGTAGCGGCGGAACAGTGTCTCGATTGCCTGCTGATTTCCACGCCGGCTCGCCCGAACGAGTGCCTCTTCCGATGTCGTTTCGGTTCTACTGCATCGGCTTCCCATTTCCTGCCTCCAAAGTTTTGTGTCGATGGACAAGACGGGCTGTGCCATGTGGACAGCGGATGTGACTTGTCCTTCTCAAAAACTGCATCACATTGTTGTCACGGCTAGAGTGCAGTGCCGTAGGGAAGTGAAATCTCTGCGTAAGGAATTGATTGCCGAAGAATTTCTCGGCTTGGTTCCAATCGCGGACCGGAAGGAATCGTGCTGACCCTTGCGACGCTTTCGCCTTTCAGATTCAGCTTGCTCGCATGATGCTCCCCGTAAGTGCTTGAGTTTCCATATCAAGGTGCCCCGTCACAGCGGCGTACGCGAGGCTTACGTGTTTGCGCCCGCTATGGGGATAGATGGCTCAACGGCAGTGTGAACGCGTGTTGTAGGTAGCCGAGTATTGTTCCTCTCTTCAAATAGGAATTGCTCATTCCCGCAGATGGGCAGTGATCTTGAGATCTTCACCTGCCGCGATGCGCACTCTTCGCGTCCATGGCTTTCGGCCTGCTTTGATAAGCGTCACGTCGTGCCAGCAGCAAATTAGGTCGATATCTAAGGGAGTCGTGCCGACGTAACCATTGTCCACGAGGATGTCCGCACCCGCGGGAGTTGACTTAATGTTTGCATGCATCTTACTTGTAGATCTCCGTGACTGTGGCGAAGCTTGTCCAACATGCTCCTCCGTCGAAGCTACCGGCAAATAGCCAAACAACCCTCCGGCGCCATGGCTCGGTCCGGCAGTGAAATACACTCGCGCGGTCAGTCCGGCGGGGTAATCAACATTGTTAGGGCTGACATTTCGAGAGCTGAGTGCCCACATGTCTTTGATTCGGGAGTAGTGCCGTCCAAAGCAAGTAGAACCCATGATCAGAGCCAATGCCGTACTCGCGATAAGGCGCAGGGATATTTTCATCCGCAAATCTCCTTGAGTTTTGCCTGAAGGGCGCGTCTCTGGGCGCCGAATGTTTGGGATCCTTCTCGCTTAGAAATCTCCTGTCGCTTGGATCTACGGGCTTGGAGCGGCGCGGGGGCTCTTTCACGGCCTGATTCCCACCTCCAGCAGAAACACACAGTCTTCGGCGGTCAGCAGCAGCTCGTTCGGGTTCTCGCCCAGGACCGCGATTAGGCCGAGGGCTTTTGCTTTGTTGTCTGAATCCACGCCAACGCGCTTTCGGTCAAAATCCAATCTCCACAATTCATCGAAAGTCATTGGCTTATTCCTTTTGTAAGGCATTTCGAGAAACGATTAGGAACTCGATCAGCCAAACTTCTCTCGTCGTGGCGGCCTTCAGAATCACTGGGCACGATCACGTTTCGTGCCTTCTTTCTACTTCGCCTTAACGAATGTTTGTGTTTACGCGGCTCTGCGGTACCGACCGTCGTTCAGAGTTCGACCCAATCCGTGAAGTACGAAGCCAAGGCTGTCCGCCGGGACACCAGTCCGTCGTAGTAGTCCGCCCAGTCGGTAATCTTGCCGTTGTCAGTCCGCACGATGGAGGCCCCCTGCACCGAGACGCGCACCTTTCGTGAAAGGTCGCCGTAGAAAGGCTCTGTCAATGTAGCTTGAAGTGTCCATTTAGTGATCACGTCATCGCCACTCAGGAAAATTGTGTCAGTCAGCAGCAAAGAGTCTGCGTAAAGTTCCCGCGTCTTCTGGAAGAATTCAGTCAAGCGCTCTTTGTCCTTAAACTCCAATCCCACCCCGTGGTCTTTGAACCTAAACTCCTCTGCAAAACAAGCGATCGTGTCGCCGATCTTTCCGTTCTTTAGGTACGTCAGGGAGTCAACACCACTGATTCCGACACTCCATTTCCAATCGCAATTTCGCTCATCTCGATCCTCCTTTTATCTTGTTTCTCCAAATTGACCTCTCCGCACAGCCAGCACTCTGTAAGCTCTGCTACAGTTCGGCAGTTCTCACAACTCAATCAGCAAACCGCAAGGCGGATATGGTGCTGTGTCTACATCTATGGCTCTGGGCCAAATCTTGCGGAATTCTTCCTGACTCAGATGGAAATCCAACCGGTGAGACACTCAAACCTGAGCAGCATGCGACACAGGTGAGGTCTCTAACTTGTGTTCGGTCCGCAAGGCCTCTGCGCCACGCTCGCCGATGATGACGCAGGGAGCCATGGTGTTGCCGGTCGTGACGCGCGGCATAATCGAGCCATCTGCGATGCGAAGGTTTTCGATTCCATAGACCTTAAGTTGGGCGTCTACGACCGACATCGAATCGCGCCCCATCTTGGCAGTACACGTCTGATGCCAATAGGTGCCAACGGAATCTCGCACAAAGTTCTCCAGAGCTTTTCCTTTCATGCCTCCCGGTATTACTTCGCGTTTCACAAAAGGACGAAGGGGAGTGGAGCTAGCGAGTTCACGACAGAGTTCCACACTCGTAATCATTGCTTTCAGATCATCTGGGTCCCTTAAAAAGTTGGCTTCGATTTCGACGGGGTCGTGAGGATCTGCTCCTGTGAGACGGATATGACCCCGGCTCTTGGGCTGAACAATGCCTGTGACAATGCTGCACGAATTCGCCGGTGGATTGAACTTCGCTGTCTCGGCGCTGACAAACACACCTTCGCCATGGACGCACAGCATGTCCGGAGTGTCTAGACTGGAATTGCTCTTCCACAGCAAGACTGCCTGCGCTCTCTGGGCAACCGGCTCGGGCTGCTGATGCTCCCAGACACAACTCATAAGAAGAACATGATCCTGAAAATTTTGCCCCACGCCTGGCAGATGTTGGACCAAGGGTATTCCAAGACGCTGCAATTCAGCCTGGTCGCCGATGCCAGATAGCATCAGGACCTTCGGCGTATTAATTGCGCCGAGCGACAGAACTACTTCAAATCCGGCGCCAACGCGAAGGACCTTTCCATCGTAAGCAATCTCCACACCTGCTGTTCGTTTGCCCTCAATAATCAGCCGTGTGACCATTGCTTGTGTGAGGACAGTAAGGTTCGGCCGGTCCATGTATGGAAAGGTATAGGAGCGAAATACCGAGAGACGCCTTCCATCACGGATTCCCCGCTCGACTAAGGAGCAGCCTCCATTGCCTTCCATCATGCGACCATTACGGTTCTCAAAAGTGGGAATTCCGAGAGAGAGTGCGCCCTCAAACATGGCCCGACCCATTGGGCTGGTTGGGAGCAAGGGTTGGACGAACATCGGTCCTCCGGTTCCGCGGTATTTTGTGTCGGGCTCACCATGCCAATCTTCAATGCGGCGGTAGATGTTCAACACGGAGTCGTAGTTCCAGGCAGCGTCGCCCGCATCGTCCGCGAAGTAATTCCAGTCATTCTTGTGGCCGCGCGCCCAATACATCACGTTGATACTGGATCCGCCACCCAGCACTTTGCCCATAGACATGGGAAGGGCGCGCCCATTGACTCCGGGATTTGGTTCAGCCTGAAAACCCCAGTCCCGCTCGGTCCCCAGATTGGTGAACCACTGATCGGCGTCCATAACACTCGGTATGTCATCGTCGCCACCAGCTTCAAGCAACAACACACTGACATCGGGATTCTCGGCCAGGCGGCGCGCTACCACCGATCCAGAGGAGCCTGACCCACAGACGATGAAGTCGTAATTCGACTTTAGATTGGACCTGAGCCTCCGCTGATTAACGCGAACGCGCTCCACGAAATCTACTTCTGATTGTTTTTCATTATTCGAACTCATCTCAGTGCTCCTTGCTCGTATGGGCTTGCCATAGCTTGTCTGCTTTGGCAGATCTCACAACTCAATCAGCAAACCACATCGTGAATAGGGAGTTGTGCCTGTATCTGCTTTGCCGGGCCGAATCCTGCTCATTCTTGATGACAGAGGCGGGAATTCAACGGATGACACATTCATCCAGGGGGGCCGTCATGAAGGAGACAAACGATGACAGTTCAAGTGCGACTGGGTGCGACTCTGGATGAAGTATAAGTCGGGCGCACCCGACGGATCGTCACAACGCGCCTGCGAAACCAACGGTAGCAAAACCGGGCGCACCCGTGGGAGCAGGTCTGCAAAGCGGCAAGCCACTCAATGCTGCAGAAATTCCTGGCGATATTCTGTAGGACTGGCTCCGCACATCCGGCGGAACACTCGTGCAAAGTGCTGCTGGGTTTTGAAGCCGCAGGCCACCGCGACGTCCAAGACACGCGCCTCTGCCGCGCGCAACATTTCCTTCGCACGCTCTACCCGGTGACGCAGGACAAAGTGATGCGGGCTCTCGCCGGTTGACTTGCGAAACATCCGCGAGAAATGAGCTGTGCTCAACTCCACCGATTGCGCCATTTCGCAAAGGGTCAACTCGTCTTCCATCTTCGCGTGTACGAACTCCTTAATCCTTCGCAAGCGTGCGGAACCTAGCCCGCCTCGATGCGTCTGCACAGAACGGTGTCGCACTGCATAACCGTTGACCAGCGCCACGGCAAGCGCCTGCTCGATAGAATCTAGAAATAGCCTCCCGCTCGGAAACCCCGCAATCCTCTCCGCATTCACCGCCTCAACCAACGCACGCAGTCGTGCGTCAACTAGGTTATCCGTTCGGCGCAACTCGACCTCACCGATTGTTCCATCTGAAGCTGCCGTTAGCGCGGCGTCCGAAATGGCGATCAACAAATAGTGCAAGTCTTCGTTTCGAAACCATTTCTCTAAATGACCAGGGACCAGGCTTATTTCGCCCGCACCGAAGGTGAGTCTTATCATCTCAGAACGGCGTAAGCCCAGTTGAATGGAACCAGGCCGCAACGCCATGGCGAGAACTGGCTGATGCTTCACCCACAGTCGCGGCTCGGTGACCGAATCAGGTACATTCTGTTCAACCCTCATTCTTGCCCTCACTCCTCGCTGCGTCAGTAGATTACCGTCCTTATATTCAAGAGAGAGTCTGGCCGGAGCCGACTGCTTTACCTTTGAGGAATCTGGTGTCGGCAGCGAGGCCGAAGGCTTCTAGCATGTTGGCTTGCACTCGCTTTGTGAGGGCGTTGATCTCGTCGACGCCGAAGCTTTGCGGGCTAACCAGATACCTCAGCTGCTTCTCTCCCGCAGGAGTCTCGATAATCCGCAGAACCGCGTCCGCGACTTCCTCAGCGTTGCCGGCCGTGGAGGATAGTGCCGCGTTGATCTTCGCAGGGATCTCCTTGACAGGGCCATACGTATTGGTGCGGGTTTCGTCAGCAGCCGTCACCATATTGCCAAAAACAGGAGTCTCATATTGGCCGGGTTCTACAATCACGGATTCAATTCCTTGCGCGGCAAGTTCGTAGCTGTAGGACTCGGCCAGCGCTTCGAGTGCAAATTTGCTCGCGCAATAGAAACCCATGGCAGGAGCAACGATGCGGCCGGCAGCGCTGCTGATGTGTATGAGCGTGCCGCTGCGTTGGCGTCGCATATGCGGAAGCACGGCGCGATTTACGCGAACCGGTCCCAAAAAATTCGTGTTCATCAGACGCTGCGCTTGTTCGGTGGTCACAGCTTCCGCCAGACCCGTCAGGGAGTAGCCGGCATTGTTGATGGCCACGTCGATGGCGCCGGCTTTGGCGACGGCGGCATCCACCGCCCGCTCGACCGAGGCGTCGTCGGTCACATCCAGTTCAAGGACGTGTATTGGCAGTGAATCCTTTTCCGCCACCGCACGGATTTCGGAGGCGTTCTTGGCATTGCGGCCTGCGGGGTCACGCATCGTCGCGAAAACGGTGTGCCCCTTACGAGCCAGGGTTTCGGTGAACAGCCTGCCGAACCCGGTGCTGGAGCCGGTGATGAGAACCACTTGCTTGGAATTCATGATTGTTTCTCCTTTGCGGCGTTACCTTCAGCCGAGTTTGATGCCGTACGCAAGGCAGGTGGATACGATTCAAGCATTCCGATAATTGTAAGGATTTGTGAGGGTGTAGCTACTTTAGGTCGATCCAGCAAGATCGGAGAGATCCACGCGCGCAATGGCCTCAACAGCAGGAGCAAAGGAGCTGAATCGCGAATTGCATTTCATTGCGATGAGAGCAACGCTGTCCTGCTCCTGCAGCGACCAGTCGCGCCGATGCTCGCGAATACCTCTCCCGTGAAGTATCGCCAGGGCTTGGTCGATGGCGATCCTTACCAACCAACTGCGGAAAGCGCCCTCGCAATCGAATGCCGCGACACGGTGAGATGCCGAGAAAAGACAATTCTCTACAGCAATATCGGCTCGGTCAGGATTGCCAAGCACGCGGTATGCGACAAAATGGAGCAAGCCGCGATATCGCGATGCCCGAACATAAAAAGACATGCTCATGTCCGTCGAACTCTTCCAGACCGGAGCAGCTTCATGCAATTGTGGTTTCACGTTCAATGTGGGACGCACTTTACCCCCTAGCTCCTATGCTTGGCGCTCTGTGTTATTTGGTTTCTTGCGCTCCGTCGCGCTTGGACACGCGACACGATGTCCTATTCCCTCCCGCTGCGCCCGCTATAAAAGTCTGTGATGACGTGTTTAGCGGACGAACACCTCGAAGGAAAAACAGTTTGAGTCCGTGAATCGCCTTACGTTGCTTCCATTAGTGTTTGAAGAGATTTTGGTCCGCCATGTCCTGATGGCAGACCAGGCAGGAGTGCTGCGGAGAACCCGCTAAGGAGGACACCAGCGCATACGTAAGAGTTTTCGGCCAGCCAATACATTGTCAAGATAAAGCAGAATCTCCAAGCTACACTCGTCGCACTTCCTCATTGTGTAGCTCCCTTAGCTCGTCGATCGGGAGTGCCCAACCTTACCGGAAAGAAGCGATCGGAGTTTGGATCGCGCTCTTCCGAGCCGCGACATCACGGTACCGGCCGGACAGCCTAAAAGCGTAGCGATCTTGCTACCGGCTTCACCTGAGTTATTGTAAGCGTGTACTGTACTCTTGGACCCGTTGCAAATTCTCTTATCCACGCATCCAACATGCTTCCCTCCTGAGCGCACCGGCACGGGCTTTCTAGGGTGTCGGGCATCGATTGAACAAGCAGATTATAGCCGGAAGGCTGGCGTTTCAGATGAAGACGTAGTGCATTAAGCGATCTGGGAGAGCCGCTCAATCAGCGCTGGCATCGTATCGTTCGACAGATGATCCAGAAATTGCGTCATCGTATTGATCCGCTTTTTGCAGGCCGGGCACCCAGATACAACAACGCCTTTTCCGCCATGCGCGACCGATGGCGGCTCATCAGCCAAGTACGAAAGATCGTGACGGTGAATTTCTTTTTGAATTGCGGAAAGCAACAGAGACTTCTGCACAGGCGAACTCCGGTTTGATGTGCAGAGGAAGGGAAAGGAACGACAGTATACACCTTGACCTCGATGACTTAAGTCGCGAGCTGTCTCCCTTCGTCTGTCTCCCTTCGTCTCCCTTCGTCTCCCTTCGTGTCCCTTCGTTGACTTGCCTTCGGGCGCGACCTAAGATGACCGCACCATGGCGGATTCCGCCTCGCTCATCGGCCAGACCGTTTCGCATTACCGCATCGTCGAGAAACTCGGCGGCGGCGGAATGGGCGTCGTCTATAAGGCCGAGGATACGGAGCTGGGCCGCTTCGTCGCTCTGAAGTTTTTGCCGGAAGCTCTGGCGCAAGATCCGCAAGCTCTGGAACGATTTCGCCGCGAGGCCCGTGCCGCCTCCGCCCTCAACCATCCCAACATCTGCACCATCTACGAAATCGGGGAGCATGGCGGTAAGCGCTTCATCGCCATGGAATATCTCGATGGCCAGACGCTGAAGCATCGCATCAACGGAAATGCCATTGAGATTGACGTGCTGCTGCCCTTGGCCATTGAGCTTGCTGATGCTCTGGACGCCGCGCACGCAGAAGGAATTGTGCACCGCGACATCAAGCCGGCAAATATTTTCATCACCAAGCGCGGCCACGCGAAGATTTTGGATTTTGGATTGGCCAAGCTTACTGTGGCGGGAGCCCAGGCCGAAGAAGCTACGGCCATCGGAGATGCCACTGAAGGTATGACCGCAGCGCATCTCACGAGTCCGGGTTCCACACTTGGAACTGTGGCCTATATGTCGCCGGAGCAGGTGCGCGCGAAGCAACTGGACGCACGCACGGATTTATTTTCATTCGGAGTGGTCCTGTACGAAATGGCCACGGGAGCATTGCCTTTTACTGGTGAGAGCACCGGCGTTATCTACGATGGGATCATGAATCACACGCCGTTGCCGGTGCTGCGCCTGAATCCGAAACTTCCGCCGAAGCTTGAAGACATCATCAGTCGCGCGATGGAAAAAGATCGCGATCTTCGTTATCAACATGCTTCGGACATGCGCGCGGAATTGCAACGCCTGAAACGCGATACCGATTCCGGACGCTCTCCGTCCGCCAGTTCCGACTCCGTGGCCGCAGTGCAGGATCCCACCGAACGCTTCAGCCGAGGGGCAGTGTCTGATTCTTCGGCGACCGGCTCGGTTCGAAAGTCCTCGGCGAGCAATGTAGGTGTCGAGGGCGTAGCTGCTGGGAATGGGAAGCTCTGGAAAACTCTAACGCCAGCCGCCGGCATTTTAATCGCCGCCATTGGAGGGTGGCTCTATTTACGCGCGCGGCCGTCAGCCACAGGTCCGTCCGCGACGGCGCTCACCGCGAAGGACACGATTGTTCTGGCGGATTTCGATAACAAAACAGGCGATGCCGTATTCGACGACACCCTTAAACAGGGGCTTGCGGTACAACTGGAACAATCCCCGTTTCTCGATTTGGTTTCTGATAACAAGGTGAATCAGACATTAGGAATGATGGGTCGTCCGGCCGGTGACCGCTTGACGCGGGAGGTGGCACGGGAGGTCTGCCAGCGCACGGGAAGCAAGGGGATGCTGACCGGTTCGATTGCAGGGTTGGGCAGTCAGTACGTGATCGGGTTGAAGGCCGTGAATTGCAACACCGGCGATGTGCTGGCAGAGGCACAGGAGCAGGCGGCGGGCAAGGAAGGCGTGCTCAAGGCTCTGGATGTTGCAGCCATCAGCCTCCGGGGCAAGCTGGGCGAATCGCTCAGCTCGGTGCAAAAGTACGACATACCGGTAGCGGACGCGACGACGCCTTCGCTGGAAGCGTTGAAAGCCTACAGTTTGGGACAGAAGACCCGGGCTGCGAAGGGCGACACTGCCGGCCTACCTTTTTACAAACGGGCAGCGGAACTCGACCCGAAGTTCGCTATGGCTTTTCGGGCGATGGCCCGCGTCTACTCGAACGTGAACGAAATTGGCCGTGCGTCAGAATATGCGCGCAAGGCCTATGACCTGAGGGAGAAGGTGAGCGAGCGGGAGCGATTTTCGATCGAAGGATTCTACTATCTCATCGCAACGGGAGAACTGGAGAAGGCGGCACAGACCTTTGAGCTTTGGAAGCAGACGTACCCCAGAGACGAGCTTGCTTATTTAGACTTGGGAGTTATTTGCGCCAGCCTGGGCGACTTCGAGAAATCGTTGGCGGAATCCCGGGAGGCGCTGCGCCTGGAGCCAAATGATGCGACCAACTACGGAAACACCGGCAACGCATTCATGGTCCTCAACCGGCTGGACGAGGCGGAGGCGGTGTACAAGCAGGCGGAGGAGCACAAAGTGGAAAACGAGGTCCTGCTTGTAAATCGCTACCAGTTGGCTTTTCTGAAGGGCGAAAAAGCCGGGATGGCACGGTTGGCCTCGGCTGCGACGGGCAAGCCAGGTGCGGAAGACCTGCTGCTGGCCGCGCAAGCGGATACGGAAGGTTGGTACGGCAAACTGAAGAACGCGCACGAATTGACGCGCAGGGCGATGGATTCCGCCGAGCGTAACGACGCTAAAGAGAGTGCCGCAGCCTATCAGACCACGGCGGCGCTGCGCGAAGTGGAATCGGGCCAGCGAGAGCAAGCACGGGCCGACGCGAATGCGGCGTTGAAGCTGGCCCCCAACCGCGATGTGCGGACGGCGGCGGCAATGGCACTCGCTCGCGCAGGGGATACAGCAGGCGCGGAGAAATTGGTCACCGAACTCGACAAGACGTATCCGCTGGACACGATTGTACAGAGGTACTGGCTGCCC
>WNFR01014603.1_pt1 | contig 16489 bp, 14 predicted proteins | sample 5400221 | NCBI WGS metagenome assembly WNFR01 (sample SAMN13153357, study PRJNA577476) | soil metagenome | isolation source: 40 cm soil under Madrone tree | place: USA:California | collected 2016-06-14 | reverse complement strand
CTAAATCAGGCCGTTCCCCTCGCTGCAAGGCCGCTGCCACCGCTTCTTTGTCTCTTCGATACCATTCCATCTTCTTCCTCCTGCTTTAGAACGTCCCTTCTAGTTTATCACCTCCTCCCAGTTATCTCCAAATATCTGACTATTATCGAGTCTCATGTCAATCAATAGGAATATTGTCATCTGTCTGTCATATTAAGGGAACGTTCCTGCGATGTTGACGAGGCGCGTGGTCTGCTTGTAGGATACACAATGAGAACTGGCTATCTCGCAGGTGTCTGTCATATTTTCTGGAAAGGACCGAGTGAAGCGGATGCAACGCTTCGACCGCACTTTAGGGATCCTGCTCTTTTTGCGCAGTAAACCATCGGTCTCCGCAGCAGCATTGGCACGCCAGTTTGACGTGTCAACGAGAACGATTTACCATGATCTGGAGACACTGAGCGCATTAGGCGTGCCGCTCTATGCTGAACGTGGGCGGCAAGGAGGGGTTCGGCTGTTGCCAGGCTATTTTCTACCACCTCTCATGTTCACGCGCAGTGAGGCGATTGCGCTGCTGCTCGGGCTCACGCTTCAAAAGAGCTTGCAATATGCCTCTCCTTACCGAACGAACGAAAGTTGGTTGCTGGCGGAACCGCTCGGACTCTTGTGGGATCGTGACCGCTGGTACCTGGCTGGCAGGTCGGCAGAGCGGGAGGAGCGCCCAGTGGGGCTCTGGCGAGCAGATCGCGTCGTCCAGATCAAACCATGTCAGCCACTGGTTCCGCTCCAGCCTACGTTTGTGTCGTTTGACTCATAAGTTCGCCAAAACGGGGAGATATGCGTCAGAAGAAGAAAATGGCGAGGATATGTGTCAAATTCAGGCTCCCATTTCTTTCAGAGAGTTCAAGAAAATTGTTTGGGAGAGAGCCATTAGAAACTCAGCTTCTTAACCCCATGGCTCTTTTTCTCAATTTGCTTGCCCATTTTTCAAGAACCTGGGCTTGTTTCTCATAAGAGGATGGTTCCGAAGCACTGCACTCACTAGAAGCGCATTCATAGCTTAGCGTATGTTTTACCCCGTTTAATATGGTGACCCCTAGACGAGCAATCGTTGTCCCTCATCCGTGAGGATCACCCGTCTATTGAGCCGATCAAATAACAACACTCCGAGCTCGGCTTCAAGCTCCTGAATTTGGGCTGAGACGCTGGATTGAACATAGCCAAGCAAGGCTGCCGTTTGGGTAAAGTTGAGCGTGGTAGCCAGGGTGCGAAAGGTTGCAAGGTGACACAATTCCATAGAGATCCTTCCATCGAAAGAGGCGATGATGAGCATCAGTTTTATTCGTTGGACACGATTATACTTGCCCCTTACAATACATGGCCTAATCCCAACATTCATGCTGCGAAGGGCAAGATAGTTATAAACCAGTTATGTTCTGCTGTATGAGAAGAAGAAGCGGTGAAAAGGAGCAGGTTTTCGCGCATCAAGGTACGGAAAAGCCACTGATCCCGCGCCTCGTTTCCTTTTGTATCGCCATTTTCTTGCTTGTAGTACATTCCAAACGCTTTATAGGATTTCTACATAGCCTTCCGTTCCATTAACCCGGATTCTCTGTCCGTCATTGATCAGCTTGGTGGCATTTTCTACGTTTACTACTGCAGGTAAACCATATTCACGTGCGATAACTGCTCCATGGGTCATCAGTCCACCAACTTCGGTGACCAGGCCTTTTATGGATACAAACAATGGTGTCCAGCTAGGGTCAGTAAAGGCGGTGACTACTATATCTCCATCTTCTAGATCAGCATCTTCCATGTTTAAGATGACACGTGCTCGTCCCTCTATAACTCCGGAAGAAACAGGTAGACCTACAATAGCTTCGGCTGGGAGATTTTCTCGTTTGTACTCACCTGCAATGATTTCACCATCAGACGTGATAACACGTGGGGGAGTTAGTTTTTCATATAATTTGTACTCGTCTTTTCGTTTGCTGATGATCTGGTCATCCAGTTTATTTGTGCGTACGACTTCGCGAAGTTCTTCAAAAGTGAGATAGTATATATCTTCTTTTTCATGAATAACGTTGGCTTGTACGAGTTGTTCGGCTTCTTTCAGTAAAGCCTGCTTATAAACGAAGTAGCGATGAACCATGCCGTATTTTGGATATTCACGATACCCGATGAAATTCCGGATGAGACTGATCATTCGTTTTGTCTCTTTGGCTTTTTGTTCACCATCCGGTAGTTGCCTCAATCGATCTAATAACTCTTGTTCTTTTTTCAATGCTTCCTGTCGCCCTTGCTCAAATTTCCGATTGCTGGCATGAGGCTCAAAGTTTTTGATGTTCCTAAGAATCATGGGGATAAGTGTCGTTGGTTTTTCGCTCCAACGAGGTCTCGTTATATCGATTTCCCCGGCACAGCGCATTCCGTATTTGTTGAGATAAGCCTGGATGGCGTCCCGGCTTTCCTGTCCACCATCAAACTGAACCAGTTCATCCAGAAAGTTGTCATCTTTTGCATGCTGCAAGTACTCAATTACTTCTGGATAAGGGCGAATCACATCTGCAACATCCAACAGCGCCAAACCCATTTCCGAAGTGATATTGTTGGGTACAGATTGAGAAAGCGTGTCTGCCACGTTTCTTTCACCTAACCACTCCTTCATTTTTTCATTGATCCATGATGAAGCATTCATAGCAGTCATAATCACACCAAAACCTTGCGGACCAGATAAACTCTTCTTTAATTGCTGAATGTCTTCCAAAATAAAATCAATCAGATCCGATCCTGATTTCGTTTGGATGTTTTGTTTTAGTTCTTCTATCGATGTTTCACTACGCTTGATCAAATCAGAAACGATTGCCGGATCGTATTCGTTTAGTGTTTTATAATCCGCAAGCGACGAACCTTGATTGCTTTTACCGGGAATCTGTTCCTGCTTATCATCCGGTAGAGATTTGATAAAATCTCCCCGCCCTAAGATAGTCATGAGTGCGTCTTTTATAAGCGGATCTTTTCCCAGGACATCTACTACAATTGCTCTTCTGGCTGGTGAAGCCAGATCCTGTGTAACATCAACAAACAACCTTCCCCCAGCTGTAAACATGGGGCGTGCAGCCGTTAGCTGCCAGAAAGAGATTCCCAATGGTTTCATGGCGTCAGTCATCATTTGTTGATGACCGACAGATACATACACGTGATTTTCCTGGTCATTGGCATCGGGAATGGGGTATAAAGTAGTGATGGGTCGGCTCTGGACAATAGAAAATGTATCATCAACCAAACACCATTCGATGTCCTGGGGGCAACCGAAATGTTCTTCGATCTTTCTACCTATGCGCTCAAGCTGCAAAATCTGCTCATCCGTCAGCGCTTGCCTATTCTGCCTCTCAGGCTCAATCTCCTGTTCTTTCGTACCGCCATCTTTTAAAGCATACATAGCCAATTTCTTGGTGGATATCTTCTTATCGATAACCTTGCCGTTACGCACTTTATAGCTATCCGCATTCACCAGGCCGGAGACCAAAGCCTCACCAAGTCCGAAGCTGGCATCAATGGATAACAGCTTCCTATGAGAAGTGACGGGATCGGCAGTAAACACAATTCCTGCCGCCTGCGGGAAGACCATCTTCTGAACAACCACAGAGAGGTAGACTTTACGGTGGTCGAAGCCGTTTTGAAGGCGGTAAATTACTGCCCTCTCGGTAAATAGCGATGCCCAGCACTTGCTGATATGCTTTAGGATTGCCTCTTTTCCGATAATGTTCAAATACGTATCCTGCTGGCCTGCAAAAGAGGCCGTCGGTAAATCCTCTGCAGTTGCGCTGGATCGTACTGCATAGGCATTTTTTTCATCAAGCCTGGAGAGGAGGCGGGCGATCTCTTCATGAATGTCTTGAGGGATGGCTATCCCTTCGATGACCCTGCGAATCTCACCGCTAAGTTCACCGATTTTATCCCGGTCTTCCACCTTTAGAAGCGATAACTGATCAAGTAATTCGTTCATCGACGACGTTTCCCCAATGATTCTTTTAAAGGCTTCAGTAGAAATACAAAAGCCATCTGGTACGCGTATTCCTTCAATCTTGGATAGTTCCCCCAGGTTCGCGCCTTTACCCCCAACAACCATGAGTTTTGTTTTGTCAATGTCCTGAAAACCAAGCACATATGAACTCATATTTTTACCTCCTTTGGCAATTCCTTCTTTGATAATTTTGATGACATCCTTCGGGCTAAAACGATTTACCGGAGTATTGTACTAGCCTGGTACAGCCCCATTAAGCGGTGACGGCACGTAAGGCCCCCTTTAGCACACGACGAGGGTCTGGCACACGCCTGATGAAGCATGTGCTGATTTCAGCACAAACACGAGCGGTCGCTTTGCTCAAAGGAGAGCTTTCACCGTGGGTGCGCCAGAGTGGCGTCGCTTCCACCTGAGTATAGGGGAAAGGACGCCAAAAAAAATCGTCCAAAAAGGCAGTGTGCTAGTAGACAGGAGGTGATACAATAAAAGTGGGAAAGAACGGGCTCGTTTTTGAGCTCAGAGAACACCCACTTCCCCCCTTTGTGCTCTATTTGAGCAGACGCCGACGCGTCGCGCACCTTTCCCTTAAAGAGAGGAGAAAAACAGATGAGAATGCCCTCTTGCGCCAGGGGAAGCCGCAGCCATGATGGGAAGCGCAATTATGCCATTGTGCAGTTTCTCCTCCAGACCGGTCTGCAGTTGGATGAGTGCAGCCAGCTGATGCTCTCAGACATCTCTGTTGGGGAACGCAGCGGGCGGGTGATCGTTCGCTCCGGCAAAGGCAACAAAGCGCGTAGTAATTAGCTCATCTTCAACCATTTTAAGCTCCTTTGATCCTCTTCATTCAGATAGTGCAATCAAGCACCCTTGGCTTTGCTCACCGAACCGCACGTTGAGCATTGCACTTCTTGGACTTTCGATTCCAGCCAACGAGCTGCCTCCAATTTGATTGGTCCTGAGAATGAACAATGGGTGGCTTCTCCCTCCTGTTGCACTGTTCCCACTTGATCTCGATAGGGAGATGGCTCGCCGATATGTCCCTTCGGCTTGCGTGTCTTCTGATCGGCGGTCGATCGCGCCAATACTATTAGGGGTCACTGTATTGTTTCGGGCAAAACATACGCTAAGCGATAAAGCCGCTTGTAGAGCTCGTTCAGCTCAAGTGCCTTTGACACGAAAGGACCTGTAGCCTCTCCACTGTGTGCCTCTCTCGCCACTTCTACCGCACAAGCACGACTCACCAGGCGGCTTTCCAGAGTCAATGGGCTTGTTTTGCTCCTCCACGCTCTCTTAGCGTATGTTTCGCCCCGAATAATACGGTCACCCCACAAAGGAGTGGAACAGATGCATCAAAACCACGACTGGAACGTCTTTCTGATGAGCAGAGCCGTAAAGGGATAGGATAACAATTCATGTAAAAATGAATCATTGTCCTATCCCATCCTTTTTCAAGCGCTCCGACTAGACCCTGTAACTTCTCTGCGTAAATACCTTCGGGAAGAAGAGACACCCACTCCTCTCCAACTCTTACTGTTAGGAGAAGAGGAAAGCGCTCTGTAACCATATGCAGTTCTATGGTACGTTGTATCTTTTCGTCGCCCAGTTTCGCTACTTTCAGGCCATTAGGAAGGAAGAAAGAGAGATGAATCCGGACCGTTTTGATGACTTGACCAAAGCCCTGGCATCCTCGCACTCACGACGAGGGGCCCTCAAAACTATCGCTGCCGCGACCATTGGCAGCATCCTCGGTCTGGCTGGGATTGGCACGGCCTTTGCCAGCGGTGTCAAATGTGGAGACCAAATCTGTATAGCAGGAGACATATGCTGTAATCTAGGCCACGGCGCCAAGGGCTGCTTCGAAGGTCCTAAGTGCCCAGGCCCTATACCTAAGTAAGGCTTAGAGGAACCCTGCGCCACTGCCAGCCAATGCCCTGATACAGGGCGGGGTGTCACCACCTGTGCGGTTAACTCCTGTGGGGGCATGCAGTCATTGTGCTGTAACAATGCCGGTGGAAGCTGTGGCAACGACTGCGACTGCTGTGGCTCGTTACTTTGCTAAAATGGAACAAATGGGTGATTGGAGCTACGATCTACCAGGACCGAGCCTCCTGGTCCTCATAGGGGGTCTGCACGCGGCATCCGCTCGTGCGCGGCCCCTATGTAGAGACAGGTGGGCAGAAGAGGCGGAGGCAAGCCGCAGGCCTTGCTCACGCCTGATGAGCCGTGCAAGAGGCCAAGGGACGTGCCGGCCCTTTAGAGAAGGGAAAAACAGGTATGACGTTACTGCTGCTGCTCGCACGGCTGCTGCTGTGCATAGTGTTCCTCATCGCTGGCCTGGCGAAGCTCGCCGACGTAGCTGGCTCACAGCAGGCCCTGCGTGACTTTGGCGTGCCCGCACCACTGGCCGCCCCCCTGGGCATCCTCCTGCCGCTGGCTGAACTCAGCGTAGCCGTGGCGCTCATTCCTTCGCTTTCAGTCTGGTGGGGTGCCCTTGGTGCCCTTGCCCTGCTGCTCCTCTTCATCATTGGGATTGGCTCTAACCTGGCACAGGGACGGCAGCCGGACTGTCACTGTTTTGGCCAACTGCACTCAGCTCCTGCTGGCTGGTCGACCTTGATCCGCAACCTGGTGCTGGCCGCTCTCGCTGGTATCGTTGTCGCCTTCGGCAGGAGCACAGCCGGTCCTGGTTTGCTGGACTGGCTGGCTGCTCTGACGGTGAGCCAACGCATCGAACTAGTGGTCGGTGTGGGAGTGCTGGCGTTGCTCATCGGGGAAAGCTGGCTGCTCTGGCAAATCCTGAGACAACAAGGCCGCCTCTTGCTGCGGCTGGAGACGGTGGAAGCTCGGTTGGCTGAGGCGGGTCTGATGGTGCCACAGCCGAAAGCCTGGACGGCTGGCCTGCCTGTGGGCACGCTAGCTCCTGGCTTTGCCCTTGCTAACCTCACGGGAGAGATCATTTCTCTCACTGCCCTGCGTGCCTTGGGCACGCCGTTGGTGTTGATGTTCTCCGACCCGGGGTGTGGCCCCTGCACCGCTCTCTTACCAGAAATCGGCCGCTGGCAGCGGGAGCATGCCGCCAAAGTCGTGGTAGCACTCATCAGCCGGGGGACAGTCGAGGCCAATCGCTCGAAGGTGACGGAGTATGGGCTGACCCATGTGCTGCTCCAGCAGGACCGTGAGATTGCCGAAGCCTATCAGGCCTCTGGGACGCCCAGTGCCGTGCTCATTCGTCGAGAAGGTACCATTGGCAGCCCCGGGGCTGCGGGTGCCGATGCCATTCGGGCACTGATGACAAGCGCAGTGACCCTGCCGGTGCTCGACGCGCTGCCACCACCCCCTGCAGTTCCAAAGGTTGGCGAGCCTGCACCACGGTTCAAGCTGCCTGATCTCACTGGCAAGCAGATGGACCTGGTCGACTTCCGTGGGAACAAGATGCTCGTGCTCTTCTGGAACCCTGAGTGTGGCTTCTGCCAGCGCATGCTCTCCGACTTGAAAGCGTGGGAAGCCAAGCCGCCGAAGGGCGCACCGAAGTTGCTGGTCGTCTCAACGGGAACCGTGGAAGCCAACAAGGCCATGGGTTTGCGCTCTCCACTTGTGCTGGACCAGGGTTTTAGTGTGGGGAACACCTTTGGAGCTACTGGCACACCGATGGCGGTGCTGGTCGACGCCGAGGGCAAGATCGCTTCCGAGGTTGCAGTAGGTGCTCCAGCCGTGCTGGCACTGGCTGGTCAGGTACAAGACACCATCTCGGCCTAATCACGCTTCCAGCATCCGCACAGGAGGAAGTGATGCCTCCTCCCGTGCCTTCCCTTTGATCCTTCCCCTTGCAAACTCAAACGTCGTTATCTGGCACATGGTACCTTTTCGAGCGAAAACTAACGACAGGCCAAAAGAGTTCCGGCTCTGCCTACAGGCGGAACTTGTTACTTTGCGGCTGGTGACAGCTTCCGTAGCGCTACCCCTAGATTGAAGACAAATTTGGTATTGGTGGTCCCAAACAGGCGCTCAATTACCGCACCATAGCGAGGTTTAGCCCAAGGGCGATATTTCTTGTGGCAAGAGTAGGTGCTCACCAGCGCTTCAAAATACCGGCTGCGGAACTCTTTGCCTCCATCGACCACCAGCATCTGAGGGAGCCTGCCTAACCGTCGTACACATACCCGTAGCACCATCATCACTGAGCGATAACTGGGAGGATCAAAGGTCAGATAGACTGCGAGGAGGCGACGGGAGTAGGCATCGACGAGAAACGTGGCCCATGGTCGGCCCAGTGGCTTGCCCAAACTCGAAAGTAATTCGATATCGAGCTGGGTATGATCGATGTGAGCAATTTCCCACGGACGATCGCCATGCCGGGGAGTGGTGTGTTCTAATTCCCAATACCAGGTACTTTCCTGATACGCAGCTTTCGCTCCCTTGCGTTTTTCAGTCAAAGCCGGGCCACTTGCCCGCTTCACATAAGGCTGATCAAAAAACTCCAAAACCTCTCGATCATACTCCATTGTGTAGATAGCCCACAATTCAACGGTGTGGCTTTCAAACTGGATGCTCACACCCATTTTGCGGCTCGCGTACGTTCCGCAGACATTGAGGAGACGCCCCTGAACTCGTCGCACCGGAGGAGACGAACGAAGGCGAAGGAGGAAGTCACGCGTGGCAGTCGGAAGCTGAAGCCGATCACACCACCGCTCAAAGGCAAAGGTCTTCATACACTGCTCTTTCTCATGCGGCCATTCCCGCATGGAGTGCTGGACACCTCTGCTGAGAGCATACCCAACTTTGAGACCAAAAACAAGGTGTTGACGCATTTCCTCGCCATGTTGACGCAATTCTCCGCCAGATTCAGATGTGAAACCTGGATTCGTGGCAGAAATTCCGTAACATTTTGAGGGAGAAATTTTCGGGCAGGTTAATGGGCCAATTTCAAATTCGGGCGAAGATATGTGTCAGCAAAAGAAGAACAAAAATTCTCATCAAGCTCAAAGATCGGGCGATTTTATGCGTCAAAAGTGGCGAATTTATGGTCTTTCCGACAGTTTGATGTACGAGAACTCCTGGGGCGGATCTGGCTGCAGCCGGCCATGGAGCACTGGCGGCACCGGTCGCCCGTGAAAATTCGTCTCTCGTGCACAAGCAGAACGGCTGCAACAGGATTGGTATTATCGTCATGCCCATTTTGAGCCGATCACCAAGGAGCAGGTGGTGATGACCTTTGGGGAGCAGAACCCCACGATCGTCCTGGAACTGCTGCGCTGGTTAGGGCCAGGAGCCGAGTTGCTTGAGCCGCATGCCTGGCGGAACGGGTGAGGGAGGAGTTGAGGCAGATGCTGGCGTCTTATCCCCCCCCCAATGACCTCCAGGAGGTATGTTCGCCAGCACCTGCCCCAACGCAGAGCCTCCTTGGAGCGAGTGGCATGGAACCTGAGCAGCTCTATAAGCCGCTGCAGTGGACGACACATTTCTTAGAAAAGATCGTTTGCCACACCTGCTTCCGGCTCTTCGAGGACGTAATTGTCGAGGGTCGTTGCGATATGCTTATGTCCCAACTGGAGTTGCGCCTGCTTGGGCCCACGCTTCTTGGCCACCCTGGTTCCCACGAACCGGCGAAAATCGTGCGGTTTGATGGTGGATTCCAGCGTCTCAGGATCGACCAATCCTACCGCCGCTCCATAATGCTTCACAATCCTCCAGATGGAAACTGAGGACAGAGGCTTATCCGAGAGCCGGGCGTTTCCGCTCTCACTATGTCCGCCCTCAAAGTGGGTGAAGATGTAGGCTGAAGTTCTCGGACGGGCTGCAACCCATGCCTGGATGGCTTTGTATGCCTCGTCGGACATCGGCACATCGCGGAACTTCACCTCGTTTTTGCTGCGAATGTGGAATGCCCAGTCGTATTCCCTGCGCACGATCTGGTCCAGCCTGAGCTGTCGAAATGTATCCACGCGCAGCCCGGTGCTCGCCAGGGTGAACAGGATCGCGCGATTGCGCAGTTCCAGGAGACGATCACTGTCAGTCAGGTCGGTCATCTCGCGCATGGCATCAGCTTTGATCTCGACCCGGTTATGGGGTCGCTGGTTCTCCTTCAGTCCCTGCTCACTGGCGCCCTCGACCTCCTGAAAGGCCTTGGCCGTCAGCGGGTGAATATAACCCTGCCTGCTGGCTTCTTTCATCATCTTGCGTACGGCGGCAGCCATGCGGTTGATCGTCGCGGCGGAGTATCCCCGATTCGAGCCAGGCTTTTTCTCCCTTGCTAGGTGGTTGATCCACTGGGCGAACTTCGAGGGGTAACAGGCCTGCTCGATAGTGCCCGCGAACTCCAGGTATGCGTAAAAATCCCGGCAGTAGACGCGGAGCGAAGAGGGGTCTAGCAAGTGGGACAGGATAGACTGGTCGAAACCGAGGTGAGCCTGCATTTCGCGCGCACGCGCCTCAATAGACAAGCCAGATGAGGGCTTGATCCTCCCATAGTTGTGTCGTACATATGTTCCAATGCTTAATGCCATCATTGGGGGAGGGGAGGATGGGGCAGAGTCTATGGGCTGCATCAGTGTGTACTGATCATCTCGTCGTGCCAAGGCGTCGTTGGATTGCGCTGAAAGGAGTACGTTGTCGGTCATGTGTAAGTCTCCTGGAATGCAGTAGCGCGTCGATCTCATTTTGGGCTTCAGAGTAAGAAAATGTATCTTTACTTACTCTGAGACATGCAAAAAGTATACCCGGACATCGCTGTGCTGTCAAGCCTCAAAGACGCCAAGTGGCAAGATCCAGCGCTTTCTGCTCCGCCTGCAGGAGTCACTGAAGGCGCAAGCGGAAGGTCGACTTCTACTCTACTGATTGCCACAGTAATGCCGTTGGAGCCTTCACCTGTACGAGTAAAGAGTGCGATCTGGCCGGTCGAAAAATCACTATCAGTAATAGAACTCACTTCAGTGCCGTTGATTAAAAGCACAAGCCGTGTACCATTCATTATCACTGTGAGCGCGTTTTGCTGACCAAGCGGTTTGAGAGCGGAATTACTACGTGGTCCGTCAAGCATGGTTACAAGCAGATTGTTATGAGCATCGAGCTGCTCCTTTGCAACATCAAAGGTATTATCACCATTGATGTCGATGCGATAGTCGTGATCCAGGTTGTTGTCACCACGGACATAGATGCCTGCACTATCGTTCTTATCTGCTTTCACAATCGAAAAGTCAACCGTTAGCTTAAAATCATTATAAATGCCGTTGTTCGGTAGGCTTTCCACAAGCGTCGTACCAGGATTAGTGTCTGTCAATAGCAACATCCCGTTAGCTAGCGTTCGAATATAACCTGCTCCATTCGAAAGGTCCCAACCAAGATGGTTATTAACGAACGTGTCGAAAAACGCTGCCTGTGCTGGGGGGGTTACTGTCGATATTCTCGTCGGTGTCGGTGTTGGGGTACCTGCGCTCGCCAGGATACTTATTGAGTGACCTCGACTCTTCAGGAGAAAAAAGATTCCCCCACTACCCAGGGCAAGGAGCAGGGCAATCAGGCATACAATCACGATGACTTTCGGACTTCGCTTAGGCCGGGGTGCCTGCACATTTCCTCCCACTAAAATACTCATAAGTTTATACTCCTGGATTCTCTCACGTATCGTCCACCTTGCGGATACGAAGCAAGCCGTTCCTTTGTTGCATCACAGTTGCAAAAGAAACCGGAGTGTTATATTCTCCTCTGTAGTAACGAACAATGGAATCGAAACGGTACTAGAGTTTCCTTATGGATAAATATCTGGGAAAACAGATAGCGAGAACTAAATGTCGTCGATGCTAGCAGCAATGTTTTATGCGCCGCTGGATGTTCGCCTGGAGCAGCGTCCTATTCCCCAGCCAGGAGCAGGGGAAGTTCTCCTGAAAGTAGCCGCCGCGACTACCTGTGGGACGGATGTCAAGGCCTATCTGCGTGGCCATCCCTTGCTCTTTCGTCAAACACCCGCGGGTTTCGGTCATGAAGTCGCAGGCGTAGTGGCGGCTGCTGGCGCAGGGGTAACACAATGTGCTGAAGGAGATGCCGTCGTCGTGGCTAACTCAGCACCATGCCGGCAGTGCTTTTACTGCCGGCGAGGGAATTTTAGCCTTTGTGAAGACCTGCTCCTGCTTAATGGAGCCTATGCCGAGTATCTGCTCGTGCCTGAGCGCATCGTCCGCCAAAACTTGTATTGCCTTGCGCCAATGACATCCTTTGTAGCGGCGGCCCTAGCCGAGCCATTGGCCTGTTCGCTTCACGGCATAGACGCCAGTGCGATCGTTAAAGGAGATACCGTCGTTGTGTTAGGTGCAGGCCCACTGGGGCTTTTACTCACTGCAACAGCTAAGCTGAAAGGTGCGAGAGTGATTATCACGGGGCGGGGCATGCAGCGGCTTTCCCTGGCACATCGTTTTGGTGCAGATGTAGTCATTGATGTAAGCCAGGTGTCATTCCAGGAACAGCGCGAGGCGGTGCTGAAGGAAACAGGCGCACACCGGGGGGCCGACGTTGTCATTGAGGCGATAGGCACACCTGCTACCTGGGAACTGGCTACCATGCTAGCTCGTCCCGGTGGGCTCGTTAACTTTTTTGGAGGCTGTGCATCGGGAACCCGGGTAAATCTGGAGACACGATCCCTACATTACAGCGAACTCACCCTTAAAGGCGTGTTTCACCACACTCCTGCTTATTTCGCGCAGGCGCTTGAACTCATCCAGGGTCATCACATCGAAGTCGGGGCGCTCATTACTGCACTCGTCCCACTTGCATCCATACTAGATGTGCTGGAACTTTTGGTGCAAAAACGCGGTGTTAAGTATGCACTGATTCCCCCAGATTTTCAGCAGACTCTTGGGCCAGTAGTAGCCCCTCAGTAACCAACTGGCTGTAAATATCAAGTACCTGGTGGACGCCAAGTCGCTCCCTGGGTCAGAACCATTTGGCTACTTCAGTACACAAGGAATCGGGCCTCTACACTGCATGTCTTTTGCGTTGTCGCTCAGACTTGACGACCGTCGTCCCAACAGCACGTCCGATAAGAATGGGCTGTTCTAATACATCGGCAGCCGAATCGCTAATATCGGGTCGGGCAGCGATTACTTTGCGTGCCTCGAATTCCATGCGCCGCGAGGTACGGCCAATCTTCGTTATGCGTCCAACAGCCTCTACAAAGTCGCCGGCATACAACGGTGCCAGGAACTCGACGTTTTCATAACTAACCAGCAGCCCCTCGTCCCCATCATACCTAATAGCCAACTCGGTCGCCAGGTCCCCAAAAAGTGAGAGCATATGTGCTCCATTGACCAACTGCCCCCCATAGTGAGCATCATTGGCACTCATACGCACACGAATCACTGCGGTCAGTGCGGTCTCGTCGGACATGATTGTTCACCTCTTGCCTCTGCGACTATAAGAAATACTCCCTCAATTTAACCTGCTACGTCCTACCCATCTCGTGACTGGTAGTAGCTAAAGCCGAATGAGCTAAGGCTAGTATGTGTCAAAGCGTATGCAAAAGCAAGCGCAAGGGTTGTTCTTGAGAATATGTAGCTAATGGCTATAGGAAAGTCTTTACAATATTCGACATTCTCATCCATTTCATGCTATAATGGTTTCAAAATCCTCTCATCTTCCACTCCCGGCACCGGTATATGCTGCAGAAAGGAGGTGTATAGAGCTTCGCAGAGATTTCCTATTCCCGTGTGTATCCATTTGTTTTGTCTATTTTCCACATTTATCAAGGAGTACAATGTATGGCAACTGAGACAACTGAAAGACAGGGATATTTCGCAGGTTGGACCCTCAAAAAGGGGGGGATCATCGCCCCCACTGAACGCCCTCCCTGGGGACAATCCATTTTCCTGGGCCTGCAACATGTGCTGGCCATGTTCGGGGCCACAGTCCTGGCCCCTATTCTGATGGGCTTCGATCCGAACACCGCAATTTTCTTCTCCGGTATCGGTACAATCCTCTTCTTCCTCGTAGTAGGCGGTCGTGTCCCCAGCTACCTGGGTTCGAGCTTCTCCTTCATCGCAGTCGTGCTTGCTGCAACCGGGTTTGCCAGTGGCTTTAAAGGTCCTGGACTGAATCTGAACATAAGCGTCGCGCTTGGCGGCATCATCGCGGCCGGCGTCGTCTACGCCATCATCGGCATTATTGTCATCTTCACTGGCTACAGGTGGATCGATTACCTGCTGCCACCAGTCGTCACTGGCGCTGTTGTTGCAGTAATCGGGCTAAACCTGGCGCCAACGGCAGTCGGTGAAGCCCTTACCAGTTCGTTCGATACGATTATGGCAATTATCACGATTCTGGCAGTTGCAGCCATAGCAGTCTTCGCTCCTGGGCCGTTGCGCCGTCTCCCCGTGCTGCTTGGCGGTATAATTGGCTACCTCTTATACCTGTTGTTCGCCAATGGTTTCGGACTTGGAAAAGCGATAGATTTTAGCGTCGTTGCAAACGCCAATTGGATTGGCCTGCCGAACTTCACCGCACCCACTTTTAGCGGCAATGCCATCGGCCTGATTGCTCCGGTTGCCGTCATCCTCGTGGCAGAGAACACAGGTCACGTCAAAGCCGTAGCGGCCATGACCGGAAGCAGTCTCGACAAATACCTGGGGCGAGCTTTCCTTGGCGATGGTCTGGCAACCATTATCGCCGGCTTCGGTGGTGGTACAGGTGTTACCACCTACGCTGAGACAGTCCCCCTTCATTGATGCCCGTCACTTAGACGAGATCACCGCGGAGATAGCACGACTTCTCGACATTCCGCTCCCACAAAGCAAAACCCTCGTTCTTGTCTGACCACGTTTGAGGAATGCACCTCAGTGTTGACTCTTGCTTGAAAGTATTGTAACTTACTAATAAGGAATGGCTGAGAATGGCAGGTTGAAAACAAGACAGTTTTTTCTCTCTTAAGCGTGAGTTCTCATCTGCTTGTTCTCACTCCCCTCGTATCACACAGAAAGTTAATCAAGGAGGATCATGCATGGCAACTAAAACAACTGAAAGACAGGGATACTTCGCGGGCTGGACACCCAAGAAAGAGGGTATCATAGCCCCCGATGAGCGGCTTCCCTGGGGACAAACCATCTTTGTTGGATTGCAACACGTCCTGGCCATGTTTGGAGCAACAGTCCTCGGACCTCTAGTGATGGGCTTTGATCCAAACACCGCAATCTTCTTCTCCGGTATCGGCACACTCCTCTTCTTCCTCATTGTCGGAGGGCGCGTGCCTAGCTACCTCGGTTCAAGTTTCTCCTTCATTGCGGTGGTAATCACCGCCAGTGCCTACGCGCCCAAAGTCTTCGGCGAACACAACCCGAATATCGCTGTAGCCCTGGGAGGTATCATTGCCGCCGGCGTCGTCTATGCGGTCATTGGTCTCATTGTCATGTTTACAGGCTACAAGTGGATCGAGTACCTGATGCCGCCAGTGGTGACAGGTACAGTCGTGATGGTAATTGGGCTAAATCTGTCGACGGTAGCGATCAATAATGCCAGCGTCAGCCAGTTCGATGCTGTGATGGCAATTGTGACAGTGCTGGCCGTTGCTGCTGTAGCAATCTACGCTCCGGGAGCTCTGCGCCGCCTCCCCATCCTGCTTGGTGGCGTAATCGGCTACCTGATTTACCTGCTGTTTGCAAACGCCTTTGGCTATGGAACAGAGATTAAATTCGATAACGTGGCAAATGCTGCCTGGGTCGGGCTGCCAAAATTCACAGCACCTACGTTCAATGGCAACGCCATAAGCCTGATAGCTCCGGTAGCAATCATCCTTGTGGCAGAAAACCTTGGCCATGTCAAAGCTGTAGCAGCAATGACCGGGCGCAATCTGGACAAATACCTCGGACGTGCTTTCTTGGGTGATGGGGTTGCAACCATTGTTAGCGCATCAGGCGGGGGGACTGGTCTGACGACGTACGCAGAAAACATAGGGGTTATGGCCGTGACCCGCATCTATTCTACTGTGATCTTCATCATCGCGGCACTTGTCGCAATTCTCTTGGGGTTCTGCCCGAAGTTCGGTGCGTTGGTTGCTACCATTCCCTCCGGCGTACTCGGAGGGTTGACTATCGTTCTTTTCGGCCTGATTGCAGCCACCGGTGGTCGCATCTGGATACAGAATAGAGTTGACTTCTCGAAGAGTCGCAACTTGATAATCGCCGCCGTGGGTCTGACTATAGGGGCGGGTATGGTCAGTGTACCTAACCACAATGTCAATTTCTTACTGACCATCGGCAACTTCAGTATCGGGGGTATTGGTGTAGCCACCTTCAGTGTCATCATTCTGTACCAATTGCTGCGGGAGCGCAAGCCCCAACCCGAAGAGGCTGTCACTGCTGACTCTGCGGTTGGCTTAGACCCTGCAGCGGAGACCGATGTAGGCCCGGAGACTGAAGCCTGAGTCCGGTGTAGGTGAATACGTTAGAATCTGAGTGGGTAACATTGTACAGGGTAGTTTCCGCTACCCTGTATTTTTTTATATTG
>WNFR01003395.1_pt1 | contig 16491 bp, 18 predicted proteins | sample 5400221 | NCBI WGS metagenome assembly WNFR01 (sample SAMN13153357, study PRJNA577476) | soil metagenome | isolation source: 40 cm soil under Madrone tree | place: USA:California | collected 2016-06-14 | reverse complement strand
ATATTCCTGCTGCGTGCCGGGCAGAAAGCCTGGAACATCTTCGAACGTAATCAGGGGAATGTTGAAAGCATCGCAAAAACGCACGAAGCGCGCGCCCTTCACCGAAGCGTTGATATCCAGAGTCCCCGCCAGGAACGCGGGCTGATTGGCCACGATGCCCACGGGCCGCCCGTCAAACCGCGCAAAGCCCACCACGATATTCTTGGCGTAGTGCTCGTGCACCTCGAAAAAATAGTTTTCGTCCACCAGCGCGTGGATCACGTCCTTGATGTCGTAAGGTTTCAGCGGGTCTTCCGGAACGATCGAGTTCAACGATTCCTCGCGGCGATCCGCGGGATCATTTGACGCGCGGCGCGGCGGATCCTCCAGATTGTTGGACGGCAGAAATCCGATCAGCTCGCGTACCATCGCCAGGCAATCCGCGTCATCACGGGAAACAAAATGCGCCACGCCGCTGGTCGAATTGTGCGTCATGGCGCCGCCGAGTTCCTGCTTGGTGACCTCTTCGTGCGTGACGTTTTTGATCACATCCGGCCCGGTCACGAACATGTACGAAGTATCGCGGGTCATCAGCACGAAATCGGTGATCGCGGGCGAATAGACCGCACCCCCCGCGCACGGGCCCATGATTGCGCTGATTTGCGGGATCACGCCGCTGGCCAGCGTATTGCGCAAGAAAATTTCCGCGTAGCCCGCAAGCGACGCAACTCCCTCCTGGATGCGCGCTCCGCCGGAATCGTTGAGTCCAATCACCGGTGCCCCGTTGCGCATGGCAAGGTCCATAATCTTCACGATTTTCTGCGCATTGGTCTCAGAGAGCGATCCGCCAAACACGGTGAAGTCCTGCGCGAAGACGTACACCAGCCGCCCTTCGATGCGGCCAAATCCGGTGACGAAACCGTCGCCCGCCGGCCGCTGCTCTTCCGAGCCAAAATCCACGCAGCGGTGGCGCACGAACTTGTCGAGTTCTTCGAACGTGCCTTCATCGAGCAGCAGTTCAATCCGTTCGCGTGCGGAAAGTTTTCCGGCCTTGTGCTCGCGCTCGCGGCGTTCCGGCCCGCCGCCCGCCTCGGCCTCTTCCGAAATACGCCGCAATTGCTCCATCCGGTCCGCATTCGCGGGCGATTCCCAGGTACGATTTTTTTCAGCCAAGAGGCCCTCCCTCGGGCTCGTCGCTCTTTGGAGCGAAAATCAGCACCGCCGCATGGGTTGCCAGCCACACCGTGCCAAGCAGCAGCACAACGCCCAGCAGAATTTCGGCCAGGATGGCGCCGGCACGCGGCAGCGGCGATTCGATCGAGGTTACGAACAGCGTCGCGCGCACCAGAATTACCATCGCGCTCAACGTCGTGGCAACGATCATCAGCGTGGTCAGAATGGAAAGAAATACCTGTTTCATAGGCTGTGCAAACGGCTGCGCTTCGGGCCAGCCAAAGCATAACGCATTCGCGGGCAAAGCAGAATGCAGGGAAGTTTTTTCACCATACAAGCCCTGGCGGTAATTTATTGCCGGGAAGAATGCACAAGGGAGGCACGGCCGAAGTGAAAAATCTTATCGCAGGCCGGACCAATCGTCGGCAACCACGATCGAATCGCTGGGGTTCGAGGGATCGTACTTCACGCTGGTGGGATACCCCGTTACCAGCCGCTCGATTTTCACCTGGCTCTCCAGCCCGGTGATGTCCTGCGCCGTGTGATATGTCACGCCGGAAATCGAGTAACTGTAGGAGACCAGGCTGCGCGGCCTGTCGTCCGCCAGCGGCTGCGAGCCCGTGCCAAAAAGTCCCCTGCGCTTTTCGACCGGAGGCGCGGGATGTTGCGCGAGCTCCACCACCTGGCCCTCCGCAATTCGCCCGATCAGGTTCAGATGCAGCCGGCGCTTCCGCTCCTCAGCCTCCGGATCAGGCGCAGGCCGCGCGAACGCATAGGCGATCAAGGCGAGAGCGGCAAGGCTTCCGCCACCAATCATGAGCACCAATTTCCAGTCGGCGAGCAATTCTTTCAACGCTCAACCCCTTACGCGAGTAGATATGGGAATGTTTGATAGAGGAAGCCAACTGGCCCACCGCCTGGGTGGTACATCTGGCGGGTCACTAGCCTTCCCTACTGCCTTTTATAGTACCGAATGCGGGTAAGGTCTGCGAAGTCAGGAAGCCGGGGCATGCACCGGATTGTGCAACACGCCAATTCCGGCAACGGAAACATCCACGGTGTCGCCGGCTGCGAGCGGTCCGACGCCGGCGGGCGTTCCGGTGGCGATCACATCGCCCGGAACCAGGGTCATCATGCGCGAAATCCAGCGAATCAGAAATTCCACCGGGTAAACCATCAGCGAAGTGCTGCCGGACTGCTTCAGCGCACCATTGATACGCGCTTCCACCAGCGCGTTACGCGGATCTAGTTGCGTTTCGATGTGCGGCCCCACTGGACAGAAGGTGTCGAAGCCTTTAGCTCGAGTGAACTGCACGTCGCTCTTCTGCAAGTCGCGCGCGGAAACGTCGTTCAGGCAGGTGTATCCGAGAACGTACGACAAGGCATCATCCGAATCGCTGAGTTGCGAACATTTCTTCCCGATGATCACCGCAAGTTCGGCTTCGTAGTCCACATGGTTCGAATAGCGGGTGAGCACGATCGGCTCGTCCGTTCCGATTACGGACGAAGGCGTCTTCAGAAAAATCATCGGCTCTTTCGGCACCTGGTTGCCCATTTCAGACGCATGCGCGGCATAGTTGCGCCCCACGCACACGATCTTCGACGGCTCGACCGGGGCAAGCAATCGCGCTTCACGCAAAGGCAGCGAAGCCTCTTCTCGCGACCATTGCCGCCAGGGCGGCGCGGAAATTCCGTGAATGATTTCGCCTTCGATCAGACCATAAGAGGGTAGAACACGTGAGGCTACGCCTGCGGATTTGGGGACAAACCGGCAAAATTTCATTTTGTGGGAACCTGTTCAGCGGGAGGTGTGCGTACCCTGAGATGCTCGAGCCCGCCACACAATCATACCAATCCAGGAGAGTGTTGCAAAAAGCAGATAGGCCACGGCGCCGAGCACGAATACATGGAAGGTGCTGTAGTAATCCTGGAGAAGAACAAATTTCAGGCTGAGAATTCGGTACGCCAGCGTCAGCACACTCCAAGCCAGCAAGCCGGAGACAAGCAATTCCCCAGGAGCACGCAAGAACCAAAATACCGGCATCGCCGCGATCATCGCCAGCAACATCGTTGCCACCGCATTACGTTGCTGCGCCAGGGGATCCAGGAACGCCATCCGGTTCGCGATCAGCACCCATGCGACAAAAACCAGGGCGAGCCAGACTCCGGTGTACAACCCGACACGAATGGGGGCGTTGCGAAAGAAATGAAACCACCGGTAACCCGGCGGGTTGAAGTTCGCAGGCATGGTGCTGGGCTGCCTACCAGACAGTCGCCAATTAGTAGGAACACGGCTTCAACGGGAAGGTTGCGCGACTTCCACCGCCACCGCAAGACTGGGGGCGCTTTCATTGCCCGAACGATCCACAGCCGTTACGGTGTACCAATAGCGCTGGCCGGACTGGACAGAGTTATCACGATACGCGGGCGACGGCAAGAGCTCCGGGGTGAGCAGAGCGCCTCGCGCGCCTTCCTGCTCGCTGCGATAAACCCGGTATCCGGCAAGGTCGGGTTCCACGTTGATGGACCAGGAGAGTTCCACAGCCACGGAGCCTGGGGTGGTACCCGGCTGGATCGCGGCGACGATGCCTTGTGGCGCGGCCGGAGGAAACGTGTCTTTGGGCGTAACGATGGCTAGCGGAGAGTCGCTTGATTCAAGCACACCGGCAGGCGAGGCGATTACGCTACGCACAAGGTAAGCGTAGGTTTTCCCATAATCGAACCCGGAGTCGCGATAGTCGGTCGTGGTTGTGGCTCCAAGCTGAAGCAGGGGTGATTTCCACTTCGCCTGCAGGGGGTCACTCGCGGCCACGCTTCCACTGGCGGGGTCCAACTCGCCGCGATACACGTGGTATTCCTGCACTGCCGAAAGTGGCTCGCCGGCGGAAGTACGCGTTGGCGCCGACCACTTCAGGTTAATGCCCTGCTCGGTCACGCTTGCGTCCAGCGAAGAAATTCGTTCGGCGACGGGATAAAGGCGCAGCGTCATTTCTTTGGAATCGAGAGAGGGCCGCTTGGGTGAAAAAAGTGTGCGTACGCGATAAACAAACGGTTGACCTGAACGAAGCTGGGGATCCGTCGGCGAAACGGGATCAATAAACTGTACTTGGCCTCGCTGCGAATAGCGGGCCACCAGCGTCCCGGGCACGGTATCCACCACTCGAAACGATTTGGGATCCGGCGTGCCATCGGGCTGCACTGTTCCGCGCGAGACTTCGAACGCGGGAACTTGCTGCAATCTTTCGCCGAGCGTGCTCTTTCCCGGCATGGTGAAGGTGAGCAGCACGCCGTCTCCTGCCTGTTTCGCGGTCAGATCGGCGATGGCCTGGGGAACCGGCGGCGTAGGCGGTTGCGGCTCGCCAGGCGCCCCGCAGCCCGCCGTAAGCAAGAAAATACAAATTAGCAAATAGAACAGGAAAACGGAATGCACGGGGCGTTTTGGAGGGCAAAATGGCGTCCCTGATCTATTTTCCATTTTCCAATTCAGTTTTCAGAGTTCAGAGAATGTAACGGCTCAAATCCTGGTTCTTCACGATATCGGCGAGTTGCTTGCTGACGTAAGCGGCGTCAATTTTTACACTTTTTTTCTTCAGGTCGGGCGCCTCGAAGGAAAGCTCATCCAGAACTTTTTCGAGAATGGTATGCAGGCGGCGCGCTCCGATGTTTTCCGTTTGTTCGTTCACGCTGGTGGCGAAGCGCGCAATGGCCTGCACGGCGTCCTCGGTAAACGTGAGTTTCACGCCTTCGGTTTCAAGCAGCGCGATGTACTGCTTGATGAGCGCGTTCTTCGGCTCGGTGAGAATGCGGACGAAGTCCTCTTCCTTCAGCGACTGCATTTCCACACGGATCGGCAGGCGGCCCTGCAGTTCGGGAATCAAGTCCGATGGCTTGGTGACGTGAAAAGCGCCCGCGGCGATAAATAAAATGTGGTCGGTGCGAATCATTCCATACCGCGTGTTAACCGTTGTGCCTTCGATGATCGGCAGGATGTCGCGCTGCACGCCTTCACGGGAAACGTCCGGGCCGTGGCCCGATTCGCGCCCGGCCACCTTGTCGATTTCATCCACAAAGATGATGCCCATCTGCTCGGCGCGTTCCACGGCGATGCGCGTCACCTGCTCCATATCAATCAGCTTGTTCTCTTCTTCCTGGATCAGGTATTCGAACGCGTCCGCCACGCTCATCTTGCGCTTTTTCTTCTGCTGCCCGAAGAAGCCGCTGAGCATGTCCTTCAGGTTGACGTCCATTTCCTCGACGCCCTGATTGGAGATAATTTCAAAGGAAGGCATGGCGCGCTCTCGGACTTCAAGGTCCACCATGCGCTGGTCCAGTTTGCCTTCTCGCAATTGGACACGCAGTTTTTCGCGCGTGCGCTGTATCTGCTCCCGCTGTGCCGCCCGTTCCGCATCCGGAGTTCCAGGAGCCTCCACTTGCGGCGGAAGCAGTAGGTCCAGCACGCGTTCCTCGGCAGCCTGCTCCGCGCGATCGGCCACTTCATCCAGCTTTTCCTCGCGCACCATATCAATCGAAGTTTCCACCAGGTCGCGCACCATCGATTCCACGTCCCGCCCAACGTAGCCGACTTCCGTGTACTTCGACGCTTCCACCTTGACGAACGGGCAGCCCGCCAGCCGCGCCAGGCGGCGCGCAATTTCCGTCTTGCCCACGCCGGTGGGCCCGATCATCAAAATATTTTTCGGCAGCACGTCTTCGGCGATCTCCGGCGGCAATTTTTGCCGTCGCACGCGATTCCGCAAAGCCACCGCCACGGCGCGCTTCGCCGCCGCCTGTCCGACAATATATTTATCCAGCTCCACCACGATTTCCCGCGGCGTCATGTCATCCAGCGCTGGAAGCAATTCCCCTTCTTCCACGGGTACGCTGCCGTTGCCGCCGGGAAACAATGTGATCTCTTTATCAGTCTTGATAGCCATGAAAGCTCGATTCCTTGCCTTGGCCGGAGGAGACGATTCCGGCGGTTCCCCTAGATCTCTTCTACGGTAAAGTTCGCGTTGCTGTAAATGCAAATTTCGCTGGCGATGCGCATAGCCTCCAGCGCAAGTTCCTTGAGAGGCAGCTTCGTATGCTTCATCATCGCGCGCGAGGCAGCCAGAGCGTAAATTCCGCCCGAACCAATCGCGCAGAGTCCGTCATCCGGCTCGATCACGTCGCCGTTCCCGGAAAGCACGAACGTCGCTTTCGAATCGGCCACGATCAGTAATGCTTCCAGATGCCGCAGCGCGCGGTCCTTCCGCCACTCCTTGGCCAGCTCCACGGATCCCTTTTGCAGATTGCCCGAATGCTCCTGCAGCTTCCCCTCGAAGCGTTCGAATAATGAGATCGCATCGGCGGTTGAGCCTGCAAATCCCGCAACGACCTTGTCGTTGTAGAGACGCCTCGTTTTTTTCGCGGTGTGCTTGATCACGTGATCGCCCATGGTTACCTGTCCATCGGCGATCAGCACAACTTTGTTGTCCTTCCGGATGCACAAAACCGTTGTGCCGTGTATCTGCGGCTCTCTCGAAGTGTGACCCATTCATTTAGTATACCGCGCCATTCCTGTCCGGTCATTTTTGCGAAACTTCGCCGCAAACCGTGACGTAAACTCGCCTCAATTGGCCAGAGGTATTTCCCGGTAGGAAATGACTTTGTAGGTGATTGGCCCCATCGCGCTCTGCACAAGGCAACTGCTGTAACGGATGCCCTGGCCGGCATTGCTGTTTACGCCTCCTGGCCCGGTCTGGCTGAAGGAACTCGCGCCCAGGCTACTTAGGAGCTTGCCCGTCGCGTCTCGCGTTTTGGCGATGAACACGGCCCCGTCTATCTGACCCGTGCCGCCCCTTGTAGAAACGAAGTTTCCTTGCCCGATCACCAGCACCACACCCGCCCAGCTCGCATCCGGATCGTATTTAAGCGTGCCGGTTACCAAAAGCAGGCCATAACCTGTGTTGTGCCAGCCGCTAAGGTCCAGGTCTCCGTTCACGACGATCGTCATCGGCTGGCCCGGGGGCATCCCGGACGGAAAACTGTTTGCCGTCGCGGGTCCAGTGATGACGGCATCGGCCCCAATGGTAATGTCTTGCACAACCGCATCCAGGCCGCTGGGCGTCAACCAATTCAGATTCAGCGTGCTGCCGACATTCACTATGCTGCCCGTGGACGCAGGCGGGGGCGGCGGCGGACTGCTAACGGTTGACGAACCGACGTAATTCGGCGCCGGTGTTGCGCCTGCGACAATGTTCGGCTGCGATGTATCACCTGTTGATGGATCGCTCGTGTAGCCGATAGCCGGCAACATTACAGGGGCGTTAGGGCATGGATCTTGGCCGCTGATAACGAAACTGTTGGTCCCCGGACCGGTAAAGGTCACCTTGTTTCCGGCGAGAGTGAGCGCGGCTGTAAATCCCGGGGCGGTGAGGCTTGGAAATTCCACCAGGGGCCGGACTACAGCCTGTAACATCTTCTGGCTGCCGTTAGGCAGAACCGCATAGGAAGTAATTTCCAACGCCTGCGAGGGCTGCGCGGTGGCCGGCGGCGCAAGCGTTTCAATCAAACCGGGAGCCATCGCGTTGCGCGAGGCGTTCATGTTCGTGGGATCGTAGAAGAGTGGGGTAATTTGGTCCACGGTTCCGTCTCCGTTGACGTCCACACCCGTTGTGCCGTTACCCGTCGGGCCGTTGCCCAGCGACTTTTCCGTCACCGCATTGATGCGCACCCATTTGTACAGAGGGCCCGGCATCCCTGCCACAGGCGAAACGGAATTTATTTTCGTGATGGTGCGCGAGGCTACGTCCACGCCAAATTCCTGCTTGTATTCGTTGTCTGGATACGTCGAAGGGTTCGAACCGTTTTCCGGCGAGATTGGCTCTCCATTCAACGGATTGATGATGTAGACCACCTGGGTTAAATCCATCGGCGTGGCAGGAAGCGCAATCGGATTGGCATTTGTCCCCAGCAGCCGCCCGCGCGCTTCTTCAATCCCCGCAAGTGCCGCGTAGTAAGCGCTCGCGGAAGTGCGGTAATTGCTCGCCAGCGCTGAATCGGTGCTCGAGGAAACGATCAACGCGATGGCGACCACGCTGATCAGCAGCAGCGCAAAAATCGCAATCAACATTGCGACGCCGCGTTCCCGCCGGTGTTTGTCGCATTGGCGATGGCCTGTCATGATTTCATCATCCTTCGCCTGTCTCGTCTCCTGCGTCTTAATCCGCCGGATTCACGCGGTGTCCCCTGCCGTTCAGCTCAACAAGCTTCATCTGTCCAGTCTGCAAGTCGGGCCGCCGGGTCTGCACAATCAACGTAATGTCCACGTCGCGGATATTGTTTGTCACGCCGTAATTTCCGGCGGCGGAGCAGGGCTGCGGTCCCGCGGGTGTATCGCACGTGAACTTGAAAATAGGCTGCGCCGGCGGAGAGTTCATTACATTCGTCAGGAACGGCACCATTACGGCCGGATCAGAAGTCTTCGTCGCGGGATCGTCTCCCGCCGTTTTCGGCACCACCGCTCGATAAAGTGTAGTGCCATTTAGTTGGTAGCGGATCCAACTCATGCCATTCCCCAGATCCGTTTCCAGAATCAGATCAAAATCGCCCGGCGTCGTGCAGGCTGTGCCAACTGGCGACCCAATAGAACAGGGAGTAGCCGGATAATTCGGGCTCCAGGCTACGGGACTTGCCGCGTATTGGGTGCTGTCCGACGGCAGTTTGGAATAAATGCTCTGCGAAGGATAGCCGGAAACATTGAAATCCCGCACAATCTGATCGATTGCCAGCCGCGTCTCTTGAAATGCGCCGGAAAGCTGCGTCTCGCTGGAGTATTTCTGCTGGGATAGTTGCAGTAATCCGAACATGGCCCCACAAATCACCAGGAAGATGGCCGTGGCGATCATCAATTCCATGATCGTAAATCCACGCTCTGGCTGCGGCATGGCGGCTCTCATTTGGACACCATGGTATCTAGTGAAACTGGGAAAGTAGGATTTTTCATCCCGCGCCGGAATACCCCGACGATGACGCGCTTGCCGGTCACGGGGCCGTTGTTGCCGTTGGTCACGGTGACCACCGCCCACCGCACATCATTGACGGCTCCCGAAGGGTCGTTCGGGTCGGTGTACGTAAATCCATAACCCGCTGGAGGGGTCTTGGGGTTGGCATAATCAATTATCGGCGAATTATTGAAGGGGACCACGCCGCATCCCACGAACACTCCCGCCTGGGTTGGATCGCCGACGTAACACGTCGTGAGCAGCGGACAAGTCAGGCCGGACGGATCGGTAAAGGTAGTCGCGGTCAGTGGGACCGCCCGCAAAGCCTCCATCTGCCGCTGGGCGATCACCAGGGCGGTGCCATCGCTTCGATTGTTGGCATTCATCATCATCGAGGTCGGCACAAGCTGCGCCACGGCCACCAAGCCGACTACCACAATAACGGTGGCCATCAGCATCTCCACCAGCGTGAATCCGCGCTCGTCGCGGCGCCAGGCGGCCGCCGTTCTAATCTGGTTCGGATGAAGTCGCCCGCTCATCGCATTTGCCACCAGGTTCCAGTGGAGTCGCCGGACCAAATCTGGATCGATCCCGCCGGCATCAAAAGCACGGCTCGGAATCCGCTATCCGGTGAACCGGGCGCTTTCAAATAGAAAACTGTAATTTTGCCGGAGGTCAACGCGCCGCGGGCGTCAAACTGAACCGTGCCTCCCGAAGGCGAAATCGCAACCGGAGTGGTTGCACCAAGCGCCGCCTTCCCGGGCAAAGCGCCCGCTCCCGTCACCGAAGCCACCAGATTTCCAGACGGACCGAGCACGATCATCCGCGAAGCCACACCGGTCAGCGGATTTCCGTTCACGTCGGTCATCGAAGCGTCTGTCATCATTGGATCAGTACCGTCCGGCCGTATCACGCAATTCACGGTCCTGTTGAGCCGAATGGCTTCATAACGCGTCAAACGCACTATGTCCGCGACCTGTGTCGCTGCATTGTTGAGCTGGTAAGAATGATAAGCGCGCAAGAAGGCCGGGAGGCTGACAGCCATGAGAACCATGGCCACCGCCATCGCCACGACAAGTTCCGTGAGGCTGAAGCCGGAAACCCGCCGAGCCTTCATTTTCATCCGATCCTACGGGCTATCATGACAACCGTCCGTAGCGCCGTCTGCGGCACGGTCGCGTCTTCCCTGATTGGCTGGGACCTTTTAACTTAGCAGGGTTCCAGTCCGCCAGATAGAGGCTATTCATCTGGCTAATATTCAGTCATTAAGCCAGCCGCCCCCACCGCGATCGGCGCCATTCGGAAGGATGATAAACCCTGGACGTTCTGTCCGGGACCATTTTTAGCGGAATTTATGGATTGAGTTACTTCGGCTTCTTGCCGCCGGTCTCTTTGAATCGCTGTACCAGTGCCTCCCGAGTGAAGTAGTCGGCGGGAAGCGGCGGATTAATCTGGCAACTGTCGTAGAAAACCTGGGCGATGCGGCGGCCGTCGCGCTCCCGGGTGACCTGCATCGGCACCTGTACGCCGCCGTTCGGCCTGTAATTCGTGAAAATCGTTACGTCTTCCCGCTGCTGGCCGGTGTTTTCATCCTTCACGCGCACCACGCTGCGAACCAGCAGGTGCGTCGAGCGGTCCACTGCCAGGCGGTACATTCTTTGCTCCTGGTCTGTAATCTCCACCCAATCCACTTCTCTTAAATCCACCGTGTCCCGCCCGCCCCAGTGGAACCCAAGCTCCGGGTCCTTCAGACTCAGCCGCAGCAGATTATCCGAACTCCGGTGCACCGCTTCCTGAAATTCCGCGACGGTATCCTCCGGCATGTCGGAAACCCCACCGCGGTCCATCGTCCAACCATGTTCGCCGCTGAAAAGGGTGATCACCAGTCCGCCGTGCGACAAATCCAGTTCCTGCACCCCGATCATGTACCCCAAAAGCGTGTTGCGCCCGTGCGCGACGTAATCCGTGCGATTCTTGTCTGGGAATTCCCAGGAATCCTTGAACTGCACGTAACCCGCCAGTGCTCCGTTATGCCCGATCGCCGCCCTGCGACCGTCGCACTGGCGCTCTCTCATGTCCAGGTACAACGGTCCGCCCATGCCTTGAATTAGCTGAGCCAATATTTGCTTGGCTCTGGCCGCGCTGGCCTCCGGCGCCACCATGTCGGGATTCTGCGCGCGCGCCGCCAGCGGCACCAGCAGGATCGCCATTGCCAAGCAGGCCAGTAAAGTTTGCTTGCTTAACCGCACAGCACGGAGCCTCCGTTGACATTCAATATTTCCCCGGTCATGAAATTCGAAAGGTCGGAAGCCAGAAACAACATTGGCCCGGCAATCTCTTCGGGAGTCGCCGCCCGGCCGAGCGCAATCACGGCCGCGGCCATCTTCTGCCCCGCCTTCGAGTCCAGCACCGGGTTCGACATATCCGTCGCAACCCATCCCGGCGCCACGCTGTTCACCAGGATTCCGTGCCGCGCCAATTCCGTCGCAAGTCCCTTCGTCAGGCTGATGATTCCGCCCTTTGAAGCGCCATAATGTGTGTGGAGCGATTCGCCGCGCTGCCCCGCCGTGGAACTGATCGGAATAATCTTCCCGCCCTTCTGCTTGATCATGTGCGGCACCGCGAAGTGAATCACGGAGTACACGCTTTTCAGGTTGATGCGAATCATGTCGTCCCACTGTTTCTCGGACATTTTCTCGATGGGCAAATCTTCCTGGTTCCACACGCCGGCGTTCGGCACCAGAATATCCAGCCGCCCCAGGCGCTTGATGGTGTGCTCCACGAGTTTGCGATTGTCGTCATGCTTGCCCACGTCCGCTTTGAACGCTTCCACGCGCGTGCCGTGCTTTGCGGCTTCCTGTTCCACTTGTTTCGCAGCTTCTTTGGCGGAGTTGTAACTGAACACCACGTCCCCGCCCGCCTGCGCAAATAATTTGACCGCGGCTGCTCCGATGCCGCGCGAGCCTCCTGTAATCAGTGCCGCTTTCCCCGCCAGTGAAATCATGATTCCCCCATAGTCAGATTCGCAAACTCGTTCTCCAGGTTGGTCGGCGCCTTATGGCTTCCCCGCTGGAATCTTATGTGCCGCCCGCGCCGCGCCAACGAATTCGGCGAATAAGCGGTCCGCCAGCGGGTCGCCTTCCATGCGTTCGGGATGCCATTGCACCCCGGTCACCCAGTTTGTGTCCCCGGTCCATTCGACGCTTTCAACAATCCCGTCCGGCGCGTGCCCGGTAATCTTCAATTGCCGCCCAGGCTGTTCGATCGATTGGTGGTGCGAGCTGTTCACTATCGCTTCGGCTGCACCCGCCAGCGCCGCCAAACGGCTGCCCGGCTCAAATTGGGCTGGGTGGCGTGGGTCATCCTTGGGTTCCGGGGTCAAGTCCTTCCGGCGATGCGCCAGGGCCGTCCCCGTTTCGCTTTGCAGGTCCTGAATCAGGGTCCCCCCCAGATACACGTTTAGCAGCTGGCATCCATAGCAGATCGCCAGTACCGGCTTCTTTTCCGCAAAGGCATGGTCCAGAATCGCCCGGTCGGTCTGCTCCCTCGGCAAATCGGCGGGTTCTGACTTCCCGGTATTACTGCGACCGTATTCCTGCGGCTCCACATCCGCCGGGCTGCCCGGCAGCACAAACCCATCCAGGGTGGGCAGCAGGGCCCGTAGACGCTCGGAATCGGTCAGGGAGAGCTCTACTGGCTCGCCCCCGGCCCGTTTGACCGCTTCGGCGTAGTGGCGGGTCTTGCCCCGCCAGGGGAGCAGGCTGCCTCGGCCCTCCTCGGACGTGCGCCAAGGAATGCCGATCCGGGGCCGGTTGGGACCATTGGGACTCATGGAACCCAGCATCGTAGCATCCAGCCAAACCCTGCGGCAACCGGCGCTTCCAAGCTATAGCTGGCTAGTTCCCGATTTTCCGACCAAGCGGAAGTTAGTGCATTGCCTGCGTTGGGGACTGGTTTGTACACTTTGGCGTCACAAGGCTGGAAGGTATTATGTAAGAACTCGTCGGTTCAAGGATTAGCGCAAGAGGGGGTACCCGGTGCCTTTGGAAATAAGACAGCGTGAAACGAATGGAATCTATCTTCTGATACTCAAGGGTCGTCTTGTGCTCGGACCAGAGAGCAACGGGCTTCGCACAACGATTGACAACCTGCTCTTGTCGGGCGCCACGAGGATTGTCATTAATCTTGAGGATGTCAATTTTGTTGACAGCGCTGGACTCGGCGCACTCATCGAAATACATCGAAAGACAAAAGCCAAAGGCGGACGGCTTATGCTCGCCAACCTCGGCCCGAAGTTGAGGCAAGCATTGGAAATCGCCCGGCTCCTGACAATCTTTGAAATATCTGCGACTGAAGCCGACGCAGTTGCCAGTTTCTGAGCGATACCCGCTGCGATTACCAGAGGCGATCAAGCCGATCCGGCAAAGCTCAGCGAAGAGCCGAATCTTTATCGTCGAAGGTATCGCCCCCCAATGACGGGGCAGATCGGTTGGTTTTCAGTTGTCCAGTATTCCGACTCAGAATATACAAACTTATCGGGACCCGCAGACCTTGAAATGAATTGACTTCAGCAAAAGCGGGGGTTATGAATAAATCGTAAGCGGAGGTGAACATCATGAAGATTTCAGACTTCCTGGCAAAACCGCTTTCTAGCCGAACAGTGTTTGTTTCCTTGCTTTTGCTGGGTATTGCCCTTTGCTCAGTCAACGCAAGATCCGCGAAACAACAAACTGTATCCAAACGCTTCCCAGAAGGAATCGTGACCACATCCGCCTTCCAGGCAGAAAGTCCGGCCTTCATACGAGAAGCAACTTTCGGGATTACCGATGAGGCGGACAACTGCACGCCTCATTGCATCGCGTTGAACCGTATGGTCTTAACGAATAAGAGTGAAGCACCTATTACCAGCTATCGGTTGGGATGGGTAATCGTTTCGGCCGACGCAAAGAAACTGCCTGAAGTTCATACGGGCAATTCCATTGCGCTGTTCAACGCAATTGGACCGAAGCAAGAACGGGAATTTAGCGACAATTTGGCTGCGTTCGTGAATGCTGTGCCCACGATCAAACTGATTTGCTATTTTGTGGCGGAAGTTCAGCAAGAAAATGGCCGCGTGTTTACCCAGGATCGAGACAAAATAGCATCAGATCAATATGATCTGATTTGGTCTCGTGCTAAAGCCAACTAGGCGCGCTTCGCTAGCAATTCCGGCAACGCCTTTTCCAGGCAATACTCCGGCCGGCGAAAGAATTCCGGCAGCGCGCTCAGGCGTTGCTGTAATTTTTCTAAGTGATCCGCCCGCACGGTTACGTGCCCAAGTTTTCTGCCCATTCGCGGCTCTTTCCCATAAAGATGCAGGTGCGCGTTCGAAACGTTCAGCACCTCCGCGCTTTCCGGAATTTCACCGATCAGGTTGATCATCGCGGAAACGCCCACCGCCGCCGTCGAGCCCAGTGGCATCCCCAGAATCGCGCGCAAATGATTTTCAAACTGGCTGGTCACCGCGCCTTCAATCGTCCAGTGGCCTGAATTGTGAACCCGCGGCGCCATTTCATTCGCCAGCAGCCGCCCGCCAACTTCAAAAAACTCGATGCACAATACGCCCACATAGCCTAGTTCTTCGAGCACCTTTCGCGCCGCATGCTCCGCTTCCTGTTGCAGGCTCGCGGTCAGGTTAGGAGCCGGCGCCAGCGACAACCGCAGAATCCCGCCGCGGTGATGATTCTCAATCAGCGGATAAAACGCGATCTCTCCATTGCGCCCTCGTACGCCGAGAATCGAAAGCTCACGCGTGAACGGCACAAATTTCTCCAGTATTAACGGAACACCGGGCATTTCCGCCCGTGCCTTCTCCACATCGTCGGCCGTTCGCAGCAGCCACTGTCCTTTCCCGTCGTAGCCCATCCGGCAGGTTTTCAGCATCGCCGGCAAGCCAACCTGCTTCACGGCCGCGTCCAGATCTTCGCGCTTCGCAATCTCCACAAACTCCGTCGCGGGAATCTCCAACCGGCGAAACAACTGCTTTTCCCGCAGCCGGTCTTGCGCCTCCTCCAATGCAATCTCCGGCGGATACACCGGCACGCGTTCCGCCAGAAACTTCGCCGCCGCCACTGGCACATTTTCAAATTCGTATGTCACCACTCTCAGACCGTGCGAAAATTTTTCCAATGCCTGCTCATCGTTGAAATTGGCGGTGACTCGATTGGCGATGCGGCCCACCGGCGCTTCCGGCGAAGGATCCAGAAACCGGAAATGCAGCCCCAGCGGATAACCGGCCAGCGCCAGCATGTAGCCGAGTTGTCCGCCGCCAAGGATGCCGATGGTCATTTCTTTTTCTTCCCGGATAGCTGCGCGTGCACCGCGTTCAGCGCCTTTCGTGCCGCCGCGGCCGGATCGGGTTGCGAGAGAACTCTTTTCGTCTGCGCAATTCGAAAAGCACGCAGCGCCTCGCGGATTGGCCGGTGCTTGCTCCCCAGAATCGCCGCAGCCAGCAGCGCCGCGTTAATCGCTCCGGCTTTCCCAATCGCCAGCGTGCCCACGGGAATGCCACCCGGCATTTGCGCAATAGAGAGCAGTGAATCCAATCCCTTCAGAGCCTTCGACTCCACCGGCACGCCCAGGACTGGCAGCACCGTCTTCGATGCAGCCATCCCCGGCAGGTGCGCCGCGCCTCCCGCACCGGCGATGATCACTTCGATCCCTCGCCTCTCGGCGGTCGAAGCGTATTCGAAAAGCAGGTCCGGAGTGCGGTGCGCGGAAACAACGCGCGTCTCGTACGGCACGCCCAAATCCCGCAGAGTGTTTGCGGCGTGCTCCATCGTCTCCCAGTCAGACGTGGAGCCCATGATAATTCCCACCAGCGGCTCTGCTGTTATTTTCCCTGAGGCTCTCGTTTTTTTCATGAGCTCAATTTTCGCCCTGGTGATTCTCCGGTCCTACAAAACAGAACGCCGGCCGCACGGCCGGCAGCAACCCGAAAGAAGCCCCATTCTACGGTCTTTTTTATCGTGATGCGACTTTTCTGCGCGCGTTCCACGCGTGCCGCAATTCACCTACCAGGTACAGCGATCCGGTGATGAAAACGGCGTCCTCTGGCCCCGCCTTCGCCAGCGCGGATTCCAGCGCCTGCTCCGCATCTTCGATCACGGTAAATTCCTTCGCATTATCGCCGGCCATCTCCGCAAGCTGCCTGGCGCTGACCGCTCTCGGCGTCCCAGGTTGTGTGAAAATCACTTCGTGCGCGTGCGGGAAAAGCATCCCGGTCACCTCGTCCACCGCTTTGTCGCGCATAGCTCCAAAAATCAGGTACACCTTGCGCCCCGCAAAATTCTCTTCAAGGAATCGCGCCAACTCC
>WNFR01003832.1_pt1 | contig 16494 bp, 12 predicted proteins | sample 5400221 | NCBI WGS metagenome assembly WNFR01 (sample SAMN13153357, study PRJNA577476) | soil metagenome | isolation source: 40 cm soil under Madrone tree | place: USA:California | collected 2016-06-14 | reverse complement strand
AGCGGACTTGGTCGCCGCCTGTCCAACTCTGATTCCATGACAAATCGACCTTGTGGGTGGCCTTGTCGCCTTCCACGACGTATGTGCCTGAGTACGCAATCAGTGTTCCGAAAAGCGTTGCCTTTTCCTCATCAGTAGGGGGCGTCCCAGTCGGCTTCGCTCGATTATCGCCAACAAGCATAAAGAACATGCGGCCATCTGGCTGATAAATGATGTATCCATTCGGCTTTTCGCCAAATTCATTCTGCCGTTCGCCGGTACCTACGACCTCACGAACGAACGATTGAACCCTCCAAGTGCCGACAAGCGAATTATCACTAGCGACGGCATTTGATGAGGACAGTGCGAACGTCAATGCAACTCCCAAGAATAGCTTCTTCATGGCTCGCCCTCTTTGGCTGGATTGTCACGCGCACCGGGCTTGCGGAGCGCGGCCTCGAATATGCGTTCACCAACAACGTCTCGATGCGGAAGTCACAGGGGCCGGCGGCATTCGCGGAACGGGAAATATGGAATATCCGGTCTGATCAGTCCGCCCTGATGTTGGCCGCCCGGACCAGCTTGGCCCACTTCTCGGTCTCGTCGGCGATCAGCTTGCCGAAGTCGGCGGGCGTACCCGCCAGCGCCGTGCCGCCCACGTCAGCGAGCTGCGCGTTGAACTTAGGATTGGCGAGGGCCGCGTTGATCTCTTTGTTGAGCTTATCGACTATTTCGACGGGCGTGTTTCTTGGTGCGCCTATGCCCACGGAGAGGCTTGCCTCATAGCCCGGCACAAAATCGGCCACGGCCGGGATGTCCGGCAGCGCCGTTGAGCGGGTGGTCGTGGTGACCGCCAACGCGTGCAGCTTGCCAGCGCGGATGTGCTCGATTGACGAGGCTACAGGGTCAAACAACACCTGCACCTGCCCGCCGAGGAGGTCGGTAAGCGCAGGTGCCGAGCCGCGATACGGCACGTGCACCAAGTTGACGCCGGTCATCAGTTTGAATAGCTCGCCGGCGAGGTGGGACGTGGTTCCGATGCCGGCTGAGGCCATGCTGATTTTCGCGGGATTGGCCTTGGCATAGGCGATGAACTCGGGAACGGTATTGGCCGGCACGGAAGGGTGCACTTCCACGACATTAGGGACGCGGAACATGCCCGCAACGGGAGCGATGTCGCGGAGGAAATTGAAATTGAGCTTGTCATAGATCGTGGCATTGCTTGCGTTCGCCGAACTGACCAGGAGTAGCGTGTAGCCATCGGCGGGCGCATGGACAACAGCGTCGGCGGCGATATTGCTACCAGCGCCCGGCCGGTTCTCGATGATGAAAGGCTGGGCGAGCCTCTCCGACAGCCATTGACCAATCAGCCGGGCGCCGAAGTCGCCCCCGCCGCCAGCGGCAAACCCGACAATCAAGCGCACCGGCCGCGACGGTTAGGCTTGCGCCGTCGCGATCTGAGAGACGGCAGGGAGCGCGGCAGCACCCGCTGCCAGATGCAGAAATTGACGGCGCGGAAGCTTCATATCGGCTCCCTCTGAAATAGTGGTGCTGAAAATTCTGCGGCTTAACCAGAGAGAACTTAGGCACCTTCGGTCTGCGGGGTCTGAGCAAAATTGCTCACTTTGAACTGGCGGTAGCTATGGTGCCGATTAGGAACCGAGCCGGGGGATGATCGCTCCTGTGCATTGGCCCGACTCCGAATCTCAGCCACGCCGCAGGCGCGGCTATCTGGGGTGAACCTGCCGCGCCGTCGAGGTGATCTTCGGGTCTCAGTGTGACCCGAATCGGCCGCGGCGGCATTCGCGGAACGGGATTATGGAATGTCCAGCCGGCATTCGCCAGATTTTTGGATCACTCCGGCTTCGCCCCCGAGAACTTGACCACCTTGGCCCACTTCTCGGTTTCCTCGGCGACGAGCTTCCCGAAGTCGGCGGGCGAGCCGGGAATCAACGAGGCGCTAAGCTCGGCAAACCGCGCCTTCGTCTTGGGATCGGCGAGGATCGCATTGATCTCCTTGTTGAGCTTGTCGATGATCTCGGCGGGCGTGCCCTTGGGCACGCCGACGCCGTACCACGCGCTCGCCTCGTAGCCCGGCACGAAATCGGCCACGGTGGGCAAGTCCGGCAGCACCTCCGATCGCGTCGCGCCGGTCACTGCCAGGGGCCGCAGCTTGCCGGCCCTGATGAACTCGAGGGACGTCGGGACGTTGTCGAACATCACCTGAACCCGTCCGCCCATCATGTCGGTCAGCGCCGGCGCCGCGCCGCGATAGGGCACGTGAACCATGTCGACGCCGGTCATCATCTTGAACAGCTCGCCGGACATATGGATCGTGGAGCCGTTGCCGGACGACGCCATGTTGATCTTGCCCGGGTTGGCCTTGGCATAGGCGATGAATTCCGGAACCGTCTTCACCGGCACCGATAGATTCACCTCCATGATGTTGGGAAAGCGGATGAGGCCTGCGACCAGCACGATGTCGCGGAGGAAATTGTAATTGAGCTTGTCATAGAGGCTCGCGTTGATTGCGTTCGCTGGAGCGACCAGCAGGAGCGTGTAGCCATCCGCCGGCGCGCGCACCACCGCCTCGGTGCCGATATTGCTGCCCGCGCCCGGCCGGCTTTCGACGATCACCGGTTGGCCGAGCCGCTCCGAGAGCCATTGACCCATCAGGCGCGCGGTGACGTCGGCCGAGCCGCCGGGGACATAGCCGATGATCAACCGCACCGGCCGCGTCGGATAGGTCTGCGCCCTCGCGATCCGCGATAAGGACGGGAGCGCGGCAGCGCTCGCTGCCAGTTGCAGAAATTGCCGACGGAGAAGTTTCATATCGGCTCTCTTTGAAATAGTGGTGCTGAAAATACTGCGGCTTAGCCCAAGCGAACTTAGGCGCCTTCAGTCTGCGGGGTCTGTATAAGAATGCTCACTCGGAGCGGCCGTGGCGGCGCTGCCGAGTCGGAGTCGAGTTGGTTGGGACGACCGCCGTTGGCCCATGGCACCCGCCCGGTCAGCCCCAGCGCAGGTCCGGTTACCGGGGTGTTGCAGCCATTGCCTTGTGCCACGCAGGCGACCGAAATTCGCAGCATTGACCTTCCGCCCCCTTTCCGTCTATTCGGCGCAGGGGCCCGCCTGTATGGTCCGGCTCCGGCCCTTTCACCTCCAATCAGAAGATACCCAATGAGCGCAGACGCCTCCCGCTTTGTCATCCCGCCCCCGCCCCAAGCCGCGCTTGCGATCGCCGGCAGCGATCAGTTGTTTCCGGTGCGCCGGATCTGGTGCGTCGGCCGCAACTATCTGGAGCACATCAAGGAAATGGGGCAGGACGAGCGCGAGCCGCCGTTTTTCTTTTCCAAGCCCGCCGATGCGATAGTGCCGGATGGCGCGACGGTGCCGTATCCGTCGCTTACCAAGGACCTGCATCATGAGGTTGAACTCGTGGTGGCGCTCAAGGGCGGCGGCCGTTTCCTCAAGGCCGCGAACGCCAACGACCTGATCTGGGGCTACGGCGTCGGCATCGACCTGACCCGCCGCGACCTCCAGATCGCCTCGCGCGACATCAAGCGGCCGTGGGAAATCGGCAAGGCGTTCGATTCATCCGCGCCGTGCGGCCCGCTCGCGCCGGCTGCGAAGATCGGCCATCCGGCCAAGGGCCGCATCACCCTCAAATGCAACGGCCAGCTCCGCCAGGACGGCGATCTGGCGCAGATGATCTGGAACGTCCCGGAGGTGATCGAGAAGCTGTCCGAGATGGTCGCGCTCGCCGCCGGCGACATCATCATGACCGGCACCCCCTCGGGCGTGGCGGCGACGGTCCCGGGCGACAAGCTTGAATGCGAGGTCGAGGGTGTCGGCAAGCTTATGGTGACGATGGGGCCGGCGTTGAAGTGAAGGAGCGGCGGGTGTCTCGCCCGCTTTTTTTACGGATCCGTAGCCCGGATTGAACGGCGCGAAATCCGGGAATGTCTATCAATGCGGCCACGTCGCCCCCCGGTTTCGCTCCGCTCAACCCGGGCTACGGAGCGGCGCGAGACGGTCGCGCTCTCGTGCTCGCAGCTACTTCTTCTCGTAAGCCGCCATGAAGGTCTTCACCGCGATCCCCACCACGTGCTCGATTCGCTCCGCCGACGGCGGCGGTCCGAAATTCAACATCACGGGCTTGAGCATCGTTGCGTGGCAGGACTCCATGAACTGCGCGGCCGCAACCTCGGGATCTTCCATCACCAAGCGTCCGGCCGCAACCTGCGCCTCCAAATAAGCGCGCACTTTGGCAAGGCCCACGGCCGGACCGGTTTCATAGAATATCCGGCCGGCATTCGGCTTGCGGTCGGCAATCGCGAAAACGGTGCGGAACGTCGAGAGGCGTTCTGGCACACACAGTGCCTTCACAAAGGCGATGCCCATGCGGGTGAGGGTGCCGGCAACATCCGGGCCACTCGCATCTAAGTCGAAAACGCCTTCCGCCTGGAACACGCATTCTTTCTCGACGATCGCCTGGAACAGTTCGTCCTTGTCCTTGAAGTAAACGTAAAGGGTCCCCTTCGAGACCCCGGCGGCCTTGGCGATCTCGCCCATGCTCGCGGCATCAAATCCGAGGACCCTGAAGACAATGCGCGCCCCCTCGATGATCTGGCGCCGCTTGGCGCTGTCGTCGGTCTCTTCGGCCGGGCGGTCGAGGACAAGGGGGGCGGCGATCATTCAATGGCTCCTTCTCAAGGCTCGCGGATCGTTGGGCGTCATCTACTAAAGACCAATATGGACCACTTCGAAACTTTTTTCAATGACTGAACCGTTCGGTCATTGACACGGACTGTCGCAGGGTCTATTAAATTGACCGAACGGTTCAGTCAAAAGGAGTGGAGACCATGTTGCGACGCAGCAAAGCCAAGGAGGCCTCTAAACTTACCATAGTACCGCATGTGGACGTGGATTCGGCCGTCGCAAGCGCACCAGCACACGGTCAGAGAGAGAGCAGAGGGCCATCGCTGCCGGTGGTTGCGCCAACCACCGCGGCGCCCGCGACAAGTGCGCTCAAAGTAAACCGCACACGCGTGTTCATGGGCGTCGCGGCGGCAGCGCTGCTCGCCGCGGCCGGCTGGCTCGGTTACGACTATCTGACCGCGGGCCGCTTCATGGTTACAACCGACGATGCCTATGTCCGCGCCTACACCACGACATTGGGCGCGAAGGTCTCGGGCTATGTCGCGGAATTTCCGGTCGAGGACAATACGAAGGTTCAGGCGGGTGACGTCATCGCCCGCATCGACGACGGCGATTATCGTCTGGCCGCCAACGCTGCGCGCGACAAGATCGCCACCCAGGAGGCGACGATTGAGCGCTTCGACCGGCAGATCGACGCGCAGCGAGCAAACGTCGAGCAGACACGGGCCCAACTGGTTTCGGCGCAGGCCGCAAAGAAGCGGATGCAATCCGAATTCGAGCGTCAGCAGGCTTTGGCCGGCAAGGAATTCGCCACCCGGCAGACGCTCGAACAGTCGATTGCCAACCGCGACCAGGCCAATGCTTCCGTGCAGAGCGCCGAGGCCGCGCTCGACAGCGCCATCGCCAGCGTCGACGTCATGCAGGCGCAACGGAAGGAAGCCGTCCGCACCCTTGAGGAGCTCAAGACTGCGCTCGCCAAAGCCGAACGTGACCTCTCCTTCACGGAGATCCGCGCGCCGGTCGATGGCGTGATCGGAAACCGCGCCGCCCAGGTTGGAGATTTCGTGCAGACGGGGCAGCGCATCGCGGCGCTGGTGCCGCTGTCGGACGTTTTCATCGACGCCAATTTCAAGGAAACCCAGCTTGCCCGGCTGCAGCCCGGACAACCGGTGTCGATCAAGATCGATGCCTTGCCCGGCGAGAAGGTCGACGGCGTTGTGGCGAGCGTTTCGCCGGCGTCCGGCTCGGTATTCTCACTGCTGCCGCCCGACAACGCGACAGGTAATTTCACCAAGATCGTGCAGCGCCTTAGCGTGCGCATCCGGGTTCCGGCCGATATCGCCGAGCGCGGCGCACTGCGGCCGGGCATGTCGGTGGTCGTCGCTGTCAACACCAAGGCCGGTGCGGTCGCCTCCGTCGCCACACAGACTCGCACTGCGGCGAACTGAAAACGGAGGTAGCGATGGACTCGCCCGCCAGCGCCGCAGAGCGCATCGACCCTCGTCGAATGATCGCCTTCATGGCGATGTGTTTCGGCATGTTCATGGCTCTGCTCGACATCCAGATCGTGTCGGCATCGCTGTCTGAGATTCAGGCGGGCCTTGCCGCTTCGAGTGATGAAATTCAGTGGGTGCAAACCGCTTATTTGATTGCCGAGGTGGTGGCAATCCCGCTGTCCGGCTTTCTGTCCCGCGCACTCGGGACGCGTACGCTCTTTGCCGTGTCATGCGCAGGCTTTACCTTCGCGAGCTTCATGTGCGGCATCACCTCCTCTATCGACAGCATGATCGTCTGGCGCGCCGTCCAGGGCTTCATCGGCGGCGGCATGATTCCGACCGTTTTCGCCTCCGCCTTCACGGTGTTTCCGAAATCGCGCCAGAACATGGTAACGCCGATCATCGGATTGATCGCGACGCTGGCGCCCACGGTCGGCCCCACTGTCGGGGGCTATCTCACCGAAGCGCTGTCGTGGCATTGGCTGTTCTTCATCAACGTCATTCCCGGGATCGCCGTTACGGCGGCGGCGCTGGCGCTGATCGATTTCGACAAGCCGGACTATTCGTTGCTCGATCACTTCGACTGGTGGGGCCTGATCGGCATGGCGGGCTTCCTCGGCGCCCTCGAATATGTGCTGGAAGAAGGTCCCCGCAACGACTGGCTGCAGGACGACGCCATTGTGTATGCGGCGATCTTCTCAGTGCTCTCGGCCGTCGCGTTTTTCTATCGCGCCTTCACGGCGCCCGCGCCGATCGTCGATCTGCGCGCTTTCGGCAACCGTAATTTTGCGATTGGCAGCATGTTTTCGTTCGTGCTCGGGATCGGGCTTTACGGGCTGACCTATCTCTATCCGGTGTATCTCGCGCAGGTGCGCGGCTACAATTCGCTGATGATCGGCGAGACCATGTTTGTCTCAGGCCTCACAATGTTCATCGCCGCGCCGGTCGTCGGGCAGCTGGTGACGAAATTCGACCCGCGTTTCGTGTTGATGGGAGGATTCCTGCTGTTCGCGCTCGGCACCCTGGAAATGCATTACGTGACAAAAGACTGGGATTTCTGGGAGCTGTTCTGGCCGCAGATCTTCCGCGGTGTCGGACTGATGTGCGCCATGGTGCCGGTCACCAACGCCGCGCTCGGCACGCTGCCGGTCGACCGGGTGAAAAACGCCTCCGGCCTGTTCAATCTCACCCGCAATCTTGGCGGCGCCATCGGGCTCGCCGCGCTCAACACCATCGTCAACGACCGCATGGACCTGCACCTGGCGCGACTGCACGATGCGGCGAACTGGTCGCGCGGTCCGGCGACCGAGATGCTTGCAACGCTCACCGCGCGCTTTCATGACTTCGGCAGCAACGCCCCGGCCATGGCGCTCAAGCAGATGTCCCTGATGGCCCGGCGTGAGGCGACCGTGATGAGCTTTTCCGACGTGTTCCTGCTGCTGACGGTTCTGTTTGTCGGCCTTGCAGCGCTCGGCATCGTCATGAAGCGTCCGGCGGTTCCGGCGGGCGCTGCCGGAGGGGCGCATTAGGCGGTTGCGCAGCCAATGGAAGGGATCGAAGCATCCCTTGTGGTCGCCCTGTTGGCGGACGCGGTGCCCGAACCGGGCGACCACAAGGGTCGCCCCTACAGCAAGCAAACTCAACCACCCTTGGCGGGCGGCGGCTGCGACTTGCCAATGGCGGGCAGCACCTGCGGCTTGCCGACCACCGTGATCAGCATGCCGGCTTCAAGCAGACGCTTCGCCACCCGTTTGACGTCCGCCATGGTCACGGCGTCGATGAGACCGTTACGCTTGTCGATATAGTCGATACCGAGGTCATCAAGCTGGATTTGCGCCAGTTGCTCAGCGATCTTCGTCGACGTATCGAAGCGCAACGCATACGACCCGGTGAGGAACGATTTCGCCTTGGCAAGTTCTTCCTCGGTCGGTCCGGTTTCCGCCAGCTTTCGGATCTCCGCCTGCATCACTTCCAGGGCCTGGTCGGTGCGATCGGTCCGGGTCGCGGTGCCGCTCAGGAACAGCGCCGTGTAGTTGAGCGGCAGCACCGCGCTGTAGACCGAATACGCAAGACCGCGCGCCTCGCGCACCTCCTTGTAGAGCCGGGAGGAAAATGCGCTGCCTCCGAGGATATGGTTCAGCACGAAGGCCGCCATGAAATCCGGGTCCTTGCGCAGGATGCCGGCCCCCCCGATGATCAGCACGGATTGTGGCACGTCGAGGTCGATCGCAATTTTTTGTCCCAGTCCTTGCGGGCTTGTGCTGGCGACCGGCGACAGCGCACTCTGTGCCGGCAGACTGCCAAACACGCGATCGATCAGCGTGCCGGCAGCCGCGGCATCGATGTTACCGACGATGGCGATCTTGAGGTTGTCGCGGGCGAAGACCTTGCGTACGAAGGCCCTTAGATCTTGGGCCGTAATGGCTGGGACCGATTCCAAGGTGCCGCGCGGCGGACGCGCGTAGGGGTGGCCCGCGAAGGCGGTTGCCCACCAGCGCTGGCTGGCGAGTTCGTTCGGGCTTGTGGTGGCTCGTCGCAACCCCGACAGAGTCTGCTCGCGTATGCGCTCCACATCCTCGGCGTCGAAACGGGGCGCCGTCAGCGCCAGCTTGAGCAAGTCGAATGCCTCATCCTGGTTCTCGGTCAGCGTGCGCAGCGATCCGGACACATAGTCGCGAGTCGCCGTAAAGCCGATTTCGATCGCCATGGCTTCCAGCCGTTCGTGGAAGCTCTTTGAATCGATGTCGCCGGCGCCCTCGTCCAACAATGCCGCCGCCATGGTGGCGACGCCCGGCTTTTCGGGCGGATCCTGGGTTGCACCGCCCTTGAAAGCGAAATCAAAAGCGATCAACGGCACCGAAGGCTCCCGCACCAGCCAAGCGGTGATTCCGCCCGGGCTGACGATGCGTTCGATCTTGGTGGCGCGGGCGGGAAGCGGAAACGCCGCGAGCGCGCCCACAAGGACAAGCGCGGTCAAAACAGCGCGCAGCAGACAATGGCGAAGAGCGAGGCTCACGAGCGCTTCTCCTGATTTCCGGGCAGCTCCTTGACGAGATAGCCCGTCACCGAGCGACGCTTGTCAAGCCACGTGCGGGCGGCATTTTGCACGGCCTCGGGCGTTACGGCGCGCAGCCGCGCACCCCACGAGCTGACCTTTTCGACGCTGCCGCCCGAAGTCAAGGCGGCCCCATACCAGCGCGCCATGGTGGCCTGATTGTCGGCTGCGTAGACCGCGTCTGCAATCAAGCGCGTCTTGGCGCGTTCGAACTCGGCGGCCGTGATGCCGCTTTTGGCAATCTCCGAAATGACGCTATCGATCGCCGCCTCGACGGTCGCGAAGGTGACGCCCGGCAGCGGGCTCGCAAACACCCCGAAGCGGGTCTCGTCCAGCGCGGTCCCTTGATACCAGCCGCCCGCGCCAGTCGCGATGCGCTGCTCGACCACCAGCGCGCGGTAGAGCCGGCTGGTTTCGCCGGCGCCGAGCGCCTGGGCGAGAATTTCGAGCGCTTCCGATTCTCCGGGTTTCGCGGTGCTTGTCGACGGCACCAGGTAGCTGCGCTGGAGGCTCGGCTGGGCAACACGGGCGTCCGCCATCGTCAGTTGGCGCACCGCAACCGGGATCGGCTCCTGCGGCCGCGCCCGCGCACCGACTTCGGCCACGCGCGCCACCTTGCCGTAGGTCTTTTCGGCGAGCGCCTTGACCTCATCGCCGGTGACATCGCCGGCAACCACCACCACGGCATTGTTCGGCGTGTAGAAGCGCCGATAGAACGCCAGCGCATCTTCACGGTTGAGCTTCTCGATTTCCTGGCGCCATCCGATCACCGGCCGTCCATAGGGATGGTTGAGGAAGAGCGCCGCCGCGACCTGCTCGCCTACTCGCGCGTCCGGACTGTTGGCGACCCGCATGTTGAATTCCTCAAGCACGACATCGCGCTCGGGCAGCACATTTTCGTCGGTGAGAACAAGGCCGGTCATGCGGTCGGCCTCGAACTCCATCACCAGCGGCAGATACTCCTTGGCAATGCGCTGGAAATAGGCCGTGTAGTCCGCCGTCGTGAAGGCGTTCTCCTGCCCCCCGATGGTGGCAAGCGTCTGCGAGAATCGCCCCGCCGGATTCTTGGCGGTGCCCTTGAACATCAGATGCTCAAGAAAATGCGCGAGGCCCGACTTGCCCGGCGTTTCGTCTGCGGACCCGACCTTGTACCAGATCATGTGGGTCACGACCGGGGTGCGATGGTCCGGGATCACCACCACATCGAGCCCATTCGGCAGCGTGAAGTTGGCGACCTCGGGCCCTGCCGCGGAGGCGTTGCCGATTTGAAATGCAAGTGCGAGCGCCGCGACGGCGCCGATCAGCGGACCTGCGCGACGAGGGAAGCGTGCCGCGATCGCGGCCAACGTGAAGATCATGCGGATGGACCTCGAGCCCCTCAAGAGCGGATGACACGCGGTTGTTTCGCGACGAAACCCCCTGCCTGTGGGGAGGGGGTTCGTGCGGACGCCATGAAACAGGCAATCGGGTCGCGACGGCGCGGCACCGATCATTTGTCAACCGTCTCGACTTGGCGATCTACCGCTCCCCGTTGTTGGGCCTTGGCCTTTTCGGCTTCGGCTTTGGCGTTGATGCCGTAGGGTTGATTTGCGGACGGCGTGCGATAGCCGCGCGGCGGGTCGGTCAGGTAATTACGGGACGGCTCACGCGCAAATGTGGCGGTCTCGATATCCTTCTCTCCGGTAAAGGTTTTGCCGAGGCCAAGGATGCTGTTCCAAAGCCCGCCCGTATAACCGAGCTGGCTTGGGGTCATTTCGGGCGAATGGTCCGGGCCTTCGCTTGTTTTCACCGCCGGGTTATTGGTCCGGCCGGCCGCCAATTCGCTCGGCTTGAGCGGATCCCCGGCTTTGTAAGCGTCATAAGGCTTGCGCTCCGCCCTCGCCTTGCGTGCAGCAGCGCGCTTTTTTTCGTCCGGATCGGTCGGCCAGGCAGGATTGTTAACCGCGAGCGAACCGGCCGCGACCGGCGGCGGCAGATCGCGACTCGGCGGCACCACCAGCGGCGGCCGCTCCTTGTATTCGATGCCCGCCTCCTGGCCGTTGCGAAGTCCGATGCCGCGCAACAATCCTTTGATAAACTTGGTATCCGCCAGGTCGTCATCCTCGTCATCGCCGGCAAAGACGGCGGTGCCGCCTGCGATCACGAGGACGATACCGAAAGCCGCGCACAATGCTGCACGGGAGAATTTACGGTTTCGATTTTCTCGAGGCATGCCATTTTCCCATAGTGGGTTACCCCCCTCCCTAGCCTCCCTCATGCGGGGAGGGTTAAGAGCGGGAAGCGTCACGTCGCTGCGTACGGTACCGGAGCCATGAGAATCGTGAATACTGCACCAAATCACGGCCCCGTTCGAAGTCGTTGCTCTGCGACTTCAGTCCCATAAGGCCCCTGCACGCGTCTATCCTGTTATATCAGGGCACTTTTGCGGCATCTTGCAAGAACAAAGATTCCCACACAAGCCCGATGACGCCGGCGACGATCACCGCATCGGCAATATTAAAGACATACCACTCGAAGGTCCAGGTCGGCGCGGTGATGTGAAATAGGACAAAATCCATCACAGCGCCGTGCACCAGGCGATCGATCGCGTTCCCGATCGCGCCGCCCATGATCAATCCCAGCGCCACACCCGCCAGGCGCGAACGGGTTTGCGCCAGCCAGACCAGGAGAAGCGCGACCGCGGTCACCTTGAAGCCAAGCAACACCCACTGCCAGAGCGGACCGGTCTCTTGGAACAGACCGTAGCTGATGCCGGTGTTCCAGGCCAGCACCAAGTCGAGAAACGGCGTGACGGGCACCCGGGCTCGCCCGGTCAGGCCAAACCCGTACAGCAGCCACAGCTTGACAGCCTGGTCGACCGCGGCCGCTGCGACCGCCGCCATAACGCCCAGCCGGAACGGTGCTGTGCCGAGGAAGGCCGGTATCGCCATTGACCTTACCCGGCAGCGGCGTGAGCCGCGTCCCATTCGCGCAGCGCGCGGGCGTCACGCGGCGTCACGTCGGGATAGTCCGGGTCGGCCCCGACATCGGGCTGGATCCGCCACGACCGCGCGCATTTGACGCCCTCGGCGCGGCGGAATTCGACCGCGACCCCCGGCACATCATCGAGGCGAAAGGCCGCCGCCGGCCCGTCCCCGGGCGCGACGGTGGCACCCGATGTAATGGCGATCTCCGCCATGCCGACCTCGCCGTGCTCGCCGGCCAGCTCCGTCGCGACGGTGCGCCGCAACGCCGGATCGGAAATGTAGATTGCAGGCGCCGCTTCGAGACTCGAGCCGATTCGTTTGTCGGCGCGTTCGATCTCCAGCGCGCCGGTGACGACCCGGCGCACGCGCCTGATGTCGCCCCACACGCGCGCCAGCGTGTCGTCGCGCCAAGCCGCCGGAATTTCCGGAAAGCCTTCGAGATGCACCGATCGGGCATCGCTCCCGTAGCGGGACAGATAAGCCTCTTCCGCCGTGAAGCACAGCATCGGGGCGAGCCAAATCACGGTGGCGCGAAAGACTTCCTCGATCACCGTCAGGCAGGCCTTGCGCGTGACCGAGGACATCGGTTCGCAATAGAGCGCATCCTTTCGGATGTCGAAATAGAAGGCCGAAAGATCAACCGTCATGAAGTGGTTGAGCGTCGCGAAGATGCGCTTGAAATCGAATTCGGCGTAGTTCTTGCGCACGCTCTCGTCGAGCTCGCTCAACCGGTGGAGAACGTATCGTTCGAGGCCCGGCATGTCCCTGTAAGCGACGCGATCCTCCTCGCGGAAATGGGCGAGATTGCCGAGCATCCAGCGGATGGTGTTGCGCAGCTTGCGGTAGGTGTCGACGGTGGTCTTGAGAATCTCCGGCCCGATGCGCTGATCATCCCAATAATCGGTTGCGCAGGCCCATAGCCGCAAAATATCAGCACCTGATTGCTTGATTACGTCCTGGGGGGCGATCACGTTGCCGAGCGACTTCGACATCTTGTAGCCAGCTTCATCGAGAATGAAGCCGTGGGTCACGACGATGTCGAACGGGGCACGGCCGCGCGTTCCGCAGGATTCCAGTAGCGAGGACTGGAACCAGCCGCGGTGCTGGTCGGAGCCTTCGAGATACATCACGACATCCGATCCGCCGTCGTGTTTGCGCCGGATGCCGGCGAGGCCCGGGAAATGTTTCGCGTCTTCGAGCACGAAGGCGTGAGTAGAGCCCGAATCGAACCACACGTCGAGAATATCGTCGACCTTCTGCCAATCCTCGTTGGCGCGCGAGCCAAGGAGACGTTCACGCGCGCCCTCGGCATACCAGGCGTCGGCACCTTCCTGCTCGAAGGCCGCGGCAATGCGAGCGTTCACCTGCTCGTCGTGCAGGATGTCCGCCGTTCCATCGTCTTTCTCGCGCACGAATACCGTGATGGGCACGCCCCAGGCGCGCTGGCGCGAGATGACCCAGTCGGGTCGGCTTTCGACCATCCCGGTTATGCGGTTCTCGCCGGCCGCCGGGACCCAGCGGGTTTCTTTGATCGCGTCGAGCGCGCGATAACGAAGAGTGTCCGGGGCGTCCTCATCGATAAATTCCGGCCCATGCTTATCCGCAGGAATAAGTCTAGGAGTGCGCTTATCTGTGATGGCCTTATCCATCGCAATGAACCACTGCGGCGTGTTTATGTAGGCAAGAGGTTTTTTTGACCGCCAGGAGTGCGGGTATTGATGCGGCAACCGCCTGCGCGCGATCAGCATGTCAGCGTCAATAAGGGCTTTGATGACGGCCTCGTTTGCGTCGCCCTTTCCACCCTTGTCCGTAAAGACTCGCTTGCCAGTGAATCCAGGAGCCTGGTCAGTGAAAGCGAGATTTTTGTCGACGGTGGTAGGGATAGTGGTGTTGATGCCACGTTCTTCGAGCTGGCGCGTGTTCGCTGTCCAGATTTCGAAGTCGTCACGGCCGTGACCGGGCGCAGTATGTACGAACCCCGTACCGTCAGTATCAGTAACATGGTCTCCGGCAAGTAGCGGGACTGGGAAGTCATATCCAAGTGCCTTTAGCGGATGAGCGCAGGTCATCGTTAGCTTCGCGGGACCGTCATCAAAAACGACGTCATGCAACCGCGTGAGTTTTGCTTTCGACCGCTCGGATACTTCGTCCGCCAAATTGGCAGCAATCAAATATCGATCGCCAACCTTTGCCCAATTGTTCGGTGGCGCTTCGACCACCTCGTAAAGACCGTATTCGATATCAAATGAGAAGCTGATCGCGCGGTTAGCGGGAATCGTCCACGGCGTGGTCGTCCAGATGATAACAAAACTTTGGAGAAGGTCGCTCCGAAGTTGTTGTTTTGACGCAATATCTCGCGGTGTAGCCTGCGGATCGAAATTAAGCCTGATATCAACAATCGGAAACTTCACCCACACCGTATCGCTCGTATAGTCCTCGTACTCGACCTCGGCCTCGGCGAGCGCGGTCTGCTCCACCACGCTCCACATCACCGGCTTGCTGCCGCGGTATAGCGTCCCGTTCGCCGCAAACTTCATGATCTCGCGGGCGATCTGCGCTTCAGCCGGATTGGTCATGGTGCTGTAATAGTGATCCCAGTCACCGATGCCGCCGAGGCGCATGAACTCCTCGCGCTGCACGTCGACCCAGTGCTGGGCAAAGGCGCGGCATTCGCGGCGGAATTCGATGATCGGCACGGTGTCCTTGTCGCGGCCTTTCGCGCGGTATTCCTCCTCGACTTTCCATTCGATCGGCAGGCCATGGCAGTCCCAGCCGGGCACGTAGTTCGCCTCAAAGCCCATCATCTGCTGGCTGCGCGTCACCACGTCCTTGAGCATCGAGCCAAGAGCGGTGCCCATGTGGATGTTGCCGTTGGCGTAAGGCGGCCCGTCATGGAGCACGAATTTGGTCCGTCCCTTGCTGGCCGCACGCAGACGCCCATAGAGGTCGATCCGCTGCCAATGCGCCAGGATCTCGGGCTCCTTCTGGGGCAGCCCGGCGCGCATGGGGAAGTCGGTCTTGGGGAGAAACAACGTCTCGCTGTAGTCGCGGGCAGTTTTGGACATGACGGCTCAACCTGGGATTGGGATGACAGACAGGGCGTAACGGTCCCGGTCTTCCGCCAACCGGCCGGTCAGGCGGAAGCCGGGCCGCTAATCCGCCGAGGATGCGGCCCGAACTGGTGAGCGAACTGATCGCATGCCGTCATGACGCGGTTCCTAACATATAGATCGCGGCACGGAAAGAGCGGCGATGGTAGGGGGCTGGAGGAATTGGTTCTGCGCGACGCGTGCTTCGGGTGAGGGGGCCTCTCCACGGGCTCAGATGCGAAGCTCGGACTCGTGGAGAGGCCCCCTCACCCGGATCGCGCAAGTGCGCGATCCGACCTCTCCCCGCAAGCGGGGAGAGGTAAGGGGCGCCGCCTTAACCTCAGCCCACCACGCCGAGCGGCGGAAAAGCATCGCCGACGCGCTTGAGCGCCATCTGGGCGATCCGGCAATCCTCCTCCATGCGGCGGATCAGGTCATCGACCGTGTCGAACGCGAATTCCGGGCGGATCCACGCGATCACCGCCACATCGAGGCTGCGGTCGTAGAGATCGCCGGTGAAATCGAACAGAAACACTTCGAGCAACACCACCCCGGTGTCGAACATCGGCCGCCGGCCGAAATTCGCCACCCCGTCGAACCGCCTGCCGTCGACCTCGACCCGCACCGCGTAGACGCCGTGGCGCAGGCCGCAGCCGGGATCGAGCCGCAGGTTTGCGGTCGGGAACCCGAGCTCGCGCCCGCGGCGGTCGCCATGGACCACCTTTCCGGTCACGAACCAGGGATAACCCAGCAGCTCTGCCGCCTCGTCGGCCCGCCCGGCCGCGAGCGCCTCACGCACCGCGCCCGACGAGATGCGCCGGCCGTCGTCAAGCAGGGCCGGCACAATGTCGACATGGAAGCCGCGCAGCTCGCCCTCTTCCTTGAGGTAGGCCGGCGTGCCGGATCGCGCCTTGCCGAAGTGGAAGTCGAAACCGACCGCGGCGCCCGCGATGGCGAGCCGATCGATCAGCACCTCTTTGATGAATGCGTGAGGCTCCAGCGCCGCAAGCGCGTGATCAAACTTCATCACGATGGCGCCGTCGAGTGCGGTCGCGGCGAACAGGCGCAGCTTGGCGGCCTCGTCGGTCAGGCGAAACAGCGGCTCGTCCGGCCTGAAGAACGCGCGGGGATGGGGCTCAAAGGTCAGCGCCGCTGCCGGGCACCCCAGGGCGCGTGCGCGGTTCACCGCCGCTGCGATGACGGCGCGATGGCCGCGATGCACGCCCTCGAAATTCCCCATGGCGACG
>WNFR01003394.1_pt1 | contig 16494 bp, 18 predicted proteins | sample 5400221 | NCBI WGS metagenome assembly WNFR01 (sample SAMN13153357, study PRJNA577476) | soil metagenome | isolation source: 40 cm soil under Madrone tree | place: USA:California | collected 2016-06-14 | reverse complement strand
TTTTGCGGACAGGATTCACAATTGTCGTGAGATCCAGATCGCTGGCCGCGACTTCGTGAAGCATTGGCGTGAACAAAAAAAAGTTCTCACGATTGACAAGTGTGATTTCGACCGAAGGATCACGGGCAAGTTTCCTCTCCAATTCCATGGCCACCGTGAGCCCGGCAAAACCTCCGCCCACAATGAGTATCCGCTTTGGTGTTTTGTTTTCCATGAGCCGTTTCTCCCGGCCTGGTTCTGCTCAGCGGCTGGGTTCTGTTCATACGAATATTCGATCTCTACCCACGCACGCCATCGCTCGACGTGATGCCATATCCTCTGCAGTCTATGAACGCGGCTTCCACTTCTTCCTGAGATAGTGGTCGATCGCCATCGGCCCAGAACCACCGAATACGAGCGCCGCAAGGCACGCAATATAGAGAAGATCAAGCTCGTAGCCCGGCGGACCGAACTGGGCCCGGCCAGACGTCACACTCAGCAGCTTGATCGAGCTGAACCCATAGGGGAGATGGACAGTTAGCATCGCTACGAAGAGAACCGCAGCCATCGGCAGACTTACAAGTGGGACGAAAGCTCCGAGCAGGACGGCGAAACCGCCGAAGAGTTCGGTCAGAATGGTGAGCCATGCCATGAGATGAGGCGCCGGCACGCCCATCGTATGCAGGATGGCGGCGAAGGCTTCAGGCCCCCTGGACAGTTTCGCGAAGCCGTGCTCCATGAAGCCATAGCCAACAATCAGCCGTAGCGGAATAGCAGCCCAAACAGCGACCGAAGGTCTTGCCAAGAACGCAAGGCCGCTGCTTAAGAATACAAAACGGCTGCTGCCTTCCCGCTCCAATGATTGAGTAAGTTGGTTCATATTCAAAAGCCTCTCTATTTTATTTTTTGATCGTTGTCGAACGCGCGAAGCGCCAAGAGCAAACTTTAACGCGGCATGATGATCGGCTTCTCCTTCGGGATCGCGTCATATGTCTGCCTGTTGATATTGAGGTGGGCCATCACCAGTTCGGGCGGCGTGTGTGCCAGCCATGCCGAAAGCGACAGGTCTTCATATCGGCTGGCCTTGAACATCTCTAAGAACCGCAGATCGTCATTTCCGGTGTTCTCGATGTAATGCGCTAGCGTCTGCTGCACGTAACCTACATCACCTGCTTGGAAGTCCATTGTGCGTGCGCGCGCGCCCGTGTCGACCACGGTCATCCTGCCTTTGCCACTGATGTAGTATTGCCATTCATCGGCGTTCTGATGCCAGTGGAGTTCGCGCAAGCCCCCGGGATGGAGGGTCACGATTGCAGCCGCAACCGTCGTCGAGACCTTGAATGTGTTCGAGTCAATGATCAACACCTCCCCACCGCTCGTCGTCTTCGTCGGCTTTTGTTGGCTAGTTCTAAAAGAAAATTCTTGGGAAGAGGGAGGTAATTTCCCCGCTGCCATCTTCTGGTCCGCGGCAAGCGCTCCGGGTACCGGCGCCTGAAAAATGAAGAGCTCTTCTTTGCGCAAGGTCTGCAGGGACGGCTGAGTTATGCCGAAATTCTTTGCCAGAACGTCGCCCGGCGTGTGCGCCGCTATATCCGACAGGAGAACGGTCGCGTACTCGGAGAAGCTGCCGTCATCGAACACCAGCAGAAATTCGCCGCCATCCGGTCCAAGCCCCTGGATGGAGTGCGGTATGCCGGGCGGAAAGTACCAGAGATCGCCTTTCTGCGTGTCTCGCACAAAGCTTCTACCATCGGCGTCAACCGCGGTAATACGTGTGCTTCCGTGTAGCATGATTGCCCACTCGGCGGCGGTGTGCCAGTGCAGCTCGCGGACCCCACCCGCATTCAGCCGCATATTCACTCCCGCCATTGCTTTCGATACTGGGAGCTCCCGTACTGTGACCTCGCGCGACCAGCCACCTTCGTAAACGCGCTTGTTCGAAAGCGAGAAGGGATACTTGAAGGTGGGCACGCCACCTGCGTCACTGAGCGGGGGCTGGTACGAATCCGGATTGGCAGAATCAAGCGACTTGTCGGTCGGACCGGGATCGGTCAGGCTTGTGCTTCTTCCGGTTTTTACTCCAGGCGTTGACGACTGAGCGCTCGCTGCGCCCGTCAACAACACTCCCGCGGTAGTGGCTGCTGCAACCGAACCAATTTCGATGAATTTGCGCCGGGAAAGCTCGTTCCTGTTTTTTTCCATATGTCGTTTTGTCTTGAACCTCCGATTCCAAACGGTCGAATACCTTCACATGAGGACGTGCCGTGCCATCACTTGAATCCATTTGCATTATTATGATGTTATAATGTCGCGAAAGTTTCAGAATGTTTGAAAACTCCTTTGCCGACGTCTCGCTCTCGGACCTGGAATGCCTCGTGATGAAAGAGTCGCTGCAGCAACCTTGCTTCAGGGCAGCGCTACGTTTCTGGTACAAGCTGGCATGGATCAGCTTCGGCGGTACAGCCGCTCACATCGCCATTGCGGTGGATCAGCAATCGAAATTCATTTAGTTGCCTCCACTGTCTGAATCCCTTACGTCGCTTACCCTCCTAGCAGTTCCCGAACCTACTTTGAGCCTGTAGGTCAGTTGGAAATAGGGCAGCGTGAGTTGTGTGCCGTGATTGTTTGCGCTCATGAGAGCGCCCGGCCAGAAGTGGCCGATCCCAAGTTCCCAAAGAAGAGGAACGCGCTTCCACGCGTACTGCAATGCGCCGTCGATTTCCGTTCCAATCCTGTCACTTCCGAATCCGCCTGATGGTGGATGCACCAGCACACCGCCACCGCCCGAATAGACGGAGTCCTTGGTACTCGCGACGTCCAGAGTTTCGCCATGCAGTAAAACGTACAGGGACTTTGCCGGATGAAAATCAATGTTGAGACGCCTCTGGACGATATTCTGCCAACCGAAAACATCCGTGAGTCCGAAAACGTCGTGGTTGCTCGGGTAAAACTGATCGAAAGTCCTCACGACAGATGGATCCCGGCGGGGATCGCCGCTCGCGTAATCGTACTCGGCCTGAACGTGCGGCCTCCAGGGCAGGGAGTGGAGCGTATAGCCCGCCTTGACATAACCGCCACTCGCACGGATGGAATCATTGGCGAAGGCGCCGCGTTCCAAGACACCTTCGATACTGTAGTCGAAGTTGGCGGGCAACTTGCCTGTGATCCGTATGCCGGGAGCCACGAGCGTCTCGCGACCGAGAATCCCTTGACGGCTTGCGACGGTTGGAGTCTTCATAAGGACATAGGGCTCCAGCCGAACATGCGGAACTAGAGTGGTGAGCGTTGCGTAAGCGCCGTGAAGGTAGAAGCCGCCACGTGGAGTATCCAATTCGGTCGGACGAGTCTGCACAACCGATCCACTGAAGAGATCGAGGCGATTTTCAGGCTTGCCGATCACCGTATGGATCACATCGAAGGTGCGGCTGTTGTTCGTCCAGTCGCTGATGCCGATCAGGCGTTCGTCGCCGAATCGCAACTCCTGCCTTCCCACGAAAGTGGTGGTTTGCGAAATGTCCAACCTCAGGTAGGCCTGTCGGAAGTCAAAATAGTTTCGCATGTTCGATGCGACGAAGCGCAACGGCAATCCTAGAGCGCGTGAATCCTGCATTTGCAGATAGGTTGAAAAATATTTTGGAGCTTTCACTCCGACGCCGATGCGCAAACGCGTCAAGTCATAGACTGGAGAGATTCCGGGTAGGAGATTAATTGCGGTTTGCGCTTCCGTTCTGCTGCGCAATTCCAAATCAAAGGACAGCCAGTTTGGCAGATCTTCGGTCGTCGGGGACTGCAAGGCCGACACTTCAGCTGTCTTTTGCGCTTGCGCACTCGGCGTCATCACCAAGAGGCGGCCGAGAAGAATCAGAAGAGCGATAACCCTATAACTTCGCATGTCTCACATCCAAAAAGTCGATCGCGTTCGTGAACATGAAGCGCACGACCGCAACCGACAGCCGGGATTGGTCCTCGCTCAATCAGCTTTTCGAGCTCGGAGGATCGATCACCGTTTTCGCCATGGGGATATTGCGCACAAAGTTCTCCCCAGTCCCGATTTGTGGGCCAACCACCCGTGCCGAAGCGCCAAGAGCGAACTTCGAACAACTTCGTGTGGAAGTGCATTACAGAGGCCACATGCAACATAGTGAAAACAGGTGGTTAGAGGCGACGGTCGGATGACGAGGCTTCGGAAAGTGCCGAATTGTCGGGAGTTGAATGATCTTCAGCTGCTTGATTTTCGACAGGGTCGATCGGGGGATTCCAGTTTGAAGTGGTTGGAACAGAAGATCCAGCAACAGAGTCCCGGCGACAACAATCGGTTGTAGCGGAATAGCCGCCCAACGAGCTACCGAAGGTGGTGTTAAGAATGCAAAACGGCTGCCGCTGTCCCTCTCCGATGATTGGCGAAGTTCGTTCTTATCCGTAAAAGCTGCTTTTTGTTGATCGTTGTCGAACACCTGAACGCTCGAAGCAAACCGAGCGAATTTCGAACGTCTCGCTATTCATTATGATGTTATAATGTCGTAATGATTACAAGTTCTGGAAAATCTTTTATCGACGTCTCGCTCTCGGGAGCTGGAATGCCTCGGGACGAACGATTGCCTGCGCCGCAGCGACCTTCCTTTAAGGCGGCGCTACGGTTCTGGTGCAAGCTGGGATGGATCAGCTTCGGCGGTACCGCCGCTCACATCGCCATTATGCATGACGAGTTGGTCGAGAAGAAGCGTTGGATCAGCAACCGAAGCTTCCTCCATGCGCTGAGCCATTGCATGATCCTTCCCGGACCTGAAGCACAGCAGCTTGCGATCTATATCGGGTGGAAGCTGCATGGCAAGCGGGGTGGCATTGTTGCCGGAACGCTTTTTGTGCTGCCTTCCATGTTCATTCTGCTGGGACTCAGTGTGGTCTATGTCAGATTCGGTAGCCTGCCTTGGATTGCCGCGATGTTTAATGGCTTAAAACCCGTCGTCATCGCTCTGGTGATCGTCGCCCTCGAGAGAGTTGCCAGAAGGGCCGTTCGCGGACCGATTCAAGGCGCCGTTGCAGTGGCTACGTTTGCAGCGATGTTCTTCTTTCAGGCCTCGCTGCTCGTAGTGATGCTCAGTGCCATTGCTCTGGGAATCGCCCTGACGGCGGTGCGGCCTGGCCTTCTCCACCGCCCCGGCAAAGCCAGCGCCGAAGAGGACGAAGAGAGCTATTACATCCGCACTCGTTCGGCAGGGACGAAACCTATCCCTGTTTTGTGGCCTATGATGAAGTTGGCTGCGGCTGTCCTGCTTCTCTGGTTCCTGCCGTTGCCGCTGTTCTATTTCTTTGCTGGGGACTTCCATTTTTGGCGGGGCCTCGCGCTGTTCTTCACCAAGACCGCCTTTGTGACTATTGGCGGCTCATACACGGTAATTCCCTATGTAGCTAAGGTTGCGGTGTTGAAATTTCATTGGCTGACCAGGCTCCAAATGATGGACGGCTTCGCACTCGCCGAGACAACTCCAGGCCCTCTGATCATCGTAGTAGCCTTTGTCGGGTTCCTGGCCGGATACAACCACTTCCACGGCTCATTGTGGATGGGAACCTTGGGTCTGCTGGCGACAACCTTCTATACATTTCTGCCTTGTTTCTTCTTCGTATTTGCGGGTGCGCCGCTGGTGGAACGAACCCAGGACAATCCCAGGATGGGAGGCGTCCTGGAACTGATCACCGCTGTCGTGGTCGGCGCGATCTTAGATCTAACGCTATTTCTCGGGAAAGCGGTAATCTTCCCATCAGGAGTTCCAGGTCTCAAGCAACTCGATGTGATCTCCTTGAGCGGCGTGATACTGTCGCTCCTCCTACTCCATAGATTCAGACTGAAGGTGATTCCCCTGATCCTGCTGGGGATTGGGTTTGGTTTTATTCGGTATTTCCTGGGCTTTTGACGGCGATTCGACGGAATCCCCGGATGGTCGGCAATTTGGGAAGTTAACCTCCGGTTGGCTGGTAATTCGAAACAATCGCATGAACCTGGCGACTCGATTTGGAGGGCACCCTGATGTGTCGGAATCGGGATGACGTGCATCTACCCGATATGGGGTACCTAACGGACGAGTTTGGCTGTCGCACAGTCGCTGCAAGTGGAGTGCTCATCAACAATAACGAGTACGGAAATCATCGTAGCCTTGATCTGAGGGCGAGAGAAGGGCGCTGAACCATGGCTGATTCACCTACTGCAAAAAAGTTAACGCGGCAAGCTGCGTCGTTCGCGCGCCGCTATGGATTGGCTTTTGCTTCGGTCGCTGGCGCTCTGTTGCTGGATCTTCTGTTTGGCCACTTCAATCTGCCTCATCCGTTTGCTGCATTTGCATTGTCCGCAATCGCGATCACGTTTTGGTACGGCGGCACGAAGCCCGGTATTGTAGCAGTTTTGCTTGCGTCGCTGATCCGCGGCTTCATCTTCGAAGGCGAAACCAGCAGCCTCTCTCGAGTTCTTTATGAGCTGGTGTTCCTGACCTTTGCAATACTCATGATCTGGGTAAGACGGAGGAAGGAGGCTCTAGAGGTCGCGATCACGGACCGAACGACAGAGCTCACGGCAGCGAATGATGACCTCCACAAGCGTAAAGAGCAGCTCGATGCATTGTTCGAGCTATCGCCCGACGCGGTAATCCTGACCGACGATGACTTTCACGTGTTGCGGGTCAACAAGGAATTCACACGAATGTTCGGGTACACAGCAGAAGAGGTTGCGGGACAATGGGTTCCCGACTTAATAGTCCCCGAGGAATTGCGTGCTGAGGCTGTCAAGAACAGGGCTCGGCTGACTTCGGGAAACAGAGTTGAGCTGGAGACCATCCGGCAACGTAAAGACGGTGGGCGCTTTGACGTTTCCGTTGTGGCAAAGGGCATTGCACTTGGCTCCGAGCAGGTAGGCATCTACCTCATTTATCGAGATATTAGCGAGCGCACAAAAGCAGAGCGCAAACTCAGGCGCAGTGAAGCAAACCTCCTTGAAAGCCAAAGATTGGCGCGTATGTGCAGTTGGGCGTACGACCCGTCATCTGGAATGGTGACGTTCTCGCCGGAAGCGAAACGAATATTCGATATCAAATCCGATCAGGACATATGGCCGGGTGATTTCTTTCTTGACAGGTTTCATCCTGAAGATCGATCGGTCCAGGAGGAACTTTTTAGAAGGGCCCAACGCGACAAGACCGGTTACGAAGCCTCCTTCCGCTTCGTTCTCCCGGATGGTTCGATCAAACAGATCTACTCTGTCGCCCATCCGGTCCTGAACCAGTCGGGTGAATTGGTGGAATTTTTCGGAATTGGGATGGATATCACCGAACAGTGGAAGGCCAGAGCCGAGTTGGAGAAAGCTTTCGAGGAAATTAAGCAGCGCACGGAAGCTCTTCGGCGGAGCGAGGCTTATCTGACGGAAGCACAGAAATTGACCCACACAGGCAGTTGGGCGCTTCGGGTTCCTCAGATGGAAAACGTCTATTGGTCAAAAGAGATGTACCGGATCTTCGGACTCAATCCTGATCCCACGCCACCCATGGAGGTAGGCCGGCGGCTGCACCCGGAGGACGCGCCTTATTTCACAGATGTGGTGGAGCAGGCCATTCGTGACAGGACCGACTTTGAAGCCGACTACCGGATTCTTCTGCCAAACGGCAGGACCAAGTACATTCATGCGGTCGGACACCCAGTAGTGAACGCTTCCGGTGATGTCATTGAATTAGTCGGTACGTTGATGGATGTCACCGAGCAGCACGAAGCGAGAGCAGCTCTGCAGACTGCGTTTGAGCAAATCAAGGCGGAGGAAACAGAGCTTCGGCGGATGACCGACGCCGTCGCCAGTTATATTTACGTGTTGCGCCCGGACGGGACAGCCCTTTATGCAAATCAGACCGTGCTCGATTACACCGGTCTCACTTTGGAGGATGTGCAGAGAGAAGACCAGCGCGCACGGGTCTTCCACCCCGAGGATTTGGAAAGGCTGCGCGAGGAGCGCCTGGAGGCGTTCGCGCGCGGTAAGCCTTTTGAACTTGAGCAACGAGCGCTTGGAAAAGACGGTAACTATCGCTGGTTTCTTGTCCGCTACAATCCTCTTCGCGACGACCACGAAAACATTATTCGCTGGTATGCGACTGGGACGGACATTGAGGATCGGAAGCAGGCCGAGGAGAGGATGCGTAACGAAAACGTTGCGCTGAGGGAGCAAATCGATCACGCGTTCATGTTTGAGGAAATTGTGGGCTCGTCACCGGCCCTGCAAACCGTGCTCTCCAGCATTGTGAAAGTAGCCCCCACCGATTCCACGGTGCTTATCACCGGCGAAACCGGCACCGGAAAAGAATTGATTGCTCGCGCTATACACAAGCACTCGCAACGTTCCGGCCAGGCGTTCATCAGCGTAAACTGTGCGTCGATTCCTTCCTCCTTGATCGCGTCGGAATTGTTTGGCCACGAGAAAGGCGCCTTCACCGGCGCAGGGCAGCGCCGTCAGGGCCGCTTTGAGCTGGCAAATTCCGGTACGATTTTTCTGGACGAGGTGGGCGATCTTCCCGCAGAGGCCCAGATTACATTGCTCCGAGTACTTCAAGAGCGACAGTTCGAACGAGTGGGAGGTAACCGAATTCTTACCGCCGACGTTCGCGTCTTATCCGCAACCAACCGTGATTTAACGGCAGCCATTGCCGCGGGAACGTTTCGATCCGACTTGTTTTACCGGCTGAACGTTTTCCCGATTGAGGTACCTCCTCTGCGCAAGCGGAAGGAGGATATTCCGATGTTGGTGGAGTATTTCGTAAAACGATATGCGGAAAAAACCGGAAAGCAAATCTGCAAGATCGACAACAATACGCTGGAACTGTGCCAGTCGTATCCATGGCCGGGAAATATCCGCGAGTTGCAAAACATTGTTGAAAGATCAGTGATCTTGTGCAGCGGCGATACCTTTTGGATCGAAAAGGCTTGGCTGGCCAGCCCGGAGCTGTCCCGCCAAGAATTGCCAAGTCCTTTGCTAGACACTCTCCAGAATCAGGAGAGAAAAATTATTGAAACCGCATTGGCTGAATGCAAGGGGAGAGTCGCTGGCCCAGAAGGTGCGGCAACGAAACTCGGAATTCCCCGATCGACGCTGGACTCGAAAATCAAGCAGCTGAGGATCAAGAAACACAGGTTTATCTCTGAGTAGTAGTAAGTCCCTCCTTTTCAAATCCCCGAAAATTCGGCACTTCCCGAAGTCTCGTCATCCAATTTATCAGCTAACGCCCTTCGTTTCAGTGCCTTCCATATGGCACCCGCGTTGCATCTTCGTCAACCGATAGCCGCACTCGCATCCATGCAGCATTGCCATGGCTGAAGATCAATCTCTAGAAGAGGCGTGCCTTGACCAAAGCATTATTGGGCCGTCCAAGAGTGCGATTGTTTCCGGTTCATCGGTTCATCGAAGCGTCAGGGTGGTGAAATGGCGACAGGGCGCCAAGTTCATTGCAATCGTCGATGACGATGGATCGGTCCAAAGCCACTCCAGGACCTGGTGGAAGCGGGTGGGCTTCTGGCTAGAAGCTTTGGATCAGCGGAAGAATTCCTCGAATCCGGTCTGCAGCGAGAGTGCGGATGCATGGAGGGAAGGAGCGGCCGAGTTCCTGGTGAACCGTTCGACGATCAGGTCTTACTCAGCAGGGTTCGCGCCGCACTCGATATGTGAGCAACCGACAGGTGACACGGGAAAGCGCGCGGCTTAGTTGTGGAGGTCTTGTGAACAGTTGCGAAGCAATTCTGTACGCTGAGCCGAGCCGCGCCGAGCGCGCATTCGAGCGGATACTCGGGAACAGCGCTGCTCTCGAATCTGTACTTGAGCAAATCGAACGTGTTGCGCCCACTGACTCCACCGTTCTGATTCAGGGTGAAACCGGCACAGGCAAGGAGCTAATCGCTCATGCCATCCACAATGTAAGCGCGCGATGCGGACGTGCGCTAATCAAGCTGAATTGCGCCGCTATTCCCCTCGATCTCCTGGAGAGTGAATTGTTCGGTCACGAGAGAGGTGCCTTCACCGGAGCGATAACGCAAAAGATTGGGCGATTCGAAATGGCCCATCAGGGGACACTGTTTCTGGATGAAGTGGGCGACATTCCCCCAACGGTACAGCCCAAATTGCTGCGCGTCCTGCAAGAACGAGAGTTCGAGCGCTTAGGAAGCGGCCGGACCCATCACGTCGACGTTAGGGTAGTGGCTGCAACGAACCGAGATCTCGCGGCGATGGTAGCTCGGGGCGAATTTCGCAGTGACCTGTACTACCGATTGAACGTGTTTGCCATCCTGCTGCCTCCACTTCGCTCGCGCCGCGAAGATATCCCGGCGTTGGTCAAGCAGTTCGTCAATGTTTTCAGCCGCCGGATGCGCAAGGAGATCGCTTATATTTCCCCGGAAACCATGGCAGCATTCATCTCCTATCCTTGGCCCGGCAACGTCCGCGAACTTGAGAACATGATCGAGCGCGCGGTGATCCTGGCGAATGATGGAGTGCTCACAAATCCTTTGCCGGGGTCGGGTCTGCGGACTACGACCTGCACTGTACCGGCCGCTCCTCCAAACCCTAACCCTCACGTACCGAAAACACTTAGAGAGTCCGAGCGCGCCCTTATCCTTGCGACGTTAAACGCGACAGGATGGGTGGTCGGCGGATCAAAGGGCGCAGCTACACAGCTCGGCCTGAAGCGAACGACCCTCATCGACAGGATGAGGAGGCTTGGCATTCAACGTCCGAGTTAGCGTCGCACTCTTGTGGATACTGAGCGACCCGAATCATCCGATGGACTGTCAATATTTGCCAGGCTCCGTTCCCACTCTCGTTCTAAACGTTGACCGCGTGAAATCATTCGATAACCTCTATAAACCAGACGTCGTTCAGCGCTGCGTTGTGCAGCGCCACGGAGCAGCTGTTGTGGCGGTGGCGTCTGCACTCCGTCCCTGCGGCCTACGACTTGCCGCATCCGTTCAGTTCCTTTTCTCTTGCGGCAATTGCGATCTCCTTTGCTATACGGGCCGGAGATTGGCTGAATGCAAGGGGAAAAGTTGTTGGCCCAAAAGGTGCGGCAGCGAAACTAGGAATTCCCCGATCGACACTGGACTCGAAGATCAAGCAGCTGAAGATCAAGAAACACGAGCTTAACGATGACCAGTAGGAAGTCTCTCCGTTTCAATTCCCGAAAATTCGTCACTTCCCGAAGTCTCGTCATCCGACGGTGCCTATAGCCGCCTGTTTTCAATATGTTGCATGTGGCCTCCGTATTGCATTTCCACTTGCGTCACTGGCCCGGGATGGCGCAATTCACTCGCATCGCGACGACAACCGATGACCTTGAGAATCGAGAGATCAACGCGGCAGAGATTCACGGTGTTCACCCTAAGTGGGCGTATGGAGGCGGCGCAGCTCCCGGAATTGAAGGAGCTTTTTGATCGCGACTACCGAAACACCATTCTGGATTTGCGAGATGTGAGGCTGGCGAATCGCGACGCTGTGAGGTTTCTAAGGAGTTGCGAGGCGGACGGCATGAAGCTTGAGAACTGCCGGCCTACGTCCGCGAGTGGATCGGCAGAGAAAACGATTGAGAGAACCGATAAAGCGGCACTGCTGTAGGGCTCAGTTCGGGCTAACGCCAAATAGTAAAAAGGAATTTCTATGACAACAGCAATCAACTCCGCAATTTCTCCTTTTGCGCAGCCCACGACCGAGCTCAACGCAAACGCGATTAGTTTCCTCGATGAAACGCTAGCTTCCGTGCCAGCTTCTGACATTCCGGGAGACTTTCTTAAGCTCTCGCGCTTCTTTCAGGTGATCGTGCTTGTTCCGAAATCAGCTGTTGAGGATGAGGCGACCCAGAAAAAGCTGGCGCCGAATAAACCCGTCACTGGCCTTATCGACACCATGAATGTCTGCTTACAGCTGGATGCAGCGAAAACCTGGCTGAAGAATTCCAACGCTACAGACACGTTTGAGTTTGGCGGAGTCAAAGGGTGTTTGTCGACGATGGAAATTCATCGCAACGGTCGGCCCGTTACTCTCACAAGCAAAGAATTCACAACTCTTGCGTATCTGATCAAGAATCCGGGAAGGATGATCTCACGGGACGAGCTACTCAATGAGGTGTGGGCATATGAGAACTACCCGTGTACCAGGACCGTTGATAACCCCATTTTGAAGTTACGCAAGAAACTAGTAACGGAGATGTCGAGTTCCTGGCGCAGGTCTCTAACCAGATAGTTATCGCCGTAGATAATGCCCTTTCCTACGGCCAGGTATCAGAACTCAGAGACAAACTCGCCCAGGAAAAGCTCTACCTTGAGGACGAGATTCGCACCGATGCTAATTTCGAAGAGATCATCGGCAAGAGCACGGAACTGCACCGCGTTCTAAAGCTTGTCGAGACAGTGGCACCGACAGATTCCACCGTGCTGATCTACGGCGAGACAGGTACGGGAAAGGAATTGATCGCACGCGCGATCCACAATCTCAGCCCACGCCGCTCTAAGACGTTCGTCAAGCTGAACTGTGCTGCTATCCCGACCGGATTGCTCGAGAGCAAACTATTTGGCCACGAAAAGGGAGCCTTTACGGGCGCCGTCGTCCAGCGCATAGGGCGCTTGGAACTAGCGAACAATGGCACTTTATTCTTGGATGAGATTGGCGACATTCCACTCGATCTTCAGCCGAAACTTCTTCGTGTCGTCCAAGAGCGTGAGTTTGAGCGGTTGGGAAGCACACGAACCCTTTCGACCAACGTGCGGCTGATCGTGGCAACGAATCGGGATTTAGGAGCCATGGTGGAACAGGGGAAGTTTCGCTCTGATCTTTTTTTCCGCTTGAATGTATTCCCGGTTGAAGTTCCTGCATTACGCGAGCGCCCTGAAGATATCCCACTCCTGGTGCGGCACTTCGCCAAGGAGTTTTCCCGCCGCATGAACAAGGCGATTGAGACTATATCTTTAGAGACGATGGATGCTCTGTGCCAGTATCACTGGCCGGGAAACATTCGGGAATTGCAAAACGTAATCGAGCGTGCTGTGATCTTGTCACCTGGGCCAGCTTTAGTGGTGCCGCTTTCGGAGATGCGACCTATCCTGACACCAATGTCAGCCGGGGAGGACGAAAGCGCCAGATCCACTAGGCGCCGACCTGTCCGCAGTATCCTCGCGGAAGTGGATCGCGATCAAATCATCCAGGCCCTCAAAGAGACGGATGGCCGCGTGGGAGGGCCAAGTGGCGCCGCTTCTCGCCTCGGTCTCAAACGGACCACCTTCATTACCCGGATGAACAAGCTGGGTATCTCCCCGGACAGAGTGTCGGAACGCGACGGAGCGGTCACCGACACAGCCGACACCTCCGACGCTCCGCCTGTGCAATCGTCCTCCGGCGAGTCAACTTCCTCAGAATAAGCGCCTTGCAGACAAGCGATGCCCACTCCCGAGTTTGGCATCGGCCGTGCCTTATTCGAAGTGTGAAACAAACGCACGGTGCCTGATGAGTGTCGCACTGAAACCCAATTCCAGTACTTCAGTCTTCAGCTGACGGGCGTACGTCACAGCAGGAAAAGTAAGGAGGACATATGAAGAAGCTTTCTGCTTTAGTCATTCTTTCTCTCTGTATGGCAGCGCCGTCATTCGGAGCCGAACATGTTGTCACACATTCCGCAAAGGTCGTAGGCAAGGACTCTTACAAAGCCGTGGCAGTCTCGGCGAAAGACGCTGGAAAGGCCGGGAAAGCAGCGGTGAAGCTCGTTTTCTGACTCGAAGTGCGAATAGCAAACTTGTCTTAATGAGAAGAACCAAAATGAAAATACGTAAAACATACATCATCATTGGCCTGATCATCGCCTTTGCAGCGTTCTATGAAGTCACTGCACATGCTGACGAATTGAACCAGACCACCATCCTTACGTTTAGTCACCCGATCCAGATCCCGGGACAGATTTTGCCCGCCGGGACCTATGTTTTCAGGCTGGCCAACAGCGATTCTGACCGAAATATTGTGCAGATCTTTAGTTCGGACCAGACTCATCTCTATGCAACCTTCCTGGCAATTCCGACGGAGCGTCAAACCTCCACGGACGATACTTCGATGACGTTCGCGGAGAAGGGCGCTGGGAACCCAGAAGCCCTCCTGAATTGGTTTTATCCGGGGCGCTTGACTGGGCATGCGCTCGTGTATTCCAGGGAGCAGGAGAAGGAATTGGCTCAAGACAGGCAGCGGATCGTGGTGGCCAACCAACAACCGACATCCAATTCCGAGCCTGCTGGGATCGGCAACTAAGTGCGTGGTCTGGCATTCGCTCCTGCAGCATTGGAGGCAACGAATGCCAGGCGAGCACCAGACAAATTGAAAAGGAAATCTTATGAAAATCGAAAGAAGACTCGTTACTTCGCTTGTCGTTATCATGATGCTGACCGCCGCAGCTTTGGCCAGTCAGGTCACGGTTGACTACGACCATTCCGCAAACTTTGGCAACTACCATACATACTCATGGGAGAAGCTGAAAACGGCTAACTCCATTTGGGACGCACGCGTCAAGGAGGCGATCGACAAGGAGCTGGCAGCAAAGGGCTGGACGCAAGTTCCATCCGGCGGGGACGTAGCCGTGGTAGCCATTGAAACCACACACACCCAACAACAGTTGAACACTTTCTACAACGGTTTCGGTGGTCGGCGCTGGGGCGGTTTTGGAGATTCAACCACCACGGTGGAGAACTACAAAGTGGGTACGCTAGTCGTAAACATGTTTAGTGCCGGTTCGAAGAACTTGATCTGGCGAGGAACATCGAGCAGCGCTCTGTCGGGCAATCCCGAAAAGAATGCCAAGAACCTTGATAAAGACGTGCAGAAGTTGTTTGGTCACTTTCCACCGACGATGAAATCGTAGACGGTGAATGGCTTCAAGTTTGAGATGGGGCGGGCTCTGAAGGCTTTGCGACCAACCGAGCCTCCCCGTTACTTAGTTAGACCGGGGGAAGCAGTTCGGTATACCTCCGGCGACCCCGTCAAGCCAGGAGAAAGCTTCGTGATAGAAAAGATCATTTTGGCATCGACTGGGCCGGTTGTTGTAGCCGTCGTTCTCCTGTGCTGTTTGCCAGGCTTTGCGAGCACCAACCTGTCTTTCCTCGACTCTGGTTTTCATTCGATGTACGACTTAGACTTCGCCGGTGCGCAGCAGCGTTTCAGCGCCTATCAACACGACAATCCGGATGATCCCATGGGGTCGGTGGCGGAGGCGGCAGAGTTGTTGTTCTCGGAATTCGATCGACTTGGGGTCTTGCAGTCGCAGATGTTCGTAAAGGATGCGGGCTTCGGAGCTCGGAGCAAGCTTGTCCCTGACCCGGCGGTTCAGGCGCAGTTTGAGACAGCGATCCAGCGCAGCCAGGCAATGGTTCAGAAACGGCTGGCCGCCAACCCCAACGATCGCGATACGTTGCTCGCTGCAGCGCTGTCGGCCGGCCTAAAGGCCGACTACCTGGCACTTGTACAAAAGCAAAACGTGGCGGCGCTGCGCTACACGCGCCAAGCCACCGACTATGCCCAGCGATTGCTCGCGGTTTGTCCCAACTGCTACGACGCATACGTCGCGACCGGGATCAGCAAGTATTTGATCGGTAGTCGCGCGGCACCTGTTCGCTGGATTCTCCGCGCGAGCGGATTCGCCGGGAACAAGAGCGAGGGCATTAAAGAGTTACAGATGGCCGCCCAACATGGGCACTACCTTGCGCCGTTTGCGCGAATCCTGCTTGCAATTGCGCATCTCCGTGACAAACAACCGCAGCCGGCGAAAGTGCTTCTGGCCGGCCTTACAGCCGAGTTTCCTCAAAACACGCTGTTCGCGCGGGAATTGGAGCGTCTCGGAAACACCGCACAACAGTAAGTCCAAAGCGAGCACTTCTCAGTCAGGAATCCCATGGCGGCAAGCAAGATTCCCTGGGTCTCAACGGACAGTTCAATCCAGCCTGATCATTTCAGATGATTTACAGGACTAAGTCGTCAGCCTTCGACATCCGTCGGGCGTCACCGCCAATATCTCGACACGGCGCCGCTCCATTCCTGAAAGGAAACATAATACGCGGATCGAGCGCGTATCTGCTTTGGCATGAGCGTTGCTCTCCGAAGGAATAGCGGTAAACCTAACGGCAACCTAATTCAAAGAGAACAATGCAGATGTCACTGAAGAATCGTAACGCGTCGTTACTAACAGCAGCATTGAGCAGCGTCCTGGTACTAGCGGTGTCGCTCAGCGCGCAAGACCGATCACATGAGTCTCAACCTAGTGTAGCAACGCTTCCCCCACCAAATACAAGTCACCGGCGCTCAAAAGTCCGCATCCAATACGCGTTCTCCAGGAGCGTATCGCAAAATCCGTGACCCAACGTCTCCCGAAAACACTTCTTGACCAAGCACAACCTGAAAACCCGACACCGTCAAGCCATACAACGAGATCGCTGATTCGGTCCTTTTTCATTCGTTCCAGGAGTTTGGCTGTGAAGCTGACT
>WNFR01005304.1_pt1 | contig 16496 bp, 9 predicted proteins | sample 5400221 | NCBI WGS metagenome assembly WNFR01 (sample SAMN13153357, study PRJNA577476) | soil metagenome | isolation source: 40 cm soil under Madrone tree | place: USA:California | collected 2016-06-14 | reverse complement strand
GCCGAGCTTCTGGTCCAGGCGAAGGCTTGTCGCGTGTAAGGTTGCGGCATCTGTGTAACTAGTGGAAAAGCGCGCGAACCCATTAGCAGTCTCACCGCCATTTGGCACAGGGAAGGCATTCAAGAACTGCCGAATATTTTCCGGAGCAGCATCACGCGCGAACATTGAGGGCACATCAACTGTGGCCACCTGCGGCAACCGCAAGCGCAGGCCCTCAAAAGAGAAGAAGAAAAATGTCTTGCCCTTGATGATTGGCCCGCCTAAAACACCGCCGAAGTCGTGATGACTAAGCTGAGGTTTGCGCAGACCGTCGCGGTTCGCAAACCAGTCATTGGCGCTTAAGGCGCCGCTGCGAAAGTATTCAAAGAGAGTGCCGCGAAACTGATTGCCGCCCGCCCGGGTTTGCACCAGCACTTGCGCGCCAGGCGTCCGGCCAAATTCGGGCGCGAAAGTGCTCGTCAGAATTTTGAACTCTTGCAACGCGTCAATCGAAAACAGGCTGTGCGTGGTGCCGAGCGCAGTGAGGCCCGGTAGAGAGCCCGACCCGGATTGGCCCAATCCATCGGCGCCGGCCGCGACCCCAATGTTGGCGCTGACCCCATCTACCATGAAGTAATTAGCGCTGGCGCGTTGGCCGTTGACGCTGAACTGTCCCTGTTCGGCAAACGTTGGTTTGGTAACTGCGACGCCGGGCGTGAGTAATATAACTGGCTGAAGACTACGCCCGTTGAGCGGCAGATTCTCAACCATCTGCCGGTTGAAAATCGTAGCAACCACCGCAGACCGTTGAACGATCGAAGTATCTGGATCAATTGTGACGGTTTCGCCGATTTCGCCTACCTTGAGTTGAATCTTGAGCGCGAGTTGATCGTTAACCTTGAGCGCGAGGCCTTTGATTTCGGCAGTGGCGAATCCCTGCTGTTGGACAGCGACAGTGTAATTGCCGGGCGGAAGTTCGGTAATAATGAAGACGCCCACGCGGCTGGTCTTCGTCTCTTTTCTTATTGTCTTGCTGATATCCTTTACCGATACGCTTGCTTCCGGGACCACGGCGTCATTCTCGTCTACAACCGTTCCCAATAGCGTACTTCTTGCCGGCATTGGGTCGGCGACAAAGGATGCGTTCCTGAACAGTTCGCGATTGTGTCCTTGACTGACATGAACGTTTGAAAGGAGTAGGCAGAGAGACACTAAAGCCGTTTCGAGTGAAGCGTTGCGAGATAAAGGTCTCACGATCTCCGCCCTCTGGTGATGTACTGGCTCTGGGGGTTTCGGGGATTTTACGACACCCACTGGCGCTTGTACAAGGAACCTGCGACAAGGACGGAGCAGTATGCGACATCTGCTAGCGCAGCAGTTGGTCGTGTCTTAATTTGCGGGAGACAGTCTGCGGATGGCATGGAGTCAGTACCGGGAGCGGTAGCGACAGGGTCGCAACTTACTAATGATCCATGATCGCGATCACGAGACCCGGTCGCTACCGCTCCCGGTACTGACCTCATCCTCAAATTAAGACACTACCCAGCAGTTGACAACACATAGTAAACAACAGAGATGATGTAACCTGGAACGAAGATCGCGAGTTGATGCGCCAAAGCTTCACGGGCTGAGGGGTGGAACCTTTGAAACCGGAAGATAGCCGAATGAAAGTCGCAAACTGTCAGGAGTGGGATTAATGATCCGATGCACCGAAAGACTTCCTGGCTTCCTTCGAAATACCCTCCGTTGCGCGGTTGGTTCAACTGCAATTCTCCTTTTCGGCTTATCGTCTACCAGCATCGCTAAGCCTTCCTCTCGGATTGCGGGATCATCTCAACAAGACAGCCGAATCTCAGCCGCCCAGCAAAATTTCGCCGAAGGCCAGCAACTCTTTGGGGAAGGCACCGCCGTCTCGAAACGCCAAGCCATCGAGAAATTTTTAGCAGCCGCCAAGCTCTGGCACGCCGTAGGAGACAAACGGCGAGAAGCCATCGCTCTCAGCTTGATCGGCAAGGTCTATGATCTCCTGGGCGAGAAAGAGAAAGCCCTCGACTACTACACCCAGACGCTTGCGCTCGTACGCACAGCCGGTGATCTTTCGAGCGAAGCCGCCACACTGAATAATATTGGGTTGATTTATGATTCGCTGGGCGATAAGCAGAAAGCGCTTGGCTACTACAACAGCGCGCTGCCCATCCTGCAAGAAACCGGTAACACGCGCGTCCAAGCCATAACCTTCGTCAACATTGGCCTGCTCCACGATTCCATTGGTGAGAAGCAGCGAGCACTCGGGTTCTATCAGAAGGCGCTTCCACTGCTACGCACCGCACACGATCGCGAAAGCGAAGCTGTCACCCTCAACAACATTGGCTACCTTTATGACTCGATTGGAGAGCAACAGAAAGCGTTCACGTACTTCAGCCAGGCGCTTCCAATATTGCAAGAGATCGGCAACCGCCACATCGAAGCGATAACACTCAACAACATCGGCCACGTTTACGATGCACTGGATGATAAGCAGAAATCTCTGGACTATTACAATCGCGCGCTTCCGGTTTTGCGGGCTGTCGGCGATCGGCGTATGGAAGCCGTCACACTCAATAATATCGGGCTGGTGCAAAAGGCGATTGGTGATAAAACCAAAGCGATGGACTTTTTCAACCGGGCTCTTGAACTCCGCCGCGCCGTCGGCGACCGTTCGGGCGAAGCGATCACGCTGAGCGACACCGGCTCCGTTTATGCACTGCTCGCTGACGGGCAAAAGGCGCTCGATTTTTACAAACAGGCCCTTCAGCTTAGCCGCGCGGTCGAAGATGGGAATACAGAAGCTTCCGTGTTGCGCCGCATTGCGATGGTCGAGAGCGATCGCGGTGAACTTGCAGAGGCTCGCGCAAACCTGGAAGAGGCACTCACTATCGTCGAACATTTGCGCACCAGAATCGCAGGTCAGGAATTACGCGGCTCTTATTACGCTTCGGTGCATGAGTTATTTGAATCATACATCGACGTTCTGATGCTCCTTCATCATCTTGATCCAACTGGAGGCTACGACGCGCTGGCGCTGCAAGCGGCCGAGCGTGCCCGAGCACGTACTTTGCTGGACAGTCTCGCGGAGGTCCGCGGTAACATCCGCCAGGGTATTGCACCCGAGCTTTTGGAGCGCGAACGAGCATGGCAACAGAAACTTGACGTCACCGCGGAAAAGCAGGCCCGATTCTTTAACAGCAACCACGCCGATGAACAAGGCATCGGCCTAAAGAAGGAGACCGACAGGTTGCTTATTCAATATCAGGAAGTCGAAGCAGAGATCAGGAGCAGCAGCCCACGTTATGCCGCGCTAACTCAGCCGGTTCCCTTGAGTCTCAAGGAAATTCAACAGCAAGTGCTCGATTCAGACACGCTACTGCTTGAGTACGCACTCGGCGATAAAAGGAGCTATCTCTGGGCCGTGACGCCAAACTCGGTCAATAGTTTTGAACTACCGCCGCGCGCGGAAGTAGAGGCGGCGACTCGTCGGGTCTATGAGTTACTAACGGCGCGGAACAAACAGATCAAGTTTGAGAAGCCCGACGAACGGCGCGCACGCATTGCTAAAGCCGACGCCGAATATGCGTCAGCATCCGCCGCGCTCAGCCAAATGCTGCTTGGACCTGGCGCTTCGCGGTTAGAGAAGAAGCGTCTGCTCATCGTGAGCGACGGCGGGCTTAACTATCTTCCCTTCGCGGCATTGCCCACGCCTGTTATTACACAGGCCGGCAACGTTAGGTCATCTGACTCCAGATTTCAGACTTCAAACTCACGACTTCCTCTGGTCGTCGACCACGAGATCGTTAGTCTTCCTTCTGCTTCTGCGCTCTCTGTACTGCGACGCGAGTTGATAGGGCGCCCGCGCGTAGCGAAAACGTTGGCGGTGTTGGCTGACCCGGTGTTTGAGAAAGATGATGAACGAGTCAAAGGAACTAAGACTGGACAAAGACCCAATGCGGGACCAAAGAGATCAATTGAAATGAAAAGTACGGCCGATATGGGCACCGGAGAATCTTTGAGGTCGACCCGGCGATCGGATTCAGACGAGGTGGCCCAGATTCATCGTCTTCCTTTCACGCGACGCGAGGCTGATCAAATCCTGGCGCTCGTCCCTGAAGCTGATCGTTTTAAGGCGCTGGACTTCGACGCGAATCGAACCATCGCAACCAGCCCTGTGTTGGGTCAATATCGTTACGTGCATTTTGCCACCCACGGTTTTCTGAACGCATCGCATCCTGAGTTGTCCAGTATCGTGCTCTCGTTGGTAGATCGCCGGGGCGCGGAGCAGGATGGTTTTCTCTGGGCTCATGAAGTGTATAACCTGCGCCTGCCTGCGGAGATGGTAGTTCTGAGCGGTTGCCGCACCGGACTCGGCAAAGAAATCAAGGGCGAAGGACTCGTGGGACTCACGCGGGGCTTCATGTACGCCGGATCAGCGCGCGTGTTAGTGAGCCTGTGGGATATTGATGACGAAGCTTCTGCGGAGCTGATGGCCCATCTCTATAAAGCAATACTCACGGAACACATGACACCGGCCGCTGCTCTCAGAGCAGCGCAACTCAAAGTTTCGCATGACAAGCGCTGGCAAGCGCCATACTACTGGGCTGCGTTTGTGCTTCAAGGTGAGCCCCGCTGAGAAACTAACAGATCGCAGCGATGTCTTTGATTCAGGCTTAATCGCTTCATTTCCGCTGTTTTGAGTTCTTGAGGGCCGCTAGTAAATCCCTGACGATACTGGCGCTAACTTCAGCCGGAGAGCCGTAATTCTCGCTGGCATTGCGCCAAATCACGTTGCCCCGGGCGTTAATGAGTTCAGCGAATGCGTTGGTTTTTTCCGGTGCACTGCTGGTGCTTTTTATGATAGTTACCTTCAACAGAGCATCGGCCTCATCTCGATTATGGGCCAGGATGATCCGGTTAGTTGCGCGCAATCGCTCGCCGAGTGTCTGTCGCAGACTCTGGCTTAACGTCTCGTCTCCAACTGCTTCAACATAAATTCTCTTCACGGCAGAGAGCGGCATGTCCCGAAGCGCTCTGATACTCCTTGTTTCAATTTCGGTCACTGTCCCAGGCCTGGTTGAGGTACCCGGCTTCTCTTGAGCGGAACTGCGAGCAGTCTGTTCAATTTTTGGAGAGGCACCAACGCCGTGCCGTGGTTCGCGCACCTCGGCGCCCTGTGATGGAGGGTTTGACGATTTCGACAGGTTTCTCTCTCCGCCAGTCGACGTGGCGCCATTGTCAGTCGCTCCTTTTGTGGCGTGAGAGTCATCTCTTGCCTGGCTCTTCTGCTGCGTGGCAGCTATCTGGTTCGGCTCTGTCGCGCGGCTGCTCTCCCTTCGAATGTATCGCACTACGACTGCAAACGAGATGACGAAGACGATGACGAGTGTTGCGAAAATTCGACGATCTTTCCAAAGACTTCGAGACGCCCCTCCGCTTAATGATTGGGCTAGTTGACGAAACCAGAGCGAGGCAGCTCGAAACGAATCGGTCTCGCGGTAGGTGATTTCAACAGTCGTGCCCCTGTCGCCCAACTCCGGCGAGGTATGAATTGCGACCTTCTGCCCGGCTTCCAGGATGATTGAAGCATCGACTGGTTGAACCCCATTCTCAGTCTCGCTGGGGCTCAGAAGATGTGAAGCCAATAACAATTCTTCAGCCGCGTTGTCGCTCGAGCGAACTTCGATTAATTCTGCATCCTTCTCCAGACTGAAGCGAGCGCGGCGGGTCAGATTTAGATCGATACGAGCGTGCTCCACTCCATCCACCATGATGCGCAGGAGACCTGGGTTCGCCGCCTTGCGACGCGCGGCATTATTGTCAAGCTCGTCTTTAATTGACATCAACTCTTGCTCGTTCAATTTTGGCGGATTGCGGCGCTCACTATTCGAACCATTGTTATTCATATCGTTTGCACAGAAGAAGCGCGGGATCTCCAAACGTGTATCGGGAGCATCGAAACGCAGATCGCTCGTCAATCGTTCGAAGCATTCCGGGTGCAGCACGGCATGGATGCGATTCACTTCAATCTTGTCCTCCCTGTTGCGGCCTTGATATGAGAAGGAAGGAATGCCCTCTGTGATCGGATCGATTCCGGCCGGGACGAGGCAGGGTGTGTGCCAGGGCGTAAAGAAGCTTAGACACTCGAGCACAAGTTCAACGAACCGGCCCTGATTGGCAGCCGCCTCGAATCTCTCTTCGCCACGAGAGCCATGACCAATGTCGATGAGGCCGCCGAAGCGCTGTTTTAATTCTTGCATTAGAACTCCCTTTCGCGAGCGATAGTAATAATCATCCTTCACACGTTCAGGGTCTTGAATCACAGCGTTATAAATATCCATGGTCTCGGCGGTGGTATAGCTGTAAAGCAGACGGCTTAGTCCGAGCGTGACGTAAAACGAGTTGCGCTTGACGGTCTTCTTGGTGAGGTGCTTGATGAAATGAATCACCAGGTCTACTTCGCCCACAGCCGCTGAGCCTTTCGCTTGTTCCTGCGCGATCTCGTACGGTTCGGATTCAATATAGATGAGACGCTGAAGAAGATGCGGTTCGTTGAATGAAATATTATTTCGAAACCGATTCGATTGTGAGCCACGGGACCAGAGCCGGCCAGTCGGTCTGTAATAAAGCCGTTTGTTTTGCGCCGCAGTCGCAACCTCGAGCTTCGCTAACGCACCTGTGACGACACGAAGCGCGGCGTCCCTGTCATTGAGTATGAAACAGGCGAGCTGAAAGGCCTTGTTCATCAAGTCGTCAATAGACGCAAGATTAATCACTACATGTTCTCAACGTGTCTCCACTCGGTCTGCCAAGCCATGTGCCGCAAACACGAGACGAAAGATTCGCGCTCACTTATATTGAAGATTCAATTCTTCCTGCTCAATCGAGATGCTTCCCCGTGATTATTCCTGGATAAACTACAAATCATATAGCGCATGTAGAGAGTCCAGCGTGTCATTTTCCGAATTTCCTATTCTGAATCAGATTCTGAATCAGAATGTGACGCTCTTCGACCGCCGGCGATATTCCCGAACTTCCGAAAATAACACGCTGCTCAGTCGGTCAAACATATAAAGTCACTAGACCCGTCGTTTTTTCGTTGGAAGCCTGGCCCCTGGGAGAACAGAAGCGCTCTTCGGGAGTTCAGAGCGCACGTGTTCAAGCGTAACCACCCCCTGGCCCCCCGGCCCAAGTCACCGAGAGTAACAACAGGGAGAAGAGAACAATGGGAAAGAAGACGAGAAAGATCGAGACGTTGATCGTGGTGCTGATGTTTGTGAGCGTAGGCGTGTTGTTGCCAACAAGACGTACGGACTCCGCGCCAACAAAGGCAGGCGAAAAGGAAACGTTTGCTCGTGGGCCGGCCCCCTCATCCTCAACTTCAACCACCACCTTCACGCAGACCAACCTCGTTTCCGATGTCCCGGGATCGGCTGGCATAACCGACCCAAACCTGGTGAACCCATGGGGCATAACACTGGGCTTGAACAGTGGGCTCTGGATCTCGGATAACGGAGCCGGCAAGGCTACGACCTATGATGGGACTGGTCAACCGATCCCATCGGCGTCGCCCCTGGCCGTCACGATCGCGGCTCCCGGAGGCGGTGTGGGCAAGCCCACCGGCGCGGCCACCAACGGGACGAGTGGTTTCGTCATTTCGTCTGGAGGCAATTCGGCGCCCAGCACCGAGCTCTTCTCCACTGAGGACGGTACGATCGCCGGCTGGAACGCGAGCGTTGACGCAACGAATGCCGTCATCGCCGTGAACAAGTCGTCGGCGGGTGCGATCTATAAGGGCCTCGCCATCGGTTTCAACGAGTCGGGTGCATTCCTTTTCGCCACCAATTTCCACGCCGGCACCGTGGACGTGTTCGACTCGAACTTCCAACCGGTCAGTTTTTCCAACGCTTTTCGCGATCCGAAGATCCCTGCAGGCTATGCGCCCTTTGGCATTGCAGCCATTAACAGCCACCTTTACGTGACCTACGCTCAGCAAAATGCGGAGAAGAGGGACGATGTAGCAGGCGCCGGGCACGGCTTCATCGACATCTTCGACACTCATGGGAAGTTCTTACAGCGGTTTGCCAGCCGCGCACAGCTCAACTCGCCCTGGGGAATGGCCTGGGCTCCTTTCGAGCGGTTCGGCAACTTCAATAACGCTCTGTTCGTCGGCAACTTCGGCGACGGCTCGGTTAACGCGTTCAACTTCGACTCCGGCGACTTTCTCGGTGACGTACGCGACGTTAGCGGTAACCCAATCATCATTCCGGGCGTCTGGGCCCTGCAATTCGGCCTTGGGGTTGCGGGAGGTTCTTCCAGTGCGTTGTACTTCACGGCCGGCATTGACGACGAACAGCACGGACTCTTCGGCAAGCTGACAGTCAATCCATCTTCGCTGCCGCCAGCGGAGGGCCCAACGATGCTCGATCCGGACTTGCACGTGACTACGCTTGTCAGCGGCCTGGACCAGCCGACCAGCATGGTGTTCCTCGGCTTCAACGATTTTCTCATTCTTGAAAAAGCAACCGGCAAAGTGCAGCACGTGGCCGGCGGCGCCGTCGCTGGTACCGCGCTGGACTTAGCCGTCAACTCAGCCTCCGAACGGGGACTGCTTGGCATCGCCCTTCAGCCCGATTTCGCGTCCACTCATGGCGTCTATCTCTACTGGACCCAAAGCAGCACGGGTGCTGACAGCGCCCACCTCGCCGATGTACCGCTACTGGGTAATCGCGTTGATCGCTATGTCTGGAACCCGGCCACGCAGACCCTGACATTCGACAAGAACATCATCATGTTGCGCTCGTTACAGGCGGACGCCAATCAACCGATGCGGGGCAACCACGACGGCGGCAAGATACTCTTCGGCCCGGATGGCAAGCTCTATTTCCAGATTGGCGATCAGGGTCGCCGCGGTCAGTTGCAAAATCTGGCGAGCGGGCCATTCGGCCCGGGACAGCCCGATGATCAGTTCGGTGGTCCAGCACCCGACGACGCCCACGTTACGGGGGCCATCTTCCGTTTGAACCCTGACGGCACGGTCCCGGCAGATAATCCTTTCGCCAACACCACGGCAGCGGACATGATTCCGCTTGAGCAGCAAGCCGGCGTGACCTTGACCCCGGCTCAACTGGACAACGTCGCCGCGAATATCCGCAAGATTTTCTCGTACGGCCGGCGCAACGGCTTCGGTCTCGCCTTTGATCCAGCGACTGGTTCCTTGTGGGAGGCAGAGAACGGTGACGATGCCTTCGACGAGATGAATCGTATCACCGCTGGATCAAATGGCGGGTGGATCCAGATCATGGGCCCGTCGAGCCGGGTCCCCGACTTCAAGCAAATCGAGACCTCGTTCACACCTCTGCAGGGGAATCTTCCGGTGGCGGGCAACCTGCCCTTCAGCGCGATCGATCCGGCTACGTTCATCCCCGCCCTGCAACAGGTGCGCTGGCCTCCGGCCTTGATCGCCGACACGCCGGAAGCAGCGCTGAACCGCCTGTTCGTCCTGCCGAACTCGCACTACGACAATCCCGAGTTCAGTTGGAAATGGGCCGTGGCCCCGGCTGGTATCGGTTTCGCGAGTAGTGGACTTGGCCCGCAGCACACCGGCAATCTGTTTGTTGGCGCTTCCCGTACGTTTCTGGATGGCGGCTATCTGTTCGAGTTCAAGTTCGACCAGAGCCGGCGACATTTTGCTTTCAGCGATGCAGGGCTGAAAGACAAGGTCGATGACAATGAATACAAGTTCGATGAGGGCCAGAGTCAAAGCCTGATAGCCGGCGAAAATTTCGGTATTGGTACTAACATCATCGCCGGCCCCGACGGTAACTTGTACGTGACCTCCCTGAGCAACGGAGCCGTCTACATGATCAGTCGCTAGCGCATGAATGCGGTCGATCTCTATTGTTTTCTGAGACAAAAGAAGGAAATCAAAATGTCCAAACAACGCGAAGTTGCCTACGCCCTCTTAAGACTGACTTTGGGAATAGTCTTCTTCTTCGCCGGGATGGGAGGAAAGTTTAAGGGTGGTCTCGGTAATTTTGCCGGCGGAATGCTGCAGCAATTCTCCGGCAAACTTCCGGCGGTACTGGTTGAGCCGTTCGCATATTCGTTGCCGTTTGCTGAGACAACATTCGGGGCGCTGATCGTGCTTGGTCTATTCACTCCAGCTGCGCTTACTTTGTCAGGGCTGCTGCTCGCGGCCCTGACTTTCGGCACCGTGATGCTGGGAGATTTCCCAACCGTGGCGCACAACGTTCAATACGGATTAGTGAACTTCGTCTTGCTATTGCTCGCTGATCTGAACCGATTCTCAATCGATCACCTGCGAAAGGGTGGCGGGTCGACAACCGTTACCTAGAACTGCGCTAACTCGGATAATTGCAGCATGCTGCTGCGCGACACACTAAGAGAGCGATAAACAAGGGAGGGAAGCCAACCATGAAAGCTTCAAGAAATTTGGTAGCTGCGTTTTGCTGCTTAGTAGTCGTGGGAACGCTCGGAATGAGTCTGGGTCAGCCGACTAGACTAACTAGTCCAGCACCGGCGCGTTATCGACTAGAGGCCAGTGAGAGCAAATTCATCGCGCATGCCTTGCGCGGTGGTCTGCTCTGGTTTAAGGGCCATGACCACCTGGTTGCTGCCCAGGAATTCACTGGCGAAGCAGAGATAACTCCAGACTCAATTATGCCGGCTTCGCTGCAGCTAAATGTTAAGACCGAGTCGATGAGAGAGACCAGTAGTGTATTCACGGAGGAGCAGAAACAGATCATCAATAAGGAGCTGCGCGAGATCGTGCTGTTACCGGCGAAGTACCCGGAGATCATCTTCAAGAGCTCCGATGTGATTGGAAAGTCGCGCGGCAACGGCGAATACGATCTAAAGATAGGCGGCGATCTCACCCTGCTTGGCGTGACGCGGCGAATTGAAATCCCGGCGCAGATAACTTTGGCCGGGAACGATCTCAGAGCGCACGGCGAGTTTTCCATCAATCGATCTAACTACCAGGTCAAAGCTACTTCTGCTGTGCATGGTCTGATTCGGGTTCGAGACAACATAGATTTCACATTCGACATAGTCGGCCACAGATATTAGAGCCTGAATGATCATGTTGAGCCGCTTGAAACGTCCACAACGCGTAGTGATTACCGGCATGGGATGCGTAACGCCGATCGGTATCGGGCGCGAGGCTTTTTGGTCTGGTTTGCAAAACGGAAAGAGTGGCGTGTGCCGCATTGATTCGTTTGACGTTTCCAGCTCTCCCGTGAAGATCGCGGCTGAAGTCCGCAACTTTGACTGGCAAGCACAACTGAATGTGAAGGACCGCAAACATGTCCCGCGCACCGTCCCGTTGGCACTCGCTGCTACCCGGGAAGCCCTTACCGATGCAGGGATTTCTCCTCACGAACTTTCGTTGGAACAAAACCAACAGATTGGCGTGGTCTTAGGTACCGGTGGTGGTGGCCTGGCCTTTACCGAGCAGCAGTACAAATACTGGTATGACGGTCCAACCTGTAAAGCCAGCCTTTACACGATTCCCTCATCAACTCATGGCAGTCTTTCAAGCGAGCTTTCAATGGCGTTCGGTTTACGAGGTCTGTCGCATGTCATTTCGACAGGTTGCACGAGTTCGACAGATGCAATCGCTTACGCCGCGCAGCACATCGCACTGGGTCGTCAGGAAGTGATGATCGCCGGGGGCGTCGACGCGCCGCTCGCGCCGGGCATTTTAGCCGGATTCGATTTGCTGACTGTACTGACGACCGAATGGAACGATGAACCGCATCGGGCCTCGCGGCCGTTCACGCGTAACCGCTCGGGCATGGTACTGGGTGAAGGCGCGTGGATTTACGTGCTGGAACAATTCGAATCTGCAAAGAAGCGCGGCGTAAAAATTTATGCCGAGGTCACTGGTTACGGCTCGACCTGCGATGCTTATCATCGTGTTCGTCTTCAGGAAGGTGGCGACGAACCCGCGCGAGCAATGTGCCTGGCGATGGAAGATGCCGGCATTGGGCCGGCAGAGATAGACTACGTGAATCTCCACGGCACATCGACCGTGCTAAACGATCGGATAGAAACAAAGGCCCTCAAGCTTGCGCTTAACGGCAACTCGCACCGCATACCCATGTCGGCGACAAAATCCCAACTGGGCCATCCGCAGGGCGCCAGCGGCGCCGCCGGTTTAGGCGCAGCACTATGCGCCATGCACACCGGCGTGATTCCCCCGACGATCAATCTCGACGAACCCGACCCCGATTGTGATCTTGATTATGTTCCGAACAAAGCGCGCGAATTAGCTGTACGCGTAGCGCTCTGCAATTGTATTGGCTTTGGATCCAAGAACAGCGCGCTGGTGATCGAAAAGGTTTGAAGATTTTCACCTTTCTACGCGTTAACGAGCAGTGAACCATCTGGTTCGACGACAATGAACTACAGGAACCTCGAGGTCAAATATGAAAGGGAGTTCCTTCAATGACTTCCAATCCAAACTACTTGCCTGAACTCAAAGAAGCGCAAATGCAGGCTCGGGAAATGCCGGACAAAATCAAGTGAGCAAAGCGGCTGTACCGCAGCTCGAAAGAACAAATGCCGCGACTCTCATAGCGGCATTTCTACTTTTGTTTTAACGAAGTCCTGCTCCGGGAGCCGATTTGTTAATCAACCGACACTCTGCTCAATCCCCGAAATTGGCCGGATGCTTTTAGTCATTCTTCCTAATTAATACCTTGGTCATTTTGCTAATTGACCCTCGACATATTGTCCTATGTGACCACATCTTCTAGTGATTAGTTCGCCGACTTGCTACAGTGAAAATTTCGCTTGACCCTGGAATGGGTTCCACCCTTTACAATCTTTGGAGTGACTGGCATGAGTTCCGAAAAGAGTTTCTATCGTTCAGGTGAATTGGCTGAACTGGCAGGCGTAAGTACCGACACTTTGCGCCACTACGAACGCAAAGGCGTGCTAGCTCGTCCGTTGCGCAAGGCGAATGACTATCGTCAATATCCAGCGACAATGAACTACGGGTTGTTCTGAAAGACTGGGACGTCCGACTGAAACATCGCGCCCCGGGTCAACGCGCCCACCTACTCGAATCGCTCAATGCCGGGAACAATGGCAACTCGGGCAATCGCGGCCGAGTCTCGCAAATTCACTTAACCAAAAAGAAGAAGGAGAGGAAATCAAAATGAAAGTCAGACGTTCTCTTACTATTACCGTTGGAACAATGACCGTAATCATGGCCGTTTTCATCGTCAACGCGCAGCAGCAGGACAAGAAGTCGCCGCCGCCTGCCCCCATGAGTGGCATGAGCAACATGCAGGACGAGAAGATGAACGAGCGAGGTGATCACGTAATGGGCTTCGACCATACGAAGACCACGCACCACTTTCGCCTGCTATCGGACGGCGGCTCCATCGAAGTGACTGCTAACTCGGCTCAAGATACGGAGAGCCGTGATCAAATCAGAATGCACCTGGGCCATGTCGCCCAAATGTTCGCCGGCGGCAACTTCAATGCACCAATGGTGATCCACGATCAAATTCCCCCGGGTGTGCCTACGATGCAAAAGCTCAAGAACGATATCCAATACAAGTTCGAGGAAACAGAACAGGGTGGGCGGATTCGCATATCTACCAGCAGTCCCGAAGGGTTACAGGCTATTTATGACTTCCTCCGATTCCAGATCAAAGAACACAAGACCGGGGATTCTTTGGACGTGGGCCAGTAACGAAAGACCTCGAGCTTGCTTTACAGGGCGCTTGAAACCAAGCGCCCTGTAGCGCCTTTTCGCTTTCGTCTGGTCACCATCTAACAGACTCCACAAGTCGTCCGTCCGCCTTTGCAGGGTCATTGGCTCGGATGAGATTTCAGTCCGCCGCGCGAATAATTCCATAAAGTGGAAGGCTGAATCACAATTCCACTCGCCTCAACCTCAGCGCGTTACCGATTACCGAAACTGAGCTGAAGCTCATCGCCGCGGCGGCGATCATTGGGCTGAGCAAAATGCCGAAGAACGGATAGAGAATGCCCGCCGCGATCGGAACGCCAATCGAATTGTAGACAAAGGCGAAGAACAGGTTTTGTTTGATGTTGCTTATGGTCGCGTTACTCAATCGCCGCGCGCGAAGGATGCCGCGCAGGTCGCCCTTCACCAGAGTCACAACGGCGATCGCGATCGCGACATCCGTGCCCGTGCCCATCGCTATCCCAACATGAGCTTGCGCCAGAGCTGGCGCATCGTTCACGCCATCGCCGGCCATCGCGACGATGTATCCCTCCGCTTGCAAGCGCTTGATTACTTCGACTTTTTTGTCGGGCAAGACTGCCGCGACGACTTCATCAAGGCCTAATTTCTTTGCCACGGCCTCAGCCGTAGTGCTGCTGTCGCCCGTGACCATGACGATGCGGATACCTTCCTCGTGCAATTTCCGAATAGCTTCAGGCGTCGACCCCTTGATCGGATCGGCGACACCGACCAGGCCGGCGGCTTTGCCGTCAACAACGACGAACATCACAGTCTGCCCCTCGGCTCGCAGCGCCTCGGCTTTGGCCGTTAGCTCGCCCGCGTCGATTTGGAGTTGATCGAGCAATGCACGATTCCCCAATGCGACCGCTCGTCCCTCAATCTTGCCGGTCACACCCTTGCCCGTAATGGAATCAAACGACTCGACCTTCGCCAATTGCACGCCACGTTCTTTGGCGCCACTGACAATCGCGGCTGCCAGCGGATGCTCGCTCGCGCGTTCGAGACTGGCCGCAAGGCGCAATAGTTGTTCTTCTTCCCAATCGCTGACGACGGTGATGGAGGCCACTTTCGGTTTACCTTCCGTAAGTGTGCCTGTTTTGTCTACCACGAGGCTATCAACTTTGCGCATTATTTCTACGGCTTCGGCGTTTTTGAAAAGGACACCGGCTGTCGCGCCTTTGCCCATCGCCACCATTATCGACATCGGCGTCGCCAGGCCGAGCGCGCAAGGACAGGCAATGATCAGAACCGCGACCGCGTTAACGAGCGCATGGGTAAAGCGCGGCTCTGGCCCAAAGACTGCCCACACAGCAAACGTGATAATCGCCACGCCGATGACTATCGGGACAAAATAGCCGGCTACGACATCCGCAAGTTTTTGAATCGGAGCCCGACTGCGCTGCGCTTCGCCAACCATCTGTACGATCTGCGAAAGCAGAGTTTCTGCCCCTACGCGCTCGGCCCGCATCGCGAACGAGCCGGTGCCGTTTACCGTGCCGCCGATGACCGGATCACCTTCATGCTTTTCGACAGGAATTGATTCGCCCGTGACCATCGATTCATCGAGTGAGCTGGCTCCTTCGATCACTACGCCGTCGACTGGAATCTTTTCGCCGGGGCGAACTCGGAGACGATCGCCGGGATGCACTTCGTCAAGCGGGACATCCTCTTCTGAGCCGTCCTCTTGAACGCGACGCGCAGTTTTTGGAGCCAGACCCAACAGAGCTTTGATGGCCGCTCCGGTGCGGCGGCGAGCTCTGAGTTCCAGAACTTGTCCCAGCAATACCAGTGTGGTGATCACAGCAGCGGCCTCGAAATAGACAGGCACGACACCGCCCTCACGGAATGAAGCTGGGAATACGTTGGCAAAGAACTTGGCGACCACACTGTAGAAATAAGCGACCGCTACGCCGAGCCCGATCAGCGTGAACATGTTCAGGCTGCGATTCACAACTGACTGCCATGCGCGCACAAAGAACGGCCAGCCGCCCCACAGCACGACAGGCGTTGCCAGCAAGAGTTCGATCCAACCTGCGGTCTGCATCGTGATGACGCGTTCAAGCGGGTGTCCCGGCAGATATTCACTCATCGCGATCAGCAACAGGGGCGCCGTTAATACGACACTAGTCCAAAAGCGCCCCGTCATCGCGACGAGTTCGGGATTCTCTTCGTCTGCAAGTGATACTGTGCGTGGCTCCAGGGCCATGCCGCAGATGGGACAGTTACCGGCCTGGCCGTGCACGATCTGCGGATGCATCGGACACGTGTATTCAGGCGTAGCTGTTTGAATATACGGACTACGCGCGATAGCAGCGGACGTTTCCGCTGAAGTCTTAAGGAAGCGCGCGGGATCAGCCTGAAATTTCTCCAGGCAGCCTGTGCTGCAAAAGAAATAGGCCAGCCCTTCATATTCGAACGCACCGGCGGCGTGTTGCGGATCTACGGTCATCCCGCATACCGGATCTTTGACCGATTGCGTCTTCGTTTGGGCGCGCGCAGGAGTTTGTCCTATCTCAGATTTCATACACGTTCGGCACTTCGCATAGTTTCAAGGTAGCGCTTACCGCACAGGCTACGGATCGCATGGACCGTTACTCTATCTATAGTCTAGATATATTCGATTACTGAAACGTCGCCTGTCTGTTAGCTTGCAGCTTCGATAGCTAAGAAACCGAAGCCCGTTATCGATGTATTCACTGATTGACTCCTTTCACCTTTTACCGCGTTATGGATTTGATGAAGG
>WNFR01006843.1_pt1 | contig 16499 bp, 9 predicted proteins | sample 5400221 | NCBI WGS metagenome assembly WNFR01 (sample SAMN13153357, study PRJNA577476) | soil metagenome | isolation source: 40 cm soil under Madrone tree | place: USA:California | collected 2016-06-14 | reverse complement strand
CCGGTCGATCAGCATTTGGATCATAGATGATATGCGCCTTGGCTCCATACACATTGGTTGAAAATGTCGCCCAGTCCTGGCTGAGGCGGGAGAGCCGTACACTCGTCGAATCAATGAGCAGGACCGCCTCGCCGGCTGCCCGTCGCAGCCCGCGATGCACTTGTCCCAGCATCTCGTTGAACAGTTCGCTGAAAATCTGCCATGATCTATCCCTATTGGCATCCGACATGGTCGAGCGCTTTACCGGGGCAGCGCCCAGATGATAGAGCCGCGTTTCGTGGCTCGCCATGCCGCCGACGATCTCCCGCAAACCAATTGCACCGCTGAACTGCCCGTACAGCAACGCAGTGAGATGCCGCTTCGTCGTTAGCTTGCGTGACCGTTCGTCGGCGCCATGCTTCTCAACAGATCGTTCCAACTTATGCCAAGGCACGAGCTTCAATAGACCGTGAAATACGCTATTCTGATGCAGCATGGCGTGGTCTCCTTCCGTGTCTCGAACGCGGCCAAACGCTCGAAACGCAGAAGAATCCATGCCATGCGCCCCGTCCACCAAAATCCAACCGGACAGCCGTGGCACGAGGCCGGGCATGACGGCGCATGGCCTCACGCCGCGTCGACGCGGCGGAAGCCGTTCCACAAGGCGGTCGCGGCGCCCGACATCAGCACCGAGATGAAACGCTCGTCCTGGTACGTGCCGTTGAGCGAAATGCGCGGCAGCGCGGTGAGGTGGTCGGCATGCTCCGCGAACAGCACGCCCGGCCGGGTCGTCACCGCCGTCTTGTAGCCGACCTCCGCCGCGATCGCGAATTCGCGCGGGCCCGCCGTGGTGCGGTCGCCGAACGGATAGGCGAAATGCACCGGCGCCGAGCCGAGCGTGGCTTCGAGCACGGCGCGGCTCCTTGTCAGCTCGGCGCGGACCACGGCCTCGGGACTCTTCGCCAGCATGACGTGATTGACCGTATGGGCCCCGATGGTGGCCAGCGGGTCGCGCGCCATCTCGGCGATCTCGCTCCAGTCCATGCAGAGCTCGCCGCACAGGGCGGCGGTGTCCACCCCGTAACGCGCCGCGAGGTCGCGCACCACCGCGAGGACATCCGTTTCCGAGTGCAGCCCGCGCAGCCACCAATAAAGCCGCTCGAACACCGCGCGCTTGGCGTCCACGCCGACGCAGGCGATGTGGTGTTCCTCGCCGTCCATCACCAGCGCGATGCGGTCGTTGCGGGCGATCACCGCCTCGAGCACCAGCCACCACAGCTTGCCGAGCCGCTCCGGAAAGCTTGTCGCAATATACAGCCCGAACGGAACCCGTGCCGCCTTGAGGATCGGATAGGCCCATTCCTTGTTGTCGCGATAGCCGTCGTCGAAGGTGAGGCAGGCGAAGCGGCGGGAAAAATCGCGCTCGACCAGCCGGCGATGCATCTCGTCGAGCGAGATGAGGTCGACCTGCATGCGGCGCAAGCGCGCGATGACGCGCGTCAGATAGTCGGGCGTCACCTCGAGCTGGCGGTTGGGCTGGAAGGCCTCGCTGCGCGGCGGCCGCACGTGATGCAGCATCAGGATCGCCCCGACGCCGCCGACGAGCGGGCGCATGAGCTTGTGCGCCCCGCTGAAATAGAGCGTCTCGAGGCCGGTGCGCACGATGGTGGTCTTGGCGATCATGGGTTTCGGGTGACCCTGCAAACCATGATCAATCGTCCCTGGGGGCGCGCCTTGCAATCTTTGATGCCGGGCTTGGTAAACGCTCTGATGAGCCGTCCCGCCGGCGTGACCGGGCCAGCTGCGCCATTCCGCCTTGAGGACGGACACGACCTTGCGCGGGATCACGAACAGCAGCAGCGTCTTCACCATGCCGGCCCAGCAGCGCCATTCGGTCGCATCGAGATATCTGAATTGGATCCGCAGCCGGTCCAGGAGCTGCCGGCGCCGCTTCGACACCGAGATGCCGCCGGACGAGATGCGGTAGTCCAGCAGGAAGTCGCCCACATTGGCGAGCACGACCTGCGAGGCGATCCGGCGCACCAATTCGTAGTCCTCGGCGGCCGGGTAATCGAGCGAATAGGGCCCTAGGCGCGCCATCACCTCGCTGCGCAACAGCCAGGTCGGATGAACGAAACAGTTGTTGAAATACATCGCATTGCGGATCTGCTCGGGATCGAGCGGCGGCGCGTAATGCATCACCGGCGCGCCCGTCTTGTCGTCGATGAAACGGGCCCCGCTGCCGACCATCCCGACCTCGGGATGCCGCTCCATGAAGGCGACCTGGGCCGCAAAGCGATGCGGATAGGAAATATCGTCCGCGTCCATGCGGGCGATGTATTTGTAGCCGAGCGGCAGGATGTGCTTGAGGCCGGCGTTCAAGGCGGCGGCCAGGCCCCCATTGCGCGGGAGCCGGACGAAGGTGACGCCGGGCGGCGAACCCAGAAGTTCCTGCACCGGAACCCGGCTGCAGTCGTCGACCACGAACAGATCGACCGGCATCGTGCTCGCCAGGATACTGTCCACCGCTTCGCGGACGGTGGCGTCCGCGTTATAGGCAGCCATCAGCACGGCGACTTTGGCGGGCATCGTTAACCCTCGGACACGCAAGATCGATCGCCCTCCTTATAGCGAACTATTTATTGATTTATATTTGCGAACCTTCCGATTAATCCGGGTTAACTATTCGGTGACCATGATGCCGTCAGTCAATGTCGCGTTGCGTCCGGCGGTCCTGGAACACGAAATCGCGCAACCCGCGGGCGCCCGCAAGGTCGAGATCGCCCGCGTCGAGGTTTTTCACGATTTCGCTTCCGCAGCGCCCGCCTGGGATCGGCTCAGCGCCCGCGGCGCCAGCACGACGCCCTTCTGCCGGCGCGACTGGATCGAGGCGTGGCACCGCCACGTCGGGGAACCGAACGGGCTGCGACCATTGATCGCGCTCGCGCGCGACGAGCGCGACGAGCCGCTGTTCCTGCTGCCGCTCGCCTACCGGCCGGGGCGGATGTTTTCGGTCGCGCGCTATTTCGGCGGCGCTCACGCGCAGCTCAACATGGGCGTGTGGCGCCGCGACGTCGCGGCGGCGGTGACCGCACGGGATATCAATTCGGTCTTCGCCGCGCTCGCCGATCAGCATGGCATCGATCTCTTCCTGCTGCTCAATCAGCCGGCCTCGTGGGAGGGGCGGCGCAACCCGCTGGCCCAGATCGCGCACCAGGCTTCGCCCGATGAGGTCTTCAGCGTGGATTTCCGCGGCGAAACAGGCGAGCAGGTGCTGAAAACCCGGCTCAAGCCGGCCTTGCGCGGCGTGCTCAAGAGCAAGGAGAAGAAGCTCGCCAGGCTCGACGGCTATCGCTATTTCCGCGCCGCCACCGCGGCCGAGGCGGATCGCCTGCTGGCGGCCTTCCTGGCGCAGAAAGCCGGCCACTTCAAATCGCAAGGCGTCGCCAATGTGTTTGCCAAACCGGGCGTCGCGGCGTTCCTGCGCGCGGCCTGCCTCGATGGCCTCGCGTCCGGCAATCCTGCGATCGAGCTGCACGCCATCGAGGGCGGCGGCGAAGTGCTCGCCGTCATGGGCGGCACCGCCGGGCCGCAGCGCTTTTCGGCGATGTTCAATTCCTACACCTTGACCGAGCACGCGCGCTGGAGCCCCGGCCTGATCCTGATCGCCCACATGGTGCGGCATTGCGCCGACCGCGGGCTCGAGAGCTACGATCTCGGCGCCGGCTATGCGGCCTATAAGCGCTTCTTCTGCAAGACGGTCGATCCGCTGTTCGACAGCTTCCTGTCCTTCTCCGAGCGCGGCCACGCGGTGGCGGCCGCCTATCGGTGCGGGTTCGCGGCCAAGCGCTGGATCAAGTCGAGCGGCCCGCTCTGGGCCGTCGTTCGCGCGGCGCGGCGCATCGGTATTCGTTGACGCGATCTCCCTTTTGGGAGCCCGCGGACGTAAACGTTAACGCCAATAAGCCCGGTTTTATCCCTTTTGAATAGCTTCGATTTTACCCATTTGGGGTAATCGTGGACATGCGCCCGGCTGGCGCCCGGTCAAGCTTTTTCGCCGGTGTCCTGGCCCCGAAATTCGCTGACCCGAGCGGCGAATTCAGCGAACAGGCAGGCCGCCAAAGATACCCGAGGACCCGTCAGAAATCCGGCTTGGAGCACAGGTTGAAGATCAGCGGTTTTTCGATTTCACCGATGCCGGGCACCTGGCGAGGCGCGCGCCGCCAGCGCGCAAGCGCGCGCGGCGCGCCAAAGACCTGGCCGTGGTCGCGCCTCCTGCGGTTCGTCTCGGGGGTTCACGTCCTGGCGCTGACCGACCAGGCGGTCGTGAGCGCCGCCAGCTTCCTGACCATGGTCATCATCGGCCGCGCCACCGATCCGAGCCAGCTGGGCGCTTACGCGATCGCGATCTCGGTGCTGGCGTCGTGTTTCACGATCCAGGGATCGCTCATCACCCTGCCCTATTCGATCCAACGGCACCGCCCGCTGGGAACGCCGGCCGAGCACGCCGGGAGCTCGCTCGCCCACAGCGCCCTGCTGGCGGCGGGCATCGTCACGATGCTGGCGGTCGCCGCCCTGGGAATGTTTGCGGGCGGCGCGCCGCCGGAGCTGGTGGCGATGACCTGGGCGCTCGCGGGCGTGGCGCCCTTCGCGCTGTTTCGCGAATTCTGCCGACGCTTCTCCTTCACCCATCTCCAGCTCGGCCACGCTTTGATGCTCGACCTGGCGGTGGCGCTGACCCAGCTCGCCATCCTGGGATGGCTGGGCTGGACGGGACGGCTGTCGGCCGTCACTGCCTGCGGCGCGCTCGGCTTCTCGTGCGGCCTCGCCGCCTTCGGATGGCTGGTGCTCGCGCGCGCCAACTTTGCGATCCGCGGCGACTCCTGACCCCCCGGTCGGTCCTGGCCTGGAAGGAAGGCGGCGCCGCCGGCCTGCGCCGCCAGGCCATCCGGGACGCGCTGCTGTTCGGCGCCGCGATGGCCCCCTTCTGCATTCTGGTCATGCTGGCCGGCGATGACGTGATGCGGGTCCTCTACCATGGCGTCGACTACGAGGGGCACGGCCACGCAGTGGCCGTGCTGGCTTTCGCGGCGCTTGCGTCGGCCATCGGGCTGCCCGCCTCCAATGCGCTGGCCAGCATGGAGCGCCCGCGCGAGATCTTCGTCGTTGGCGCGGTGGGGGCTGTTCTCACCGTCATCCTGGTCTGGTGGCTGATGACGGAGTGGGGCCTGCTCGGCGCCGCCTATGGGTTGCTGTCGGGCAACGTGGTCGGGTCCGCCGGACTATGGATCGCTTTCCTGGCGCGCGCGCCGCAGGCGCCCGATCCCGCGCCCGCGTTTCGGGTGCTCGAGACACTGACCCGATCCTCCGATTCCGGCCGCTGGGCCATGACGCGCCTCGGAGAGGGCGACCACGCGAATGTCTATGCGGCCCGCTCGACCGACCACGCGCCGATCTGGGGCACGCACCGCGATCTGGTGATCAAGCTGTACAAGCCGGAAGCCGCGCTGACGCTCGGCATGGTGCAGGCGCAATTCGAGTCGCTGTCGCGCCTGCATGCGGCGCTGCATGGCCGCACGGTCCATGGCTGGACGATCTCCACACCGCAGCCCTTGCGGGTGTGCCAATCGCCGCTCGCCCTGGTGATGACCGCGGTGGCCGGAAAAAAGGATCTCAAGTCGTGTGCGGCGGCCGACGACGACCTGACGCCGGACGTCTTGCAGGCGATCGGTCGCGTGTTCATCGCCGCGATGCGGGAAAGCTGGTCGCGCGGGCAGCTTCACGGCGACCTCGGGCTGCAAAATGTCCTCTACGACGTGCGCACCCGGAGTCTCTCGTTCATCGATCCGGGCACACCCGAGTGTTGCCTTGTCTGCAATGACGGCACCGGACGGTGGCGCCCGGCCGCGCTCGAGCTTGGCCACATCCTGCGCGACCTGGGAACCGACGTGCGCGACATTCTCGGCAACCCGATCGCGCGTTTGCGCCGGCAGATCTTCGTCGAGAGCGCCTTGCGGGCTTTTATCGGGACGCTCGGCGAACGGGAAGAAAAGCAGCAGGCTTTGCGCGACATCAGGGCCTGCGCGCTCGGGCATCTGGGCAAGGTGCTCGCGCCCTCATGGTCGATCCGCGGACTAGGGCACTGGCTGCTCAGCCAGATCGTGGTCCGCCGCATGGACTTCATGCTCGACCGGCTGGACATCGAACCCGGCACCGGCGGCGGCCTGCCCGAAAAATCGAGTGACGTCGCTTCGCGCCCCCAGGGGTTGAAAGCGTGATTGTGCGATCAGCGGAACCCACATGAGCGTTTTGGATCTTGGGGATGCGCCGGGCGTCGTGGCCGCGCCGAACGCGGCCGCGGATGCCGGCATGCGCGCGGATGAGGTGGCTCAGCCGCCGCAAGCGCCGTTGGCCGCGGAGCTCGCTTTCTATGAAAGCTATGCCTGGTGTCTCAACCCGCATCTGACGGTCGGCCAGGCCATCGATCGCCTGCACCACGAAATCGACCGGCTGGCGGCCGTGCCGCACGGCTGGCAGACGGACGAGGTCGTCACCAACGTTTATCTGCTGTCCTGCGGGTTGCTGAATTGCGTCGACGAATATCTGCGGGGGCCGGGCCTGCGGCTGCCGTGGCGGCTGGCGGCGATGCGCCTCGGGCGCGCCGCCCGCTGGGCGGCGGAAAACATTCTGGGCAACCTGCGGCCGCCTCCCCAGGCGCGCGTGCGGCGCTGGCGCGAGCAGTGGCTCGCCGGCCTCGACGACTTTCTGTCGCTCATGGTGGCTGGACAGGCCGCCCATCCGGCGGCTTTTGCCGCGGCGGGCGGCCGGCTTGCGGCGCTGTTGCGCGCGCCGCTGCCGTCCGGTCTGCAATCCGCGCGCCTCGCCGTCCCGTCGCCCTTCCGCCGGCTCGACCTGACGCATCACGATGCGCTCGCGCTCGGCCGGTGCTATGAGCGGCGCTTCCCCGACCGCGCGCAGCCGATCCTGCTGGTGGGATTGCGGACCTCGGGCTCCTATTTCGCCCCGCTGTTGCGGGCGTTTCTCAAGACCGAAGGTTTTGGCACGGTCGCGCTACTCACCATGGTGCCGGGCAACGGCCCGGGACATCGGGAGCGCCGGGAGCTCGCGCGCTATGCCGAGCAGGGATATACGGCCGTCATCGTGGACGACCCGCCGCATACCGGCGGCACGATTTTCACCGCCCTCGACATCGCGCGGCGGGCCGGATTCGGGCGCGACCGGCTGAAGGCCCTGATCCCGGCGCACCCGGCGCGGCAAGACTGGTACAAGCCGCTGCCCGATGACGTCGTCGTGTCGCTGGCACCCTCGCAATGGCACAAGCGCGCGCTGCTCGATCCGCAGATGGTGCAACCCCGATTGATCGAGTATTTCGGCGGCCAGAATTTTACACGCGCGCGCGTGGTCGAGAGCCGCCGCGCCGAGGAGATGAACGCTGCGCTCCAGGGCGCCTCGTCCGACGCCCGCGGCGCGCGGCTCAAGCGCATCTTCGAGGTCCACCTGGAGACACCGCAGGGCCACAGCGAAATCCGCTACGTGCTGGCCAAGAGCGTCGGCTGGGGATGGCTGGGTTACCATGCGTTTCTGGCGGGGCACCGGCTGTCGGGCTTCGTCCCGCCGATCCTCGGGCAGCGCGACGGCATTCTCTACATGGAATGGATTCCGCAGCTTGGGCCCGACGGGGGCGATCAGGCGCGACGCGACCAGTGGATCGACACGGCCGCTTCTTACGTGGCGGCGCGAGCCCGCCGCCTGAGTCTCGGCGCCGGGCTGGCGGCCGGCGTCGACCTGCAACGCCAGGACGCCGGCGTCCGGTTGCTGGCGCAGGCGCTGAGCAGGGCCTACGGCGCCTTTCCGGCCAGCATCATGATGCAGCCGCGGCTCGAACGGTTGCTGCGCCGGCAGCGTTGCCCGGTGCCGGCGCTCATCGACGGCAACATGCAACGCGCCGACTGGGTTGAGGGACCACAAGGGCTTCTGAAGACCGACTACGAGCACCACGGCATGGGCAAGGAGGAGCTCAACGCCGTCGACCCGGCTTACGATCTCGCCGACACCATCCTGAGCCTGGGCCTCTCGCCCGACGAGGAGAGCCGGCTGATCGCCCGCTACGTCGCTGAGTCGGGCGACGCCGGCGTGACGCAACGCCTCTTCCGCAACAAATTGCTCGCCGGCCTGTGGGCCATGAAGCAGGCGCGCGCCCACATCTTCGGCAAACCGCAGGTCGCCGCCAGGCAGCAGGCCTTGCATCAGCGCTTCATGAAGGCCTGGCACTTCTTGACCGTCGCGGCCGCGCGCCAGTGCGGCGGCTACCGAGAGCCCCCCGCGGCGCCCAGCTGGCGCTCGCCGCTCGTCGCGCTCGACATCGACGGCGTCATCGACAGCCGCCGGTTCGGCTTTCCCTGCACGACGGCGGCGGGCATCGAGGCCCTCGCGCTGCTGCGCGCCCACGGTTTTTCGGTCGCGGTCGACACTGCGCGCTCGGTCGCCGAGGTGAAGGCCTATTGCGCGGCCTACGGTCTCGCCGGCGGCGTCGCCGAGCACGGCAGCTATGTGTGGGATGCCGTGAGCGGGCGCGGGCGCGCGCTGATCAGCACCGAAGCGGCGCGCCAGCTCGACGAGCTGCGAAAGGCCTTGCGGCGGATCCCCGGCGTCTTCCTCGACGACCGCCACCAATATTCGGTGCGGGCTTTCACCTACCGCGACAAGCCGCGCGGCTTGTTGTCCATGCTGGTGAGCGCGTTGCGCAGCTCCGGGGTCGGCGACGGCGCGCTTGCCCCGCTGCCGGACCTCGTCATCAATCACGTGATGGCGGATTTGGGTCTCGACCGGCTTTGCTTCCATCACACCACGATCGACACCACGATCGTGGCCAAGGAGGCCGACAAGGGCAGCGGGCTGGCGGCGCTGCGCGACTGGGTGTTGCCGGACGCCGAGACCGTCGCGGTCGGCGACCAGGAACCGGACCTGGCGATGTTTCGCGTGGCCACGCGCAGCTTTGCGCCGGCCAATATCGGTTGCGCCCGCCAGGCGCAGATTCTCGGTTGCCGGATTGCCCGCCACGCCGATCAGCGCGGCCTGCTCGAGATCGCGCGCGCGCTCGCGCACCCCGATGGGGGGCGATGCCGGCGCTGCGCCGAGGCAACCAGGGCGGCGCGTCGCCCCGATCTGTTCATGGACGTGCTGCGCGCGGCGGACCGAAGCTGGGCCGCCAACCTGATGGGCGCACTCATCGGGCGCAGCCCTTTTCGCTAGTTATCGTTTCAGATTATTTCGTCATGGCCGGGCATAGCCGTTCGAAGAACGGCGTCGCTTCGCTCGCCTATGTCCCGGCCATCCCGCTTAGGCCGGCACCGTGCCTCCCTTGCCGGGAGGCCCGGGACAAGCCCGGGCATGACGGAGGGCGTAGTCCTTGAGCGCGTGACGAGCCGCCCGTCGGGCCGCCCGTCGCGGCAAGCCGCCCTACGCCGCCGCCGCGGGAGCCGCGGTGGCGGCGCCGTCGAGCACCGCAATTTCCCTGAACCCCGCTGCCCCGAGATGCTCGCGCGCTGCCTTGGTGGGCGCGGCGTTCTGGTCGGCCGTGACCAGCACGGCGCGCGGCGCCAGCCGGTAGAGCCGCTCGACCGCCGCTTCGAAGGCAGCGCCCGCGTCGATGATGACGTGGTCATAGGTGCGCGACAGCCCCTCCACCAGCATCGCCAGGCGCTGCGAGGCGACGATCGCGGGACCATCGGCGCCGATCCTTCCCGCCCCGACCAGATGGACGCGCGAGAGCTTGTCGCGCGTGATGACGTCGCCGAAGGACGCCGTCCCGCGCACCACGTCGGCCACGCCCGGCGCATGCGGATCGCTCGAGATCGCCGCCAGGTTGGGCGCCCCGACCGCGAGGTCGATCAGCACCACGCGGGCGTCGCGCGCGAGCGCGCGCGCCAGCGTGACCGCGCTCAAGGTGGTGCCCACATTGCGCACGGCACCGAAGACCGCGACGCGCCGCCCGCCCTCCCCGGCTGTCCGCAGGCTGCGCGCGAGCTCGTCGATGGCGACCAGCGGCACGCCCAGCGCCGGGTGGGTGGCGACCGCGCTCGGCCGCGGATGCTCGGGCGGCCAGGCCGTCGCACCGGCGGGCGAATAGCGCATCAGCTCGCCGGTCGCGACGAAGCCCGCGCATACCACCATGGTGGCGAGCGCCGCCACCAGCACGATCGGCATCTTCTTGGGGAAATACGGCGTGTTGCTGGCGACCGCGCGGGAAATGATTCTTGTGTCGGACGGCGCGTTGCCGATCGTCTCGCGCGCATTCGCCTCGCGATATTTGGCGAGGTAGGATTCCAGCAGCTCGCGCTGCGCTTTCGCCTCGCGGTCGAGCGCGCGCAGCTGCACGTCGTCGCCGTTGGCGGAGGCCGCCTGGCGCTTGAGCTGGTCGAGATTGGAGCTCAGCGCCTCGACCCGCGCGCCCGAGAGGCGGGCGTCGTTCTCGAGCGAACGGATGAGCTTTTCGGCCTCGCCCGTGATCTGGCGGTCGAGATCGCCGATCTGGGCTTTCAGCTCCTTGATGCGCGGATGCCCGTCGAGCAGGGTCGCCGACTGCTCGGCGAGCTGGCCGCGCAGGGTGACGCGCTGCTCCGACAGCCGGCGGATGATCTCCGAATTGGCGACGTCGGAGGTCTCGAGCGGCTCGCCGCGCCGCAGCATGTCGCGGATCAGGCGCGCGCGCGTCTCGGCGTCGGCTTTTTGCGCCCGCGCGGAGCCGAGCTGCGTGTTGAACTCGCCGAGCTGCTGGTTCGACAGCGAGGTGTTGTTGGTGCCGACGAATAAATTGGTCTTGCCGCGGAATTCCTCGGCCTTGGCCTCGGCTTCCGCCACCCGCTTGCGCAGCTTCTCGATCTCGCCCTGCAGCCACTGGCCGGCCGCCTTGGTCTGCTGCTGCTTCACGGTCTGCTCGAGCGCCAGGTAGGCGTCGGCCACCGCGTTGGTGGCGCGCGCTGCGAGATCTGGATCGGACGACATGAATTCGATGGTGATGACGCGCGAGCGGTCGAGCGGGAAGGCCGTGAGCCGCTCGAAATAGGCTTCCAGCACCCGCTCGACCGGGGTCATGCGCAGCGGATCGCGCGACACGCCGGCCATCACGAGCGCGTATTTGAGCGGCGCGATTCCTTTGAGCACGGGATCGAATTCCGGCAGCTCGGCGAGATTGAGCTTGCGGATCACCTCGGTTGCCACGTCGCGCGAGAGCACGAGCTGGACCTGGCTGGTCAGCGCCTCGAGATCGGCCGCCGCCTTCTCGGCATTGGCTTTGTCGGCCTGCGGGCGCAGGAAGATGTTTTCCCGGCCGTCGAACAGGATGCGGGATTCCGATTTGTAGAAGGGCGTCAGGACATTGACCGCGATGGCGGCCAGCACGGTGACGATCAGGGTCGGCAGCACGATGGCGCGCTTGCGCCGCCACAGCGCGCGGCCGAGCGCGCGGATGTCGAGCTCGCCGTCCGCCCCCAAGGCCGGCTTTGCGACCGGTGCGCGCTTCGCGCCCGGCGCCGCCTTCGCGGCCTTCGACTTGAAGAACATACCCTACTCCGACTCCGGCACGCGTCCCGCCCCATCAAGACATCATTAGGGTTGCCAGCCGGTTAATTCGGGGGCGGCAGTCCGGGACGCTGTTACGGCTTTGAATGAATCGCGGACTCGTCATGGCCGGGCTTGTCCCGGCCATCCCGCTTAGGCGGGCACCGTGCCCCTCCTTATCGGGATGCCCGCGACAAGCGCGGGCATGACGCAGAAGGATTAAGACCGGCAACGCTCGATCATAGGCGCAGAAAGATTCCGTTAACCCAACGCGGTGTCTACTTCAGGCCCATTTGCAGCCGGGCCGCGCCGGCGCGGCAGCTTTTCGGGTGCCCATATGGCGCAAGCCCGTCTCAGAATCGTCCATGTGGTCCGCGCCCCGATCGGCGGGATATTTCGCCATATCGTGGATCTCGCCACCGCCCAGGCCGATGCCGGCCACGCGGTCGGGATCGTGTGCAATTCGCTCGAGGGCGGCGCCTTCGAGAACGCGACAATCGCGGCCCTCGCGCCCCACCTGACACTCGGCGCCATCCGCGTGCCGATGCGCCGCCAAGTCTCGCTCTCCGACCTGCGCGCGACCCGCGACCTCCTGCGCCATCTGGCCCGGCTCGCGCCCGACGTGGTCCATGGCCATGGCGCCAAGGGCGGGGTTTACGCCCGCCTGATCGGCACCTGGCTCGGCCGCAGGCGGGCGGTCGCGCGGGTCTACAGCCCGCATGGCGGCAGCCTGCACTATTCGGAGACCTCGACCGAGGGACGGATCTATTTCGCGGCCGAGCGGCTGCTCGCGCGGATGACCGACGCGCTGGTCCATGTCAGCGCGTATGAGGCGGAGACTTATCGCCGCAAGGTCGGCGCTCCGCGCTGCCGCGCCGTCATCATCCGCAACGGATTGCGCGCCGAGGAGTATGTGCCGGCCGTGCCGGCCACGGACGCGCGCGACCTCCTGTTCCTCGGCATGATCCGCGACCTCAAGGGCACCGACGTCTTTCTCGACGCGCTGGCGCGGCTGCAAACGAAGCACGGCCGCGCCGTCACGGCGCATGTGGTGGGCCAGACGGATGACGTCGCGCCCTGGCGCGACCGCGCGCGCTCGCTCGGGGTCGCGGACCGCGTCGCGTTCCACCCGCCCAAGCCCACCCGCGAGGCTTTCGCCATGGCGCGCGCGCTGGTCGTGCCGTCGCGCGCCGAGTCCTTGCCCTACGTGGTGCTGGAGGCGGTCGCCGCCGCCCTGCCGGTCGTCGCGACGCGGGTCGGCGGCATTCCCGAGATATTTGGACCCCGTGCGGACGAGCTGGTGACGCCGGGCGACCCGGATGCGCTCGCGGCGGCGATCGACCGTTTGCTGGCCGACCCCGCGCGCGCCGCCGCCGACGCGCGGGCGCGCCGCGACTGGCTGATGCCGCGCTTCAACATCGGCCTGATGCAGGACCAGGTCGGCGCGCTCTATGACGACATCCTGGCAGCCAAGGCCGCCCGCGACGGCGCGCCCACGCCGGCGGATGCGCTGCGGACACGCGCTTGAACCCCCCTAGGGTGGGTTGAGCGCAGCGAAATCCACCGCTTTCGTTGTCCGGCGATTTGGTGGGTTACGGCGCACCGATCTCGGGCTTGCCCGAGATCGGCATCAAAATATGCGCAGGTCGGGCAGGCCCGACCTGCGTGCGCCTAACCCACCCTACATTGCCTCCATGGCACTCCGTCATGGCCGGGCATAGCCGTTCGAAGAACGGCGTCGCTTCGCTCGCCTATGTCACGCAAGTCGGATTTATCCGACTTGCGCATTTATGAGTGCGGAACTCGGGCAGGCCCGAGTTCTGATGCCATCCACGCCTTTGTCCTCGCTGATGCCGTGAAGACGTGGATGCCCGGCATAAGGCCGGGCATGACGGGAGCGGTGGCCCGCTCCCGATATTTACCCGGCATTTACTCTTTTGAGACGAATTGCCCGTAAATTTCAATGATCCATGCCGGGTCGAGGTTTGCCCAATCAGTTGGCGGGTCGTTCGCGGAGCGTTGCGTTTTACCATGCCCAGGGGGAGTGAAAATCCTGCCGTCCATGCTGAAGGCACGCAGAGCGCGGCCGCGTCGGCGGTGGCGGCGGCACGCCGCCGCGCCAGCACGCGCGAGCTCAGCCCGCTCGCCCGCGCCATCGCGGCCGAGCCGATCTCGCACGCGATCTCGCCGGTCGTGCTCATCGGCTTCGTGCAGGCGATCGAGTTCCTTCTCATGGTGGCGGCCGGCGGCGCGGTTTACGCTTACACGGCCTATCCGATCGATGGCTTCGACTGGCGCTACGTCTTCGCCGATCTCGGCGTCGCCTTCGCGGCGATCATCGCCTTTTCGACCTTCGAGATCTACAGCACCGCCGTCTTCCGCACCCATGTGCACCAGCTGAGCCGGCTCGGGCTCGCCTGGACGCTGGTCTTCCTGCTCGCGATCGCGCTCTCCTTCTTCATCAAGTTCAACGACACCTTCTCGCGCAGCTGGGCGGCGGGCTGGTACCTCGCGGCGCTCGGGGCGCTGTTCGCCGACCGGCTGGTGCTCACGTCGCTGGTGCGGCGCTGGGCGCGCGCCGGGCGGCTGGTGCGGCGCGTGATCATCGTCGGCGGCGGCCGCGAGGGCGAGGCGCTGGTGCGCGCGCTCGAGCACGAGGCCGATTCCGATCTGCGCATCTGCGGCGTGTTTGACGACCGCGGCGGCGATCGCAGCCCCGAGGTGGTGGCCGGCATTCCCAAGCTCGGCACGGTCGACGACCTGGTCGAGTTCACCCGCCGCACCCGGGTCGACCTCATCCTGGTCTCGCTGCCGCTGACGGCGGAAGACCGGGTGCTCCACATGGTGCGCAAATTGTGGGTGCTGCCGGTCGATGTGCGCCTCGCCGCTCATATGAGCCGGCTGCGTTTCCGCCCGCGCGCCTATTCCTATATCGGCAACGTTCCGGTCCTCGACATCTTCGACAAGCCGATCGCCGACTGGAACATGGTCGTCAAGTCGGCCTTCGACCGCGTCGCCGGCGGCCTGATCCTCCTCGCGTTGCTGCCGCTGATGGCCGCGACCGCGCTCGCCATCAAGCTCGACAGCCCGGGGCCGGTGCTGTTTCGCCAGCGCCGCCACGGCTTCAACAACGAGGAGATCGAGATCTTCAAGTTCCGCTCGCTGCGCCACGATCACGCCGATCCGGACGCGCGCCAGGTCGTGACCCGGGATGATCCGCGCGTCACCCGCGTCGGCCGCTTCATCCGCAAGACCTCGGTCGACGAGCTGCCGCAGCTCATGAACGTGCTGCGCGGCGAGCTCTCGCTGGTCGGGCCGCGGCCGCACGCCGTCGAGGCCACCACCGCCAACAAGCTGTGGGAAGAGGTGGTCGACGGCTATTTCGCGCGCCACCGCGTGCGGCCCGGCATCACCGGCTGGGCGCAGATCAACGGCTGGCGCGGCGAGGTCACCACGCCCGAGAAGCTGCAGAACCGGGTCGAGCACGATCTCTATTACATCGAGAACTGGTCGATGCTGTTCGACCTCTACATCCTGCTGCGCACCCCCTTCGCGCTGCTGCGCACCGAGAATGCCTACTGATGGGTGCGCCCGCCGGATTTGCTGACGGGCGGTACGGGCGCGCGGGCGCCCGTCCGGGCGCGGTTGCGTTCATCGACCGGCTGCGCCTGGGATCGCTGTGGCTGGTCGGCGCCATCAGCGGCTTCGTGGTGATCGAGCCCGCGCCCTATGAGTTCATGGTGATGCTGGCGGCGATCGTGTTCGCGGCGACCGGGCTGACGATCCGCACCGGACATCTGGCGCTGATGTTCGGGCTCATCTTCTGCAACATCGGCTTCGCGACCTCGCTCGTGCCCGTCATCGACCTCCCCGACACGGCCAGATGGACCGCCATCTCCTGCTTTCTCTCATTCACCACGCTGTTCTTCGCCGTGGCGCTCACCGAGGACACTGCGCGCCGGACCGATATCCTGCTGCGCGGCTATATCCTGTGCGCGGTGATCACCTCGACTGTCGCGGTGGTCACCTATTTCCGGCTCGTCCCGGGCTGGGAGCCCTTCATCTACGCGTCCCGGGCGCGCGCGACCTTCAAGGACCCCAACGTGTTCGGCCCCTTCCTGATCCTGCCCGCCCTGATCGTGCTGCAGCGGATCATGTTCGGGGGCCTGCGCGCCTTCGTGCTCAATGGCGCCGTCGCGCTGCTGATCGCGGCCGGCCTGTTCCTGAGCTTCTCGCGCGGCGCCTGGGGGCACTTCGTCCTGTCCGCGCTGGTCATGCTGGGTTTCACCTATGTGACCACCCCGTCCGCCGCGCAGCGGCTGCGCATCGTCGTCGTGGCGGGGGGCGGGGCGGCCATGATCGCGGCTTTCATCATGGCGCTCTTGTCCTTCGACCTGGTGGCGGACCTGTTCAAGGAGCGCGCCAGCCTGGTGCAGAATTACGACGCCGGCCATCTCGGCCGCTTCGGCCGGCACATCCTGGGCGCGCTGCTGATCTTCGACCATCCGCTCGGGGTCGGCCCGCTGCAATTCTCGAAATATTTCCCGGAGGACCCGCACAACTCCTTCCTCGACGCCTTCATGGCGGGCGGCTGGCTCGGCGGCTTTACTTTTTTGGCGCTGGTGCTGGTGACGCTGTCGATCGGGCTGCGCCACGTCTTCATGCGCACCCCCTGGCAGCCGACCTATATCGCGGTCTACGCCGCCTTCGTGGGCGAGGTCGGCGAGAGCTACATCATCGACGTGCAGCACTGGCGGCACTACTACCTGATCATGGGCATGGTCTGGGGGCTCCTGCTGGCCGGGCATGCGGCGCGCCGGGTGCCGGCCGAACCGCCCGGCCACGCCGGCATCGTGGCGCAGCCGGCGGTGTCCTAGAGACTGAATCACGAGTTTCGTCATGGCCGGGCTTGTCCCGGCCATCCCGCTTAGGCAGGCACT
>WNFR01003393.1_pt1 | contig 16501 bp, 15 predicted proteins | sample 5400221 | NCBI WGS metagenome assembly WNFR01 (sample SAMN13153357, study PRJNA577476) | soil metagenome | isolation source: 40 cm soil under Madrone tree | place: USA:California | collected 2016-06-14 | reverse complement strand
GGACCATGGATCAGGCCCTCGGCCACCACCGGCGCTATCAGCGCGGCCCGTTGACATCATTGCTCGATGCGACGGGCTTCAAGGTGGCGCACGTCGAATACTTCAATCTGGCGGGCGTCCCGGGGTGGTGGTTCGCCGGGAGAGTGCTGCGCCGGCAAGTGATTCCTGCGGCCTCGCTCAAGGTCTATGACGCGCTGGTTCCGCTCTTTCGCCTCGAGCGCTTCCTGCCGTGGCGGGTGGGGCAGTCGCTCATCGCGATCGGAGCAGCGGCCTGATGGTGATCGAGCGCCGTTCACCCAACCTGTTGCTCTCGGTGATCGTGCCGGCGTATAACGAGGCGGCGACGGTCGAGAGCGCGCTCCGCCGCATCCGCGCGGTTGTCCTGCGGCTCGAAGTCATCGTGGTCAACGACGCGTCGACCGACGGCACGCGGGAAATCCTGGATGTGCTGGCGGAAACAGGGGTGGTGGACCGCGTAATTCACCACGAGAAGAACCGGGGCAAGGGCGCCGCGATCCGCACCGGCATCGCGGTGGCGACCGGCGACGCCGTGGTGGTGCAGGATGCGGATCTCGAGTATGACCCGGCGGACCTGCCGTCTCTGCTGCTGCCGATTCGGTCCCGCCAGGCCGACGCGGTCTATGGTTCGCGCTTCCAGGGCGGCCCGCATCGTGTCCTCTACTTTTGGCACTACGTCGGCAACCGCTTCCTGACGTTGTTGTCGAACATGTTCACCAACCTCAACCTGACCGACCTCGAGACCTGCTACAAGCTCGTCCGCACCGACCTGCTCAAGACGCTGCCGCTGTCGTCCAATCGGTTCGGCTTCGAGGTCGAAATCACGGCGCGGTTGGCCCAGGCCCGCGCGCGCATCTGGGAAATCCCGATCTCCTACAGCGGCCGCACATATGCGGAGGGCAAAAAGATCACGTGGCGCGATGGGTTTGCGGCACTATTCCACATTCTCCGCTACAACCTGTTCGTCCCGCGTAACGTGAACGCGTGGCGCTTACCAGCGAAGTAAAGACCGGTCTCGTCACCGCGGCCGCGACGCTGGCCGTCGGTATTCTCACCCTGAATCAGGCGCTGGTCGGAGTCTTCTACGACGACGGCCTCTACGCAGGGCTGGCAACGGCGCTGGGAAGCGGTCACGGATACGTTCATCCCAGTCTCCCTGGCATGCCCGCGGCCGTGCACTACCCACCGCTCTACCCGATGCTGCTGGCGCCGTTCTTCGGCGTTCTGTCGATCAATGCGGCGGCGCTCGCCGGAAAACTTCTCAACGCACTGCTGGCGGCCGCTGCCGCCGGATTGATCGCGTGGCACGCGGTACACACCCAGCTGCTCGGCAGCACCGCCCCGCGTTGGCTTGCCCCCGTGATTGTCGGCGCCGCCGCGATCGCCATTCCCGTGCTCGCGACGCAGTCGGTTCTGTTCGCGGAACCGCTGTTCGGTGTGCTCCTCGCCATCGTCATCATCGCCGCCGATCAGGGAGCGTCTCCCTGGATGGTCGGGACGGCGGCCGCTCTGGCGTTGCTGACGCGGTCGATTGCCGTTGCGGTGGTCGCGGGCGTTGTCTGCTTTCTCCTCGCGCGGCGCGTGCACTACCGCGGGTTGGTGGGTGTAGTGGTGCCCGTGCTCGTCGCCGCCCTGGCGTGGGGAAGCTGGGTCGCGGTGCACGCGCGCGGCATCGATCCCGCGTTGTCGCTCAACTATGGCACGTACGTCTCGCCTGTCAGCCAGGCGGGTCTCACGGCCGTCAGGACGAATCTCCGCGACATGTCACGGCCGCTCGACGTCCTGGCGTTCGGATGGATTCCCGTGCGCTGGCTGTACAACCTCCTCGCCACCGCGGCACTCGGCGTCGGGTTGTACGGCCTTGTGTTGCTCTCGCGCCGCTCGGCCATTGCCCTGTCTCTGGTTTTCTATGCGGCTATCCTCGCGGTCTGGCCGTACCGGCCGGATCGCTTCATCTGGGTGGTCCTCCCGTGGCTCGCATTGACGTGGGCCGCCGGGGCGCTCGAAATCTGGCGACGCTGGCAGCGCGCGCGGATTCCCATTGCGCTCTTCGCCGCGCTGATGACCGGGGGTTACCTGTTCTATGAGATCCGAGGTTTTGGTGGGCGCTGGTGGGATGCGCAAGCGCGCACGATTTCCGCCACATTCGCTGAGCTGCTCCCTGTCGTACAAAACCTTCCCGACTCTGCCGTCCTCGCGACCGACGACGAGGCCCTCGTCTGGCTCTACAGCCGCCGGTTGTCCGTCCCGTTCTATCTCGAGCGCTATCGCGGCCGCGAGCTGATCAGGCCGACGCCGGCCGAGCATCGTGCGTATCTCGAGCGGATGGGCGTGACGCATGTCTTGCTGGGGAGCGCGACGTCACCGTCGGCGATCGAGCTGAGAGGCTTGATCGGAGCCTATCCGTCGCTGTTGACCGCCATCTACCGCTGGCCCGATGGACGCTGGCTCTTCGCCGTGAACCGTGGACAGTAGAGACCGGCGCCTCTACCTCGCCGTCATCGCCTGCGCGCTGGTTCCCTACCTCCCGGCGCTGTGGAACGGGTTCGCGATGGACGACCTCTACATCATCGTCTGGAACCCGCTCGTGCATTCAGTGCAGGGTGCGTGGCGCGCGTTCGGGGGACCCTACTGGCCGCCGGACCTGGGTGGCCAGATGTACCGCCCGCTCCCGCTGACGACGTTCGCCGTGGACTGGGCTATCTCTCACGGTCACCCGGTCTGGTTTCACGCCATGAACCTGCTCTGGCACGCGGGCGTGGCGGTGATCGTTACGGCACTGGCCCTTCGTTCCCCCTCTCCCGACGGGAGAGGGGGTCAGGGGGTGAGGTCTGGCGCGCTCGCTGCCGGACTGGTCTTTGCCGTCCATCCGGTGCACGTCGAGGCCGTGGCGAACGTGATCGGACTCGCCGAGCTGATGGCCGCTGCCAGCGTCTGTGTGGCTGTGTACGCGGCGGTCGTCCGACAAGACGTCCTGCTGAGCGGCGCGGCGCTCGTGTTGGGCTTGCTCAGTAAGGAGAACGCGGTCGTTGCGCCCGCCCTGATCGGGTGGGCGTGGATCGTTGGCCTGCCCTCACGGCCCACGTCCCGACGCATGCTCGCATTCGCCGCGAGCTGGGTGGTCATCGCGGGAGCCTACCTCGCCGTCCGGAGCGTCGTCCTGCACCCTTACGCCCGGCTTCACGCCATCGCGCCCGTGTTCCTGGGTGAGAGCGCCTTGGCGGGCCGGCTCACAGCGGTGGCGGCGCTGGGCGATGTGCTTCGCCTGCTGCTGGTGCCGTTGACGCTCCGCGTCGATTACTCCCCCGCCGAGCGCACGATCGTTCGATCGCTGCTGGACGGCCGATTCCTGATTGGCCTGGCGTGTCTGGCGGTCTGGGCGGGACTGCTCGTGATGGCGTGGCGGCGCCAACGGCGTCTCGAAGCGTACGGATTGGGCTGGATCGCGATCGCGTTTCTCCCCGTATCCAACCTGCTGTTCTCGAGCGGCGTCCTGCTCGCGGAGCGGACGTTGTACCTGCCGTCGGTCGGCCTGGCGCTTGCGGCGGGTGCGGCGCTGGGGCGCCCGCCGGCGCAGCGGCTTCGAGTCGCTCTCGCATTGATCGTCCTGGCAGGCGGCATTCGCTCGGCGCTGCGAACACCGGTGTGGCATGACGATTTCAGCGTAACCCAGAGCATTCTCAAAGATTCGCCCGAGTCCTACCGCGGCCCGGCGCGGGCTGCCGCGATTTTCCAAAGCCACCGTCAACCGGAACGCGCGCTGGCGGCGCTGCGCACCGCGACCCGGATCTATGACGCCGATCCCACCCTCTTCATCGCCGGCGCGGATGCGGCGCTCACGCTCGGCCAGTCACGTCTCGCCGACTCGTTGCTCGCGCGCGCCGAGCAGCTCTGTTACAGATGTTCGGGCTCCTACCGGACACAGGCGCTCGCCGCGCGCTCGCGCGGCGATTCCGCCATTGCCGATTCGCTGTTGGCGCGGATGCGATGAGACGCGAATTGTGGCTCGTGTTTGCCGCCGCTGTCGCGCTCTATCTCCCGACGGCTCGCTACGGCATCGTGCAGGACGACCGGGCGATCGTCGCGTCGAATCCGGCCGCGCATTCGATCGGTGTAGCGCTCCGAGCGTTCGATGATCCGTACTGGCCGCGCGAGACCGGTGCCGGACTCTACCGGCCGGTGACGATTCTGAGCTACGCGGTCGATTGGACCGTCTCCGGCGGCTGGCCCGGCTGGCTGCATCTGATGAACGCCGTGTGGCACGGCCTGGCGACGGTACTCCTTGTGTTGCTTCTTGCGCGCTGGCTCCCGACACTCGGCGCTGTCGCGGCGGGCCTCGTCTTCGCCTGGCACCCGGTCCATGTCGAAGCCGTCGCCAGTTTGGTCGGTCGCGCGGAGCTGCTGGCAGCGGTGGGCATCCTGGGCGCCACGCTGGCCGCGCGAGGCGGGCAGTGGGTAGTGGCTGTACTCTGCGCGGCGCTCGCGATGTTCAGTAAGGAGCACGGTGTCATTGCTGGTGTCGTCATACTGCTGGATAGGTGGCTGCAGGGATCTGACGAACGACCCTACCCCAGGGGCTTCTGGATCGCACTGGCGATGGTGACGATAGGATTTCTCGCGGCCTGGTTCGCCGTCGGTTGGGTTGGTGAAAGCGACGAGGCCGCGGTATTCTACGACCGTGGAACGTGGGGACGGTTGGCGGTTGCCCTCCCCGCGGTGTTGCGCGCGGCGCTACTGCTGATCTGGCCGGCATCGCTCTCGGTCGATTACAACCCGCAAGTACTTCCCGCTCGTGCCGGCATCTCGATGGCAGCGGTGCTGGGATTCGTCGTTCTCGTGGGTATTCCGGTATTCGCGCTCTGGTGCCGGCGCCGCGCGCCTGCGATCGCGTTTGCCGCTGGTCTTGCCGCGTTCTCATGTCTGCCGACCGCAAACCTGTTCTTTCCGTCGGGGGTCGTTTTGGCGGAGCGCAATCTGTATCTCGCAGTGGCGCTGCCGGCAGTGGTCGTCGGATGGATTGCGACCTGGCTCGCGTCGCGACGCGGTTTGCGTCCTGCCGCGGTGGCCGTGGCGATCGTCGTGATCTCAGGTGGATGGCGCTCGTATGCTCGTCTCCCGGCGTGGCGGGACAACCGTTCGCAGCTGGTTACGTTGCTCGCCGAGCATCCGGAGTCCTACCGCGCACACGCCTCGGCCGCGGCGGTGCTCGCCGGCATTGGGGACACCGCGGGAGCACGGCGCGAATATCGGCAAGCGGATTCGCTGTTCCCCGGAGACCGTTACCTCAACGGCGCGAACGCAATCTTCTTCATCGGCATCGGTGACACCGCCGCAGCGGTCTCGCTGATCGATCGCTCCGGACAATCGAGTGCGGGGGAGCGCATGACCCTGCGCGCGAAGTTTCTCCTCGAGCTGGCCCGCCGCCGACGGGCCGCGGCCGCCGCGATTGCCGACTCGGCAAGCAGGCGCTTTGCAGGCGAACAGAGGTGGTATCTCCAATTTCGGCAGTAGCTTACTCGTTCCTTTGCGTCTGGCGGGGCGGCTTGCAAAAAGCCGGAGTTTTTTGGGCATCTTAGGAGTTTAGAAATTCAATGCGGTACGGCCAACTTATTGAACTCGTTTTGCTTACGCGTTGCAACTCAATCCAAGGCATGATTCGTGCTCGTACGGGGGGTGGCAGAATAGTCGTTCTAGTTCTTAGACCTCATGGGGGAGGTAGTTCCCAGATGAACCGCAAGGGTTTCACACTGATCGAGCTTCTGATCGTGGTCGTGATCATCGGCATTTTGGCCGCGATCGCGATTCCGAAGTTCGCGAACACGAAAGAGAAGGCCTATCTGGCTTCGATGAAGTCAGATCTGCGTAACCTGATTACCGCTGAAGAGGCGTATTTCGCCGACTCGGTGAAGTACACCAGCAACCTGGGTACCGCCTACAACGTGACGAGCGGCGTGGTTGGCCCCACGATCACGGTGACGGCGGATGGGTTCACCGCGAATGTGACCCACACCACGACGACGAAGACCTGCTCGATTTACGTGGGTTCGACGGCGCTGGCGCCTGCTAACAAGGAAGGCGAGCCGAAGTGCGTGTAAGGCTTCTTGCCTGACGCATCAGAGCGGCGGGGGTAATCCTCCGCCGCTCTTTTTTTTGGGCGGTGAAATCGAGTCGTGTAACCGATTTCCTCGTTCCCGGGTAAGGACCTAGGTCCTGCGAGGACCGGTCAAACCATGCAAAAAGCCAGAGGTTTAGGCCTTTCGGAAGGCGAAGCCACTCGGGAGCTCGTAGCGTAACTTCTGCTCCCACCATACCTTACCATCATTCTGTTGATCTGAGGCACAGTTCCTGCCACTCCGAGCGTCCGGGATAATAGGCGTCGCCCGAATCGTTCGACGACGCCCGCAACTTCAAGATACTCTCAGGGAGGTAGTCCAGATGAACCGCAAGGGTTTCACACTGATCGAGCTTCTGATCGTCGTCGTGATCATCGGCATTTTGGCCGCGATCGCGATTCCGAAGTTCGCGAACACGAAAGAGAAAGCATATCTCGCGTCGATGAAGTCGGACCTGCGGAACCTCGTGACGGCCGAAGAGGCGTATTTCGCCGACTCGGTGAAGTACACGAGCAACCTGGGCACGAATTACGCGACGACCAGCGGCGTGGTTGGCCCCACCATCACGGTGACGGCTAACGGGTGGACGGCGAATGTGTCCCACACCACGACCACGAAGACCTGCGCGATTTACGTAGGTACGACGGCGCTGGCGCCTGCCAACAAGGAAGGCGAGCCGAAGTGCGCATAAGGCCTCTGGCCTGATGCAACAATGCGGCGGGGAGCGATCCCCGCCGCATTTTTTTTGTGAGTGACCAAACCGTCTCTCGGCAGGTCCAACGGCGCGCCCCACAGTGTCCCAGTTCGAAAAAAGAAGGAGTGCATCAGATGAACCGCAAGGGTTTCACATTGATCGAGCTTCTGATCGTGGTTGTCATCATCGGCATTTTGGCCGCGATTGCGATTCCGAAGTTCGCCAACACGAAGGAAAAGGCGTATCTCGCCTCGATGAAGTCGGACCTGCGGAACCTCGTGACGGCCGAAGAGGCGTACTTTGCCGACTCGGTGAAGTACACGAGCAACCTCGGTACCGCGTATGCAACGACCACCGGCGTCGTTGGCCCCACGATCAACGTGACGGCTGACGGTTGGACGGCCAACGTGACCCACACTACGACCACGAAGACCTGTTCGATTTATGTCGGGTCGACGGCGCTCGCGCCTGCCAACAAGGAAGGCGAGCCGAAGTGCGCGTGAGGCCTCTGGTCTGACGTATCAGGGCGGCGGGGCAAAACCCCGCCGCTCGCTTTTTTGGCCTTATCTTGGGGTCCCATGAGTCGTCCCAAGCCGGCGCTCCGCGTCGAGCTGCTGTTCTACCTGACATTCCTCGCCGCCTTCGCGATCCTCGTGGGTGTGGCGACATCGCAGCTCGCCCTCGCGATCGCCCCGGAGCGCGGCGTCATCCTGGTTGTGATCTTCGTGGCAGCGGAAGTGGGGATCTTTGTGCTGTATGGACGCTCCCTCGTGAGCCGCCTGGTGCTCCGCCCGCTGGCTCGCGTGATCGAGACCGCCGATGCCGTCGCCGATGGTGACCTCGCCACCCGTGCGCCCGATGCCGACACCCGGGATTTCGCGACCCTCGCCGAACGGCTGAATCGCATGACGGACCGGCTGCTCGACGCACAAAGCCAACTGGTTCGCTCGGAAAAGCTGGCGAGCATCGGACGTCTCGCCGCGGGCGTCGCGCACGAGGTTGGCAATCCGCTCGGCGCCGCCGGCACGTACCTGGAGGTGCTCCGGCGCCGCGGCGCGGATCAGGAAGTCACCGCAGGGATCGCCCGGGAGCTCGAGCGACTCGATCGGATCGTCCGCAGCCTGCTCGATTACGCCCGCCCCCAGGAGGATCCGCTCGTCCCCGTCGACCCGTCACGGATCGTGCGCGGTGCTTTCGAGCTGCTCCGGGCACAAGGCGCGTTCCGCAGCGTGCGTGCGGAGATCGACGACGGGCTGCACGTCCCAGAGATCATGAGCCGCGCTCACGTCCTGGAGCAGACACTCGTCAATCTGCTGCTCAACGCAGTCGACGCGACGCCGGCGGGCGGCACGATTATCATCGGGGCTCGGCGCTGGGCCTATGAGCCGGGACAATCGCTGCCCAAGCGCGCCAGCGATCCGGGCTATGCCCGGTTCCCGCGCACGTCAGAACGGCGGCCGGCGCGCGTCGAGTTTGCCGCCGGGCAGCCGGGCGCGCTGCTCTTCGTCGCCGATTCAGGGCCCGGTGTCGGGCGGGAAGATCGCGAGAAGGTCTTCGAGCCGTTCTACACCACCAAAGAGCCAGGTCGGGGGACGGGTCTGGGCCTCGCCATCGTGGCGCGATCCGTTCACGAAATGGGCGGCGTGGTCTGGGTGGACGGGGCCAGGGAAGGGGGTGCGGCGTTCAAGATGTTCTTCCCCATCGCCATACCGCGATGAAGAAAGTTCTGATCGTCGACGATGAGCCGGGCCTGCGGCAAAGCCTCGGCCTCCTGCTGACGGACGCGGGCTATGCCGTGACAGCCGAGCAGAACGGCCGGCGCGCACTTGACCGGGCCGTCGCCGAACCGTTCGACCTCGTGCTCTGCGACGTGCGCATGCCGGAAATGGACGGCCTGACGTTCCTCCGCAATTACCGCCAACGCGGCGGCAGCGCACTCGTCATCGTCATGAGTGCGTACGGCGGCGAGGATGCGGCGATCGCCGCAATGAAGGAAGGCGCATACGACTATCTCCCCAAGCCGTTCCGTCCGGACGAAGTCGTGCTCACGCTCCGGAAAGCGGAGGAGCGGGAACGGCTGCGGCAGGAAGTCGCCGGCCTCAAGGCACAACTAGCCACCGGGCCGGCGGAGCGGGGACTCATCGTCGAAAGCGCCGCGATGCGCCAGGCGCTCGAGCTCGTCGCGCGCGTCGCCGAGCACAACACCACCGTCCTGATCACGGGCGAAAGCGGGACGGGCAAGGAAGTCGTCGCGCGTGCGATCCACCGCGCCAGCCCGCGCGCCGGCAAGGCCTTCGTCGGCATCAACTGCGCCGCCATTCCCGAGGCACTGCTCGAGTCGGAGCTATTCGGCCACGTACGGGGCGCGTTCACCGGTGCGAGCTCGGACAAGACGGGACTGTTCGAGGCCGCCAATGGCGGGACGATCCTCCTCGACGAGATCGGCGAATTGCCGCTCGGGTTGCAGGCGAAGCTGCTGCGCGTGCTGCAGGAGAATGAAATCCGCCGCGTCGGCGACCAGAAGACGCGTCGCGTGGACGCGCGGGTTCTCGCCGCAACGGCGCGCGACCTCGAGGCGGAAGTCCGCGCAGGGCGGTTTCGCGAGGACGTGTTCTATCGGATCCATGTCGTGGTGATTGCGCTGCCGCCGCTGCGCGAACGGGAAGACGATATCGCCCCGCTGTCCCGGCACTTCGCGGCGCGGTTGGCGCAGCGGTTCGGCCGCCCGTTGTCACTCAGCGCTGAAGCGATTGCTTGGCTCGAGCAACAGCCCTGGCCGGGCAACGTTCGCGAGCTCGAGAACGCGATCGAGCGGGCCGCGGTGCTCACGAACCATGAGATACTGAGCCCGGTCGACTTCCGGATCGAACCTCTCCCGTCTCCCCTCTCCCAAGATCCTGGGGAAAAGGAAATGGGGAGTGGTACGCTCCGCGACGCTACCGAACGTGCGGAGCGTGAGGCGATTGTCGACGCCCTGAAAGCGACCGACGGCAACCGCCGAGCCGCGGCGGAGCGGCTGGGGGTGAGCCTACGGACGCTGTTTTACAAGATCGATCGCTACGGGATAGCCTAGGAGACATATGCAGGGTTTTGCATAAGTGCAGCATTCTGCAGGGGTTTTCGACGGCACGTCACGCATAACTGATTGTCATTACATAACTTACATGTCGGCATAGAACGTGTACTAGGGACCGGTCGAACAGGGGGTTCCATGGGTCGCAAAGGCTTCAGCACCATCGAACTGATCGTCGTCCTCCTCCTCATCGGCGTGATTGCGTCGATCGGGTTTCCACGGCTGCGCGACGCGCTCGAGAAGCAGAACGTCCGCAGCGCCAAGGCGCTGGTCGCGACGTTGGCCGCGACGGCGCGCGGCGCGGCGATTCAGCGCGGCTGTTCAGCCACGCTCAACCTCACCGTGGACAGCATCTGGGTGACGGCGTGCGGCGTGAACCCGCCGGCCGCCTCGGTCCAGGTGGGAACCAAGAAACTCGTCGGCGATGAGTTTAGCGTCGCGCTGAATTCGAGCGGTGGGTCGGTCGTATACGATCCGCGCGGGATCTCGACCGTATTTCAGGCCACCACGGTGCGCATCATCGGGCCGCATTATAGCGACTCGGTGATCATCAACGAGGTGGGGAGAGTGAGCAAGCAATGAACACCATCAAGAACAACAAGGGTTTCACGATCATCGAGGTCATCATCGCGATTATCGTGCTGACCGTCGGTGTGCTCGGCATGGTGACGACCGCCGCACTCGTCACGCGGATGATCGCGCGCGGGCAGCGGTCCGCGCAGGCCTCGGCCTTCGCGGGTCGCCGGCTCGAGCGCATGCGCGTCGCGGCATGCGTTGACGTGCAGCGCGTGAACGGCTCCGACACGTTGTACCGCGGGTCGACCTGGGTGGCGCTCAACAACTGGACGTTTACGGATGCCGGTAATCAGAACTACCGGCTCAAGATCGTGAGCATTTACAAGACGGATCAGAATAAAACTCGCAGAGACTCTACGGAGACCACGATTTCATGCAACACATTCCTATGAGCCGCGGCCGCGGCCGCCGCGGTTTCACGATCATCGAGGTGCTGGTTGCGCTCGTGCTGCTCGGGCTGGTGAGCGCCGCCCTGTACCGCGTGCTGGTCAACAACCAGCGCCTCTACATGGCCCAGACACAGCGCATCGACCTGTCACAGAACATCCGGGCCGCCGGCTCGATTCTGCCGGCCGAGTTCCGCGAGCTGGATGCGTCGGAAGGCGACATCACGGCGATGTCCGCCACGAGCATCTCGATTCGCGCGATGCGGTGGCTCGGGTTTGCCTGCAACACGCCGGGGTTGGGCGGTGCGCTGAACGGCGTCTCGCTCATCGTCCGCGGCGGTGCGCCGGGGCAGCCGCTGTTCTTCGGCGCGCGCGGGATCGACAACACCAAGGATTCCGTCCTGATCTATTACGACGGCAACGTGAACTCGCGAGCCGACGATTTCTGGGCGACGGGCTCGATCACAGCAGCGCCCAACGGGCAGAATTGCAATGACGGCACGAACGGGCAAAGGCTGATCCTGAATGTCAACCTGCTCGGGCTGGGCGCCAACGTCGCCGGCGCGATCCCGCTGGGTGCGCCGGTGCGCGGCTTCGAGCGCGTCATCTACCAGCTGTATCAGCCGGCAGGGGACACGTCCTGGTACGTCGGCTTTCAGCCGGCCAACCAGTCGATGCAGCCCCTCATCGGGCCCGTACTCACGAACGGTTTGACGTTCCAGTACTACGACGCGAACGGCAACGTCACCGCCGTCCGGTCGCAGGTCGCCCGGATCGACATCACGGTCCGCGCGCGGACCACCGCGGCCGTGCGCGCGGGTGGACAAGCAGCCGCGGCAACGATGGTCGATAGCGTCGTCACTAGTGTGGCATTGCGGAATAACCGGCGGTTTTAGGGCCGTCCGGAACTCATGAAGGAGCGAGGCATGAAACGGATCTTGCGGGATGAGCGCGGCATGGCGCTCGCAGTCGCGATCTTTGCCATGGTAGTCGTTGGGGCACTGGTCGCCGGAGCGTTCTTTGCCGGAACCCAGGAACAGCGGGTCGGTGAAAACCAGCGCCGCGTCCAGACTTCATTCGGCGTTGCGGAAGCCGGCGCGCAGGAACGGGTGCTGAGCTGGGATCCGTCGACGATGAATAAACGGCCCCTGTACTGCCCGTGCGCGGGCGGTGACTCGGTGCCGATTCCGTCAGTGGGAGCGGATACCGTCGCACCGGGCGGCTCCGGTCGCTACTTCGGAAATAGCTTCAAAGTCGGGCCGAACCTGTTCCTGATCGATGTGACCGGTCGCGACAGGGCGAGCGCTGCTGGGGCGATCGCCGGCGGCGGCGGCGCGCAGCAACGCATCGGGATGATCACGCGCATCGCGCCCGTCGACTTCGGCATCAAGGCGTCGCTCACAACGCAGGGTCTCGTGAGCATGAGTGGTAATGCCAACATCAACGGTGCGGACCAGATCCCGACCGGTTGGACAAGCTGCGATCCTGCAGGTCCCCCGCAGGCGGGTGTCCGCGATAATGGCGGTAACGTCACTGAAAGCGGTAATGCGAACGTGCTGGGGACGCCGCCCGTCGTGAACGACCCGACGGTCAACAACAGCACGTTCAGCTCGTTCGGCGGGGCCACGTACGCCCAGCTGGCGGCGCGTGCAACGATTACGCTTCCGCCGGGCAACTATACGACGGACGCGGTCGTCACCAATGGCGTGTGCGATAGGACCGTGCTTACCAACTGGGGTGACGGGATGAATCCGGGCTCTTTATGCAGCAATTATTTCCCGATCGTTCACGTTCCCGGGTCGATTACGCTCAACAACGTCCAGGGACAGGGTATCTTATTGGTAGATGGTGACTTGGACGTCCAAGGATCCTATCAGTTTTTCGGCATCGTTGTGGTCCAGGGCGACCTGAAGACGTCCGGTGGTGGCTCGACCGACGCGCACTTCTGGGGCGGCGTGATGGCCAAGAACGCCGACCTCTCGGTGCAGAACTTGAGCGGTAAGGCGACGCTGAACTTCTCTAGCTGTAGTATTAACGCGGTGTTACAAGCCACGAGCCCGATTTCGATGATGCGTTCCAGGGGCTGGGTACAGCTCTATTAAGTGGCCTAAGTTGCAGTAGCCACGACAGTTGTTGCTTCGGCCTCAAGTCGATTCGAGGCTTGACAGGATAAGGGGCGGGGCCTATTGTAGTTTGCCCTCGCCCCTTCTTGTCTCTACGCCAAAAGGTGCACATGGCCCTTTTTGGGTTATTTGGCGGCAAAAAAACCTCAGTCGGCCTCGATATCGGCTCCGGTATCATCAAACTCGTGGTCATCGACCATGGGGGGAGCGAAGCCGAGCTGACGAAGGTCGCGACAACGGAAGTCGCCGCCGACGCCATCGTCGAGGGCGAAGTCATGGACCCCGGCCTTGTTTCGGAGGCTATTCGGGGTCTGTTCGAGGCCGCCGGCGTCAAGCGCAAATCGGTCGTCACCGCGGTCGGCGGCCGCGATGTGATCGTCAAGAAAATCCAGATGGACCGGATGAAAGAAGCCGATGCCCGCGAGGTCATCCGCTGGGAAGCCGAGCAGCACGTTCCGTTCGATATGGCCAACGTGGAGCTCGACTTCCAGATCCTCGATCCGGACGCCGAAGGCCTTCAAATGAACGTGCTGCTCGTCGCCGCCAAACGGGAATTGGTGGAGAGCAGAGTCGGGTTGTTAACCGAGGCCGGGCTCGATCCCTCCGTCATCGACGTCGATGCGTTCGCGATCCACAACGCCTTCGAGCTGAACCACCCCGACGCGATGCAGGGCGTCGTGGGACTCGTCAACATCGGTCACGAAGTGACCAACGTGAACATCCTCGAAGATGGCATCCCCGTGCTGACCCGTGACCTCTCGGTCGGCACGCGGCGGTTCCGCGAAGATCTCCAGCGCGAAAAGGGGCTCGCGAGCGAAGAGGCCGAGAAGGTCATTCAGGGGTCGTCGCAGCATGCGGACCTGGCCGGGTACGTCAGCGCCCGCGGCGAAGAAATCGCGACGGGTGTGGAGCGCGCGGCGGCGTTCCTCGCGACCGCGTCGCGCTCGGCGGGCGGATTGTCCCGCGTCTACACGACGGGTGGCGGCGCGCGCATCCCGGGCCTCAACGATGTCCTCGGCGCACGCCTGAGAGTGCCGATCGAGCTGGCGAATCCCGTGCAGCGCTTGCGCGTGCGGGATGACGTGTTCGAAACGGTGCCGGTCGACGAGGTCGCGCCGTTACTCATGCTGGCCGTCGGTTTGGCGCTGAGGCGCGCCTCATGATTGAAATAAACCTACTCCCAGGAAAGAAGAAGGCCGCGAAGGGCGCAGGCATGAAGCTGTCCATGCCGGACTTCAGGGGCCTGATCGCGCAGGTCAAGGATCCGTGGCTGATCGGCGCGATTGGCGCGTGGGTGCTCGTCGGGGGCGGCGGCGCGCTCTTGTTCATCACCGACCGCGCCCGTCTTGCGGCCGCGGAGACGCGTCTCGAGACGGACCGCACCGAGGCGCGCCGCTGGGAAATCGTCATCGCCCAAAAGCGGCAGGCGCAAAAGGTGCGCGATTCGCTGCTCTATGAAATCAACGTGATCCGGCAGATCGACGCCGATCGCTACATCTGGCCGCACGTCCTCGACCAGGCGACGAAGGCACTGCCGCCGTACACCTGGATCACACAGGTGCGCACCGCGTCGGCCATCGTCGCGCCCGGAGCCGGGCAACCGAACAACGGGCCGGTCACGATCGAGCGTGACTCGAGCGGTGCACCGGCGGTGAGCGTCTCGATCGAGGGGCGCACGGTCGATATCCAGGCCTATACGACGTTTCTGCGGCAGCTCGCCGCGTCGCCGTGGTTCACCGACGTGACGCCGGCCAGCTCGCAGACGGTGATCGAAGCCGATCGTCCCGTCACATCGTTCACGGTGACGGTGCGCTATCGGGTCGCGGATTCGGTGTACATCCGCACTATCCCGCTCGTGCAATCGGTGAGGTAGAGGACTATGGCACTCGGTTTGCCTACCGACCAACGCGGCCAGATCATGCTGCTGCTCGTCGTTGCGGCGCTGGCCGGGGGCTACTTCTTCTGGACGAAGAAGCACACCCCCGACATCGCGCGGATCAACGAGGCGAATCAGCAATCCGATAGTCTCGAGCGGATCATCGCGTCGGCGAAGGCCGACATTGCGAGCGGCACTCTCGAGGATCTGCGCCGTCGCGTGGAACAATACCAGGGCTCCCTCGAGCTGATGCGGCGACTGGTACCGGACCGCAACGAAGTGCCGACGCTGATCGACGACATCTCGACGAAGGCCAAGGTGCGCGGCATCACCATCGGCAAGATTCAGCCGCTGCTCCCCGAGCCCGGCTCGCCCTTCGATACGTACCGCTATCGGCTCGAGGTCTACGGGCATTACGACCAGATCGGCGAATATCTCGCCGACGTCGCGTCGCTGCCGCGCATCATCGTGCCGCAGGACGTGATGCTGTCGTCCGCATCGCCGGCCGCGCAGAAGCTGCTCGGCGACACGGCGGGTGCGCTGCTCCTGGCCGAATTCTCGATTCGGACCTTCGTGAAGGCGTCGGCACCGCCGGCGCCCAAGCCCGCGGGAGCGCCTCGTGCGCGCAGCTAGCCCCGCGCCGGCAGCGATCGCGCTCGCATTCGCCCTGGTGTCGGCTCCGGCCGCTGCGCAGCAGCCGGAGCGCGACTCGACCGCGGCGGCGCCGCAGTCGCTGATCCGCGAGGTGTTCGCGTACGAAGGCGGCGGGCGCGATCCGTTCATGTCGCTGCTCAAATCCGGCGACGTGCGGCCGCTGATTTCCGACTTGAAGCTGACGACCGTCGTGTACGACGGGCGGTTCGCATCCCGCAGCGTCGCCGTGCTGCGGGACATCACCAATCGCCGCATCTACCGGGTGAAAGCGGGCGACATCATCGGGCGCTTGAAGGTCACGCAGATCCGGCCCCGTGAGGTCGTATTCACCGTGCAGGAATTCGGGTTCGAGCGGCAGGAAACGCTGTCGCTCGCCAAGCAGGAGGAGACGCCATGAAGGCTCTATGTCGCCTCACGCTCCTGCTCGCCGTCGTTGCTCCCCGGGCCCTTGCGGGGACAACGATGGACGGGCGGGACGGAGAGGTACGGGGTGTGAGCGTAGTGCCGGCCACCGGCAAGGTCGAGATCGTCATCGACGTGCAGGGGGCCGCGCTCATCCAGGACTTCACGCTCTCGAATCCCGCGCGGCTCGTCATCGACCTGCAGGGCACTCGGCTCACGGGGCCTGTGGCGTTGTACGACGGCCAGAATCGTGGCGGCGTGCGCAACGTGCGCTACGCGCAGTTCAAGCCCGACGTCGTTCGCGTCGTGATCGATCTCGACGCTCTGAAGGACTATCAAGTCGAGCGTGGGGCCGGACAGGTGCGCGTGCGCATCGGGACCGAGCGCACCGCCTTCGCCGCATGGTCGAGCAGCACGGTGGCGCCCGCGCCCGTCGCGGTCGTTCCGCCTCGCCGCGATGCGGAGAGGGGGTCAGGGGGTGAGGCCGCCGCGCGTGTCACCACGCCGACATTGGCCCAACCGATGTCCATCGAGGAATACCTCGCCGCGCACCGCGCCGAAGTGGTGCAGTCGCAGGCGGCGCGCA
>WNFR01004780.1_pt1 | contig 16502 bp, 12 predicted proteins | sample 5400221 | NCBI WGS metagenome assembly WNFR01 (sample SAMN13153357, study PRJNA577476) | soil metagenome | isolation source: 40 cm soil under Madrone tree | place: USA:California | collected 2016-06-14 | reverse complement strand
CAGCCAACCGGCCTTCATCCCCTCTTCGATCAGCTTCCCCATTTTGTTCATTTCCTCTTGTGATGGAGGAGCGTTTCTTTCCACCGACTTGTACATGCTCAGAAATTTCATGGCCATCTCCTTGTATTCGTATTTCTGAATTTAGCGCTCAGCTGCTCCAGCTTTCACGAACGGAAGTAAATCCCCGCTCTACTACACAACGAATGAACCTCAGGGAAATCGACACGGCCGAAAAATCTTTTTCCGGCGTCGAGTGACAATTACGGCTTTGCCGCCTTCTTCTGCAGCTCATCGCGCAGCGACTGCTCTCGCGCCGCGTCCTCGGGAGGAAAGATCTCCGCCGGAAAATCGCTGGCCTCGAACACCTGGCGAATCTCGATCTCGCATTCACCGTCAAAGGGTGCCGGGCTGCGCTTGATCCATTCGATCGCCTCTTCCTTGGACCTCACCTGCAACAACCAGAAACCGGCGATCAGTTCCTTGGTTTCGGTAAAGGGTCCGTCAATCACGGTGCGTTTCGTTCCAGAGAACCTGACCCGCGCCCCCTTCGAACTCGGCTGCAGCCCTTCGCCAGCCAGCAGAACGCCTGCCTTCATCAACTCCTCGTTGAACTTCCCCATCTCGGCAAGCAACTCCTTGCTGGGCAGCGCGCCCGCCTCGGAGTCTTTCGTTGCCTTGACTATCGCCATGAATCGCATGGATTTATCTCCCTCTTTGGTTCTTAGGTCTTAAGCCGGCCCGGCGGCTCTGACCCGCTGAAGTTAGCCTTCATTTATACGACGAACGCGAGGGGTCGAGATCGACACCCTCGGATCTTTTTTTGGACAGGCTTGTCGAAGCTTAACGATGTCAGATTTTACCGTCTGGCCGCATCTGGATAAACACCGCAGGAGCACCTGCGGACGTCCTTGAATTGGGCGGGTCAAGGGACTTTGGCGGGTAGAGTGAGGCAAGAGCTTGCGCCGCGAGCAGTCCCGCAGGTCAAAAAAATGAGGGGGCCGGATCGCCCCCTCGGTTAGACGAGTTGTTGTCAGAGTCTTTGCCGCCTCCGCGCAACTACCAGCGGAAACGAATGGCAAGCTGAATAGTCCGCGGAGTGTCTACTTGCGTGGGATTTCCGATACCTCCCCAATTCGGCCGATTGAAGTCCTTGTCCGCAGGGCCGCCATGGAGGTTGGAGATATTGAGCGCCCTGCCATCGACTCCGATGATGCGGCCCGTGGTTTCTTCCACGCAGCTGGTGCAACCCGCTGGGCCAAAGGGGAGGATGCCGCCCACCGCGTCGGCACCATTGTAGAGGAGGAAGTTTGTGTGGTTGAAGACATTAAACACGTCCATCTTCAACTCCAGTCTCATTGCCTCGTGCTTCGGAATTGGAAATGCCTTAATGACGGATACATCGAAGCGGTAATAAGGGTTGGTTAGCCCCGCGTTGCGGCCGAGATTGCCGTTGATCTGCTGGAAATCCACGGGGTTACCCGAAAAGGGGTCAGTTGGCCCGTGAGCCGCGTCTGCGTTCGCCGGGGCGTCGAACGTTGTCTGCGGACAACCCCCGCACATACCAGCACCGGTCTGCCCAACCAGGAAGGTCGTTCCGCCGGTAGTGGCGATATTACCGTTGAGGAGAATTGTTCCATCTGGCGCGATGTTTGGTCTCTGTTGACTCTCGGCGCCGACGCTCGGGCCTAAAGAACCAACGAGACTGACATCCCCGGTCGAGATCGGGTAGGGGCGACCGGATTGCAGTTGGCCGATGAAGCTGAACGTCCAGTTGTTTAGGACGGGGCTGATTACCGGAGCACTAAAGAACTTTTCGGAATCATAAACGAAGCTGAAGTTACCTTGATGACGAAGATCGTTTTGGCTAGGTGCGCGGTCTAGGCTCAGGCTGGCCAGCGGGTTCCCCGGCTCAGAAAGACCAAAGAAATCCTCGCTTGTGGACAGGGTTTTGGAATAGACATAACCCGCCTGAAACTGGAAGTGATGGCCGAAACGCTTTGTGGCGCTAAGCGTAAAGCCGTGGAACGCGGAGGTGCGCCCGCTGAAGTTGGTGCGGATAGCGGCAAAGCGGTTGTCTGGCCTCGCGCTCGCGGGATTGAGGGGCTGGATGGATGGCGCTAGAGCGAAATAGAAGAAGCCTGGATGACTTGGATCGGCGACGGGTGTTGGATAATTGGTGTCGCGCTCGCCGAACAAACCGTAACCAAAGACTCCGATGTAGCCCGCTTCCAGCACGAAGCTCGAGCCGAATTGGCGGCTTACCGTCAGCGCGGCATGACGGGTCTCTGGATTACGCAGGTTCGGCGAAATCGGTCGTACACGGCCGAAGAAGGTTGTGTTCGAAGGAAAAAAGGGCTTTAGCACAGAGTCTGGCGGGCGGTTTGGGAAGAACGCTAGAACCGCGGGGTCGTTGATTGTGGCCGTAAGCAGATTGACGCCGTCGAAGTTAAGCGAGTCAAGTGAGACGTTCAGGTACGCCAACATAGTCACTTCGGCGAGCGATGCGCGCACCACCGACTTGCCCGGGCCGCCGAAGATACTGTGCATGATCCCGGAGCCAAAGTTCGGGCTCCAGGCGACCCCTAATCTCGGCTGCCAGTTGTTATGGTCTTTCGAGCAAGCTGGGATGATCCCGTTGGCCTCGAAGCAGCCACCCGCCGGATTGGCCTTGGTGCCGCCGGTAAATGCACCATCTTCAACGTCGTAACGAATCCCGTAGTTGATCGTCCAGTTGGGACGAACGTGCCAGCTATCCTGGATATACAGCCCGTAAATATTGTCGAACGTGTTGACGAAGCCGGCACCCGCCGCGATCGTAAACGCAGTAGGAGTGGTGGGACTAGTGAAGCCTTCCCACTCTCCGAAATGAAATTGTTGGAAGAGCGAGTTGTACGGAAAGTGGCTGATATTAAACCCGGTCTTAACGGTGTGCGAGCCGTGGGTCCAGGAGAGACTATCCAGGTATTGAAACCGGTTCTGCAGCCCACCTTGCGGGCAACAGAAGGCTGCGCCATGGTAGAAGTTCGGTCCCCTCTGACCGGGCAACGGAGAAAGGTCCAGGGTGGAAGTCAGGAACCGGTGCCAGAAGAAGCGAGCCTCGTTCACCGTGTGCGACGTTGGAGTGGAGACCATGGACACGTTCAGATTGTTATCGTGGATCGTGATGTTGTTCAGGACTTCTGGTGTGGCATGAATGGTAGGAAGCTGAATCGACGAGTTGCCTTCTAAATCCCGCTGCACGTTATAGCGCACAAACAGATGATGCTTTTCTGATACCTGATGATCCCATTTTCCGGACCACAGCAGTTCATTTGTCGGCTGTTGAACGGTCACCGCACCTGACGGCGGAGTGAGGGTCAACGGCGATGCCTGGTGCGCATCTTCAAAGCTGACGAACCAGAAGGACTTGTCCTTCGCGAACGGTCCACCCGCGGTTATTCCTCCTTCATGCTTGAAAAACGGAGCGCGGCTCGTCGGATTGCTCAAGTTGTAGATAAAGCTGGATGCCGTCATGTTGCGGCCGCGGAAGTATCCGTGGGCATCGCCATGGAAGGAATTCGTGCCTGACTTGGTCACTACGTTTAGGATGACGCCGCCCGCTTGTCCATATTCGGCATCGTAATTATTGGAAATGACCTGAAACTCCTTGACCTCTTCGAGAGACGCGCCCAAGGCATCACGTGTGGAAACTACTTGGTCCGAGATGTTGCCGCCGTCCACATTTACAAGGATGCCGCGATCGTTCACTGCTCCAGGTCCCAGCAGGTCGGAGGACACGCTAGTGAAGTCGTATTTGACACCCGGCGCGGTCGTTGCCAAGCCCGCATAATCGTTACTGATCCCATTGACGCCTGCTGTTCCATTGATACTAAAGGCTGTGGTCGTCGGCAGGTCTGCCACCTGCCTGTCATCGATGACTGTAGAAACATCAGTCCTGGTTGCCTCAACCAGCGGTATTTCTGAGGTCACCACCACAGACTCCCTCTGTCCAGTAAGCTGCAGTGTAAAATTGATGTCCCGGTTCTCGCCGACCTGAACTTTCACACCTTTTGCTTGGGCCTTGTTGAAGCCGGAGGCATCCACGCTAACGTCGTAGACGCCAGGCGGCAGGTTCTCGAAGCGATACAGCCCATCTGATGTCGCGGTCGTCGTGCGCGCAATTCCCGTCTCGGTATTCGTTGCCGTGACCGTAGCATTCGGCATCGATGCTCCCTTGGGATCGAGGACGCGTCCCGTGATCGTTGCAAATGCGGCCTGCGCGTGCGCGCCACTGGCCGTGACCAGCAAAGCGACAGCAATAGCGATTATGGATACCCAATTCCTCTTCTTTGGATTCTCTTTCATGGACTCTCTCCTAAAGGCAGGTAGCGAGTAACTTTCCTTAAGGTTGGTTAACTGGGGCCTTGAGCCACACTGGGGCAATAACGTTGCCACCGGAACGTCGAATATCCGTCATCAGCTAACAGCATGACGCAGAACAACTTGCCCCAGACCACGAGGTGGTTTATGGGGCAAATCTATGAAGGTATGGGCTCTTTATATAAAAATCGGAATCCGTCGTTGGGCCTCATAGATGGAATGTTGAGAGTAAGAGCGGTAAGTGGCCTTGTAGCCCGATGCTCTTGCCTAACAAACAGTCCGCCTCGCGTGGCTATCCAATTTGGTTGTTGCGCACGCGGCGTTCCTCCAAAACAATAGAACGTTCATTGAGTCGCCGGAGGACCCATGGCTACTGCAACTACTTCCCCGATCACTGACTGGCGCCAGGAATGGTTCGAAATCGAAGACGCCATCTATCTGAATTTGGCCGGCCAAAGTCCCATGCCGAAGGTCGCTCACCGCGCCGTCCAGACCGCAATTGAATGGAAGAAATTTCCGCACCGCATCGCCGATTCCGCGTACTTTGAAATACCCAATCGCATCCGCGCTTCCATCGCGCAACTAATCGCCGGGAAGCCCGAAGAGGTCGCGCTCACCTCCGGCGCGAGCACCGGCATGTCCGCGGTCGCTTACGGTCTCACTTGGAAACCAGGCGACGAAGTTCTGACCGCCAAAGGTGAATTCCCTCTTCAATACGCCACATGGAAGCCGATGGAAGCGCGCGAAGGCATCGTGATGAAAGTTGTTTCGCCGCGCGAGCGCTTCATCACCGCCGACGACTTTCTCGCCGCCATGACTCCGAAAACGCGCATGGTCTCTGTAAGTCTGGTGCGTTTCGATAATGGTGTACTGCTCGATACCGCGCGCATCGCCGCCGCCTGTCACGCGCAGGGCGCGCTGTTGCTGCTCGACGTCAGCCAATGTTGCGGCGGCATGCCGCTCGACGTCGCCAAACTGGGCGCCGATTTTCTGGTATGCGCCGGATACAAATGGCTGCTCAGCCCCTACGGTACGGGATTCTTCTGGGCCAAAAACGAGCACACCGAAAAAATGCGCCCCGGCCCTTTCTACTGGGCCGCTGCGGAAGGCGCTCACAATTTCCACTCCCTTGCATTGGAAAATCCCAAGCCCGTGCGTGGCGCGCAGCGCTGGGACATCGCCGAAACCTCCAATTATTTCAACTTCGCCGCCATGGACGCTTCGCTGCAATTTGTCCTGCAGCTAGGACCTGAAACCGTTGAGGCGCACAATCGCAAACTCATCGATTTCCTGTTCGAACGCCTCCCCAAAGACCGCTGCGTCCCCGCCAGCCCGCTCGATTCCGCACAACGCGGACCCTACGGCTGCTTCGCCGCGCGCTCGCCGGGAAAAACCGTCGAGCTTTATCAAAGACTCGTCAAAGAAAAAATCATTACCAGTTTGCGCGAAGGAAATATTCGCGTCTCCCCGCACCTCTACAACACAGAGCGCGACATCGATCGTTTGATCACCGCGATCACGCTATGATCGGCACGGTCGCGGCATGAGCTCGTTCGAAAATTGGCCGCGCATCGCCGTCGTAGGCGCGGGCGCCGTCGGCGGTTATTTCGGTGGAATGCTCGCGCGAGCCGGCGCTCCCGTCGTGATGATCGGACGCTCGGCGTTCGCGGAAGCCATTCGAAAGAATGGCTTGCTGCTCGACACGCTGCAATTCAAGGAAACCGTGCGCGTGGAAGCGTCCACCGAACTCGAAGGCGTGCGCGGCGCGGAGATAATTCTCTTCTGCGTGAAAACGACGGACACGGAACTGACCGCGCGCGCCCTTGCTCCGCTGCTTTCTTCGTCCGCAACTGTGGTCAGTTTGCAGAACGGCGTCGACAACGCCGAAAAAATTCACGCCGAGGGAATCGATGCGCTCAGCGCGGTTGTGTACGTCGCCGCATCGGTCCCCGAACCTGCGCACGTCAAACATGTTGGCCGCGGCGATCTCGTCATCGGCCCCCGCAACGCGCGCACCGAAAACTTTGCCGCCCTCTTTGGAAAAGCCAGCGTGGGCTGCCGTATCTCCGACAACATCGACGGCGAGCTGTGGACCAAACTAATTTGGAATTGCGCGCTCAACGCCATCTCCGCGCTCGGCCGAGCGAAGTATGGCCAAATCGCCGCCAGCGAAGACGCGCGCAAAGTGGTCGAGGCCGTCGTGAACGAAGTTCTCGCCGTAGCGCGTGCCGCGCGCATTCAGCTTCCCGGCGTGGAAACTCCGCAAGACGGCTTAACCGGCGCTCTCAAAATCGCAACACAAATGTCCGGCGCGATCTCCTCCACCGGCCAGGACCTGATGCGCGGCAAACGCACCGAAATCGATTCCCTCAACGGCTACATTTCGCGCCGCGGCGCGGAACTCGGCGTGCCCACTCCCGTCAATCACGCGCTGTACACGCTGGTGAAGCTCGCCGAAGAGAGTAACGAAGCAACAAGAGTTCGCAAGTAGCGCGCAACGGAATAAGGAAGCATCCCGCTTCGCCATTTCCTTACCTCATTACTTCCTTACTTAAGTGCTTCTAGTACTCCGGCAGGCGGAATGGAATGTGCACGATTGCTTCCAGCTCTACCGGACTTCCCTGTTTTGCTGCGGGTCGGAACTTCCACTGGCGCAGCGCGCTCATAGCGTTGGCATCGAGCTGCACATCGATTCCGCGTACGAGCTGAACGCTATCGACCGAGCCATCGCGGCGAATCACCGCGTACAGAATGACTTCGCCGGTGACGCGTTCGCTTATCAAAGTCGGCGGGTACTTGGGATCCACTTTTTGCAGCGGCACCGGCCCGGATAATTCCCCCGATTGCTGCCCGTGACGCCCGCTGTCCACATCGGTGTGCAGTTCGGAAAAATTCAGGATCCAGCTTCCCGTCGCGCTATTTAGATTCGGCATGTTGACGTTCAGCGTATACACCCGTTTATAGGCAAAAACGGTCTCCGGCTTCGCGCCGGGAGGAAGCGCCGCAAAATCGGGTGGCCCGGTGCGCTCGGCAACGTCTTCGCTTTCCCCTTTCGGCTCCGGCCGTGTCATTAATTTGCGCGGGGGCGCGCTCATTTTCGCGCCGCCGCCTGCAGTGTTCGCGGAGGGATTGCCGCCACTGATGCTGACTCCCACCGCGCTCTTCCCTGCAGCGCCCGGATCCGAAGCGTTCGAGGTTGCTTTGCCATTTGGCGACATTGCAACCCGCGCGGCGAGATTGCCTTGCGGCGGTTGTACCGGCGCGGGCGGAGCGGGATTCGCAGAGAGCGCGATTAACGCGTTCGGGCCGCCATTGGCGGCGGTCAATTGCGTTGCGCCAACTTCGGGCGCGGGACCAGCGTCGCCGGACTGCGCCTTTTTCGCAACGCGCGGGGCGGCTCCTGCATTCAATTCGAGTTTAGGCCGCGCTGGTCCGCTTTGCGCAGCGGGAAGATTCATCTCCGCAACGTGCTGCTCCATGTTGGGGATGTCGACTGGCGGAGCCACTGCACTTGTCGCTTGCGGCCTCTCCTTCGGGCGCAGTTTCTTGAGCATCTCTTCGCTGATCTGCAAGCGCGGTTTTGCGGGTCCAGCAACTTGCTCGAACTGAACGATATTGGGCAAATTCGGCAACAGCTTAGGCGCCTCGAAGGGAGCTTTGGGATTGATTAGCGTTTGCCGCGGATGCGTGGGATGCACGGGATCGGTAAAGATGCGCTGGCGCGGGTGAAACGCGTCGGCCGCCTCGGGCAGCGGGTCTTCCGGCTTGGCTTTCGCCGATTTCGGTTTCGGCGCGGGATCCGCTTTGGGCTTTGCGCGAGCGATTTCCAGGAGCGGCAGATCGTCGATCGGCCCCTGCCAGCTCAACTCCACGTTTTGAAGCAAAGGATTCCGGCGCGGCATCGCGCTGAATAGAGAAAACGGCAGGAGCAAGATGGCGGCGTGCCATAGCGCCGCCGCAACCACAGCACGCTTTGGAACCTGCCCTTCCACCCAACTGTCCCGAAAGGCGCTGGCGTTCACGGCGTCCTTCGGCGCCGATGGGCCAAAAAGGGCGCCAACGCCGCTCCAAAATCCCTGATGGAAGCTGCCCCAGGCGATTTCGAGCTTTGGCTCCGCTCGGCCGGGCAGATGTTTGGGTGGATTCTGGTCTGGAGGCGGAGGGGGAGGTGGTGCTTGTCCTAGGAGATTGAGGCCGTTCTGAATACTCTGAAATTCCATGTAGGCAGCAATTATACCGTGCCGAGTCCCGAGTGGAAACGCGGAGTACGCTCCGTAGCCTAAGAGCCTGTTCGGGAGGCTGGAGGTTGCACCCTAGCGCCGGACTCAGTGCCAAATCGCACTCTCGTGAACGCCGTTTGGCCTGTCGTCTTACTGGACAACCGCGGCCGGACTCTTAGGCTTTGGATCAGATTGCCCCAGCACTTCCCTTATCTTTAGGGCCAGCGCTTTGGGACGATAGGGTTTCTGAATGAACGCTATGGCCGGGTCTAACACCCCTTGCGGAGCAAGCGCGACGTCCGTGTAACCCGATGTGAGGATTACCTTTATCCCTGGAAATAGCGCTCGCACCTGTCCTGCTAACTCCGGCCCGCTCATTTCAGGCATGATCACATCCGTCAGCAAAAGGTGGATCGTTCCACGAAAATCCTTCGCTCGTTGGAGCGCTTCTTTGCCGGAGGCCGCTTCGAGGACGGTATAGCCCACGCTTTCCAGATATTCCCGGGCCATATCGCGGAGATCTCTCGAATCTTCAGCGAGCAAGATTGTTTCGCGGCCACTCAGAGCCGCTGGGCTCAACGTTTCCAGCTTCTCCGGCTTCGCGGATTTCTCAACTTGCTGCAAATACACCTTAAATACCGTGCCCTTATGAAGTTCGCTGTAAACCCAGATGTATCCCCCGCTCTGTTTCACAATGCCGTAGACAGTGGCTAAACCCAGGCCAGTGCCCTTCCCCAGCTCCTTTGTCGTGAAAAATGGGTCGAAAATCCGTGCCTGAGTCGCTCGATCCATGCCGCAACCCGAATCTTCCACAGCGATCATCACGTACCGGCCGGGAGTGACCTGCTGATGCACGTCGTTGTAGGAGTCGTCCAACTCAACGTTGCGCGCCTCTATCCTCAGGTGGCCTCCTTGCGGCATCGCATCCCGCGCGTTCACCGCCAGATTCATAAGCACTTGCTCGATCTGCCCGGGATCGGCCTTCACTTGCCCCAGCGAAGGTTCCAACGACATGGAAAACTGGATGTTCTCGCCGATCAGACGGCGGAGCAAGGTTTCTGTCCGCTCGAGAATCTCCTTCAGATTGATCACCCGTGGTTGCATGACTTGCTTCCGGCTGAACGCCAGCAATTGCCGCGTCAGGTCGGCGGCGGAAGCACCCGCCTGCGTGATCACTTCGAGTTTCCGCCTCGCCGGATGGTCAGAAGGAAGTTTCTCCAGGGCCGCGTCCGCAGACCCGAGAATGACGGCTAACAGATTATTGAAATCATGCGCCACACCGCCCGCCAGCTTGCCGATTGCTTCCATGCGCTGAGAAAGGCGCAGTTGTTCCTCCATCTTCTTTCGCCCGGTGATGTCGACGATGGTGGTCGAAATGAGAACGCCTTCCGTTGTGGCAAGCGGTCCCAGGCCAACTTCCACCGGAAATTCCGTTCCGTCCTTCCGCAGCGCAAACAGTTCCGTCCCCACACCCATGGGCCGCGCGTACGCATTCTTTACGTAGCCGGATCGGTGTGCTTTGTGCGCATGCCGAAAGCGCTCCGGCAGGAGAATCTCGACAGATTCCCCGATCAGCTCCCCGCGCCGATAACCAAACATGGCCAGGGCCTGCGTGTTCGTGTCGACGATCCTCCCCAGGTCGTCTGCAAGCAAAATGCCCATTGGCGCCGTCTCCGAAAGGAGCCGGTAACGTTGTTCCGAGAGCTCGAGCGCTTGCTGCACCCGAGCGCGCCATTCGATCTCGGCTCGCAGGTCGCTCTGCAATTTCTGCCGCTCGATGGCATAGCGAAGAATTCTTCGCAGTTGGCCGCCGTCTACCTGCCCCTTGATGAGGTAGTCGTGCGCACCCTCCCTGAGAGCGGCGATCCCCAACTCTTCGTCTTGGTGCCCCGTGATGACCACGACGCTGGCGCTCTGTGCTAAAGGCATGATTCGGCGCAGCGTCTGCAAGCCGGTAGCATCGGGCAATCCTAAATCGAGCAAAATGACATGGCTGCCGAAGCCGCGCTCGAGAGCGCCTATACCCTCCTTAAGAGTTGACACATGCTCGAGGATAAAAGCGCCACTCTCGTCATGTTCAAGCATTCCTCTGACCAGGCGGGCGTCCAGAGCATTATCTTCGATCAACAAAACATGAATCTTTTCCTTCATGCTTTCACTCATCGGAATAGTCGCGATAGTCAGTCAGAAATCGTCGATGAATGCCGCACAACGACAAATTTCTGCAGCCTCGAAAAAGAATTCACTTCAAAAGGAAGGGGGAATTGCTACTGCAGCAGCCGTTCCCAAGGCCCGGTCAACAGAGGTAACAACGTGTTAAACCGGCTAGACCACAGGCAGCGCTCTTAAAATAACACTCGTAACGATTATAAAGCACAAACTCTTCGAGGCATCGCTGTCTAATACGTAACATAGTTAGTACTTAGGGTGTGATAGCATCGCGGAGCAGCATCGCCCTATTCTCTCGCCTCTTTACAGGAGATTTGCATGCAACGGAGCTTTCACGTTTCCGCGAGGCTTTTTGTATTCAGCGCACTCGCGCTCGCAGCGATTTGTTCACCGGCGTCAAACGCGCAGGCCCAGAATAAGCCGGTTGCTTCGCTCACCGAGGAAGTGGACGGCGTGCGGCTCCACTACTTGACGGCGGGAAAAGGTCCGGCGGTGATTCTGTTGCACGGATACGCGGAGACCTCGCGCATGTGGACACCGACGATTCCGCTACTGGCGGAACGTTTTCGGGTGATCGCGCCGGATTTACCCGGCATTGGGGATTCCGCGATTCCCGCTGACGGCTCGGACATGAAGACGGCCGCGATCCGGATCCATGCACTTGCGCGAAAGCTCGGCGTTGAAAAAGCGAGAGTAGTTGGACATGACATCGGCCTGATGGTCGCTTACGCGTATGCGGCGCAGTTTCCCTTGGAAACGGAGAAGCTGGTAGTGATGGACGCGTTTCTGCCAGGCGTGGAAGGTTGGGAAGCGATCTACAACAGTTCGGCTATCTGGCACTTCCGTTTCCATGGACCAACGCCGGAAGCGCTGGTAAAGGGACGAGAAAGCACGTACTTCGCATATTTCTGGAATGACCTGGCGGCCGATAAGAACCGCTCGTTGCCGCAGGCCGACCGCGACGCCTATGTGACGGCCTACTCGAGGCCGGGGCGCATGCGAGCGGCTTGGGCGTACTTCGATTCCTTCTCGCAAGCGGCTAACGATTTTGCGCAACTCTCCCAGACGAAACTGACCATGCCGGTTTTGTCGATAGGCGGCGAAAAATCCTTGGGAGAAGCGCTGGCACAGCAGATGAAGCTCGTCGCGAGGGACGTGACCGTCGTCGTTTTGAAAGACACCGGGCATTGGATACTCGAAGAACGGCCTAAGGAAACGACCGAAGCTCTGGCGAAGTTTCTGTAGAAGTCTGCATCCGTTCGTGATAGCTTACCGTTAGTGGACGCTTACCTACAAGCCGGCCTCGACGCTTTGGGCGATGCCACGCGCATGGCCATCTTTCAAAAGCTCGCGGGCGGGCCTACCGCCGTAAACGAGCTGGCTCGCGCGCTGCCCGTGAGCCGTCCAGCGGTGTCGCAGCACCTCCGTGTGCTGAAGGATGCCGGGCTGGTCACCGACAGCAAGGCCGGAACGCGCCGGCTGTATCGCTTGAATCCCGAGGGAGTGGCCCGGCTACGCGCTCACTTTGACCAGATGTGGACCAACGCTCTGACCGCCTTTCGAGCGACGGCGGAACAAGAACCAATGGGAGAGAAACATGGCAAACACCGCGGCAAACAAAGTGCCAATCCAGGTCGAAGAAGCGGTCGTACGTAAGTCCGTGCGCGTACAGGCGCCCATCGAGCGCGCGTTCAGCGTCTTCGTGGAACAGATGGAAAGATGGTGGCCGGCGACGCACCACATCGGAAAAACTCCCTTCGAGGCCATCTTCGTGGAGCCGCGTGTCGGCGGCCGCTGGTACGAGAGAAACGCCGAAGGCGACCTGTGCGACTGGGGCACAGTGCTGGCGTGGGAACCGCCGCATCGCGTCGTCTTTTCGTGGCATGTTGGTCCGGGACACGATCAGCCGGAATGGAAGTTCGACCCCGATATGGCCAAGGCGAGCGAAGTCGAGATTCGGTTCACGGCCGAGGGACCCGGAACCACGCTCGTCGACTTGGAGCACAGCAAGTTAGAGCGCCATGGCGAGGGCTATGAGCAGTTGCGCGCCCTCTTCGATGGTCCTGGCGCCTGGGCCGGCATTCTGGCGCTGTACGCCAAAGCGGCGGAGGGAGACAGACAAGCATGAAGTCCGTTCTTTTCCTTCGCATCGCATCCGTCTTGACCTTCATCCACGCCGTGCTGCACACCATCGGCGGCGTCTTCGGCAAAGTGGGGCCGGGCCCCGCAGCCGTTGCCGTCGAGGCGATGAAGACAAATCAGTTTCTGCTGATGGGACACATGCGGAGCTTTTGGGATTTCTATCGCGGCCTCGGGCTGGGGGCCACGATATCCCTTACGACCGAAGCGATTCTCTTCTGGCAACTGGCCTCGCTGGCAAAAACGGAGGCGCAGCGCCTGCGGCCGATCATGGCTACGTTCTTAGTTGCGTATGCCGCGATTGCCGTCAACTCGTACACGTACTTCTTTCTCGGTCCGGTAATTTTCGAGATATTGATCGTGGCGTGCCTCGGATTGGCGATTGTTACAGCGAAGCCTCAAGCAGCAGCGTATGCCTCGGCGGCCCAGCGCGCTTGACTGGAGAGCCCTGCCCTTTTTCCGATCTCCTGCGTCTGGCGTTCTAGCTCTAGAACGCCAAGAATCCACTTGGGACGAGGCGCGGGACTGACGTCGCGCTTTTCTTCGCTCTTTCGCAAGCATGGGGCAAGGCGCTCACTCGACGTCCGCGCAAAAACTCTCTGGAACCGTAGGAATCATCTGCATGTCAACTCTCTCAACATATGAACACCGGTGTCAGCCGGTCGGCAGCCGAACTGGTGGCCATTCTTAAGCGTTAACCAGAAAAGCAAACACAAACAACACAAAAGGCGAGTCCTACGCCGTCACTGCGCCCTGAACGCCCTCTGGAATAGACCGCATTTAAAAGGGGATTCACATATGTCCATAGGAACAAAAAAGACCACAGAAGCAATCTCGATCTCAGGGGTGACCATCCCCGACAGTAAGCTTGTTCGAGAAGCTACCGAACTGGTGCGTGACACCGAGTCTCCGCTGCTGTTCAACCACTCCACTCGTGTGTATTTTTTTGCTTCGCTCGCGGGGAAAAGGCGCGGGTTGAAGTTTAATCCCGAGTTGCTTTACATCGGCGCAATATTCCACGACATGGGATTGACTCCAAAGTACAGCAGTAAGTCGGACCGCTTCGAAGTGGATGGCGCGAACAGTGCGCGAGCCTTCCTGCGCCAGCACAATATCTCCCAGCAGGACGTCGACACCGTCTGGACAGCGATTGCCCTTCACACGACGCCGGGAATTCCGCAGTACATGCATCCGGTCGTTGCGCTATTGACCAACGGTGTCGAGATGGATGTTCTCGGAATCGCCTACTCGGAATTCTCCGACGCTGATCGTGAAGCGATTGTCGCCGCCTATCCGCGCACCGAGCACTTCAAAGAGGACATCATTCAGGCCTTTTACGACGGCATCAAGCACAAGCCTGAGACCACATTCGGCAATGTGAAGGCGGATGTGCTGGCGGACAAGGATCCAAAGTTCCAGCGCATGAACTTCTGCAGCATCATCCGCGGTTCGCAGTGGAAGGGCTAAGAAAGAACCGATAGTAGCCGCTCAGTGGAGCGTGCTCATCAGGAGACAGAGTTATGCCCACGGAATCTGTATATTCCCCAACATATACAACGGCATCATTGCAGTCAGGCGTTTCCGGAATAAGACGCCTCTACATCAAAGTTGCTAGCCTCGATCGCTTTGGTATGGGTATGTTGCGGCTAGGGTTGGTCATCGTCCTCGTCTGGATTGGTGGCTTGAAATTTGCAAGCTACGAAGCGGACGGTATTGTGCCATTGATAGCGAATAGCCCAATCATGAGCTTCCTCTATCACTATCCCGCGCCGGACTACCGCGAACACATGAATAAGGAAGGCCAGGTGGTTCCCGCGAATCAGCAGTGGAACGAATCGAATGGGACATATCCCGTTTCCTACGGCCTGGGCGTAGTCATTGTCTCTCTCGGAATCATGATCGCGCTCTATCCGATATGGCCGCAGGTCTCCGCGGCGGGCAGCCTCCTACTGATAATCATGGCCCTGACGACGCTTTCATTTCTTGTGACGACACCCGAAGCATGGGTTCCCGCATTAGGTGATGTGCGCCACGGATTCCCCTACCTATCAGGAGCGGGGCGCCTCGTTGTGAAGGACTGCATAATGTTGGGTGCCGCCATAGTGACCATGGCCGACGCTGCTAAGGCGTACCTCAGGCGTAGCGCCCAATCATAGAACGCTGCATGTAAGGATGTTCTGCCGGACCAGTTAAGAAAGTGCCTGTTGCGTTCGGCTTAGCAACTTTGTAATACAAAACTTCTGAAAGTGAGAATTCATGACGTCAAAGCCCAAACGCTTTACCAGTGCAACCGGTGCCCCCGTACCGGACAACACAAATATTTTGACAGCCGGCCGTCGTGGTCCGGCTCTACTCCAGGACATCTGGCTGATCGAAAAGCTCGCACACTTCGATCGCGAGGTCATTCCTGAGCGCAGGATGCATGCCAAAGGCTGGGGGGCGTATGGAACGTTCACGACCACCCGCGACATCACGAAGTACACGAAAGCAGCGCTTTTTTCGAAAGTTGGAAAGCAGACGCCTATGTTCGCGCGCTTTTCGACCGTCGCTGGGGAACGCGGGGCAGCCGACGCGGAGCGCGACATCCGCGGGACTGCTCTCAAGTTCTACACCGAAGACGGAAATTGGGACATCGTGGGAAACAATACTCCCGTCTTTTTCTTTCGCGATCCTTTGCGTTTCTCTGACCTCAATCACGCCATCAAGCGCGATCCCCGTACCGGTCTTCGCAGCGCTCAGAACAACTGGGACTTCTGGACTCTTCTTCCAGAGGCACTCCATCAGGTCACAATCGTCATGTCCGACCGCGGAATTCCAAAGTCCTTCCGACATATGCATCTATTCGGAAGTCACACCTTCTCGATGATCAATGCCGAGAACAAGCGTACTTGGGTGAAATTCCATTTCCGCTCACAGCAAGGTATTCAAAATCTCACGGACGAAGCTGCCGCCGCCCTGGTGGCAAATGATCGGGAGAGCAATGGCCGGGATCTATTGGAGGCAATCGAACGTGGAGATTTCCCGCGTTGGACGCTGTTCATCCAGGTAATGACAGAGGAACAGGCAAAGAAACACAAGCACAATCCTTTTGATGTAACGAAAGTCTGGCCCAAGGCTGATTACCCACTGATCGAAGTTGGCGTAATGGAGCTCAATCGTTATCCGGAAAACTTCTTCGCAGAGGTGGAGCAAGCCGCCTTCTCCCCGGCAAATGTAATTCCCGGAATTGGCTTCTCTCCAGACAAGATGCTCCAAGGCCGCCTGTTCTCTTATGGAGATACCCAGCGATACCGCCTCGGCGTTAATTTCAATCACATCCCCGTGAATGCGCCGAAATGTCCGTTCCACTCCTACCACCGCGATGGCCAGATGCGCACAGATGGAAACCTGGGAGCGACGACGAACTATAACCCGAACAGCCAGGGACTGTGGGACAACCAACCGGAATACGATGAGCCGCCGCTCGCGCTCGAAGGCGACGCTAATCACTATGACCATCGCTTAGAGGATGATCACTGGGAGCAACCGGGCAATCTCTTCCGGAAAATGACACCTGCGCAAAAGCAGTTGCTCTTCGACAACACGGCTCGCGCGATCCATGGCGCCTCGCAGGAG
>WNFR01015847.1_pt1 | contig 16510 bp, 17 predicted proteins | sample 5400221 | NCBI WGS metagenome assembly WNFR01 (sample SAMN13153357, study PRJNA577476) | soil metagenome | isolation source: 40 cm soil under Madrone tree | place: USA:California | collected 2016-06-14 | reverse complement strand
CGCATCGTCACCGTGGTCGACATGCGCGCGCGGCTGGGGCTGCCCAGGAACGACGACGGCAAGCCGCCGATGGCGGTCGGCGTCGATTTGCGCGGCGAATCCTACGGGCTCCTGATCGACCAGATCGGCGAGGTTCTCAGGTTGCCCGACGACAGCCGCGAGGAAAACCCCGTCAACCTCGATCCCCGCATGGCCAAGCTCGCCGGCGGTGTCCACAGACTGGACGGACAGCTCATGGTCGTCCTCGATGTCGATCGCGTCCTCGAAATCGTGCCCGCCCTGATGGCGGCGTAAATATCTGCAGCAACGCAAGCGTACTAAAAACTGAAAATGGAAACGTCCCCTTGCGGGATTGGGAAGTAGAGGCAGAAAATGAGAACATGTCTGGTCGTCGATGACTCCAGCGTCATTCGAAAGGTCGCACGTCGTATCCTGGAAGGTCTGGATTTCCAGATCGTCGAAGCCGAGGACGGCGAGAAAGCGCTCGAAGTCTGCAAGCGCGCCATGCCCGAGGCGGTTCTGCTCGACTGGAACATGCCCGTGATGGACGGCTATGAGTTCCTCGGCAATCTGCGCCGCATGCCCGGTGGCGACGCGCCCAAGGTGGTGTTCTGCACCACCGAGAACGACGTCGCGCATATCGCGCGTGCGCTGCATGCCGGCGCCAACGAATACATCATGAAGCCGTTCGACAAGGACATCGTGACCGCGAAGTTCCAGGAAGTCGGCCTCATCTGATCTCGCGTATCCGTTCCGGCGGCTGAGCGGCCTTCGGCGTTAGTGTTGTAACCGTGCCGTTTGAGCCGTTGGTGAAGTAATGAGTGTTGCGCTGACAAGTTCCCCGGCTCCGACTTCGACACGGCAAGAGCCGCTGCGGGTGATGGTGGTCGACGACTCCGTCGTGATCCGCGGCATGATCTCGCGCTGGATCGGCGCCGAACCGGATATGGTGGTCGCGGCCTCGCTGCGCACCGGTCTGGATGCGGTCAACCAGCTCGAGCGCATCAACCCCGACGTCGCCGTGCTCGATATCGAAATGCCGGAACTCGACGGCATTTCCGCGCTGCCGCAACTGCTGGCGAAGAAGCGCAACCTCATCATCATCATGGCCTCGACCCTGACCCGCCGTAACGCGGAGATCAGCTTCAAGGCGCTGTCGCTGGGCGCGTCCGATTATATCCCAAAGCCTGAAAGCACGCGTGAAGCCGCCGCCGCCGAGACCTTTCGCCACCATCTGATCCAGAAGATCCGTCACCTCGGCGCCAAGGCGCGCCGCGGCGCGTCCACGCCGGCGAGCCCGCCTCTGGCGCCCGTGCTCGATCGGTCGCGCGACGCATCGGCCCGTCATACACCGGCGCCGGCGGCGCAGCCGCAGCTGATGCGCCGTCCGTTCAGCATGCTGGCGCCGCGCGTGCTCCTGATCGGTTCGTCGACCGGTGGACCGCAGGCCCTGATGTCGCTGGTCGCCGAGATCGGACCGGTGATCGATCGTTTTCCGGTGCTGATCACCCAGCACATGCCGCCGACCTTCACCACGATTCTTGCCGAGCATCTGGCGCGTACCAGTCGCCGTCCGGCGCACGAGGCCATCGACGGCGAGATCGTCAAGGCCGGCCAGATCTATCTGGCGCCCGGCGGCCGCCATATGCGCGTCGTGCGCCATGGTGCGGATGCCGCGATCGTGCTCGACGACGGACCGCCGGTGAATTTCTGCAAGCCCGCCGTCGATCCGTTGTTCACCTCCGCGATCGATGTCTGGCAGGGCGGCATCATGTCGGTGATCCTGACCGGTATGGGTTCCGACGGCATGCGCGGCGGCAAGGACATCGTCGCCGCCGGCGGCAGCGTGATGGCCCAGGACGAGGCGACGAGCGTGGTGTGGGGCATGCCCGGCGCGGCCGCCAATGCGGGTATCTGCGCCGCCATCCTGCCGCTCAATCAGATCGGGCCGAAACTGGTTCGGGTGTTTTCGGGAGATCGTTCGTGACGCCTTCCGACTATGAGTATCTGCGTAGGCTTCTGAAAGAGCGTTCTGGCCTCGATCTGTCTGCCGACAAGCAATATCTGGTCGAAAGCCGCCTGGTGCCGTTGGCGCGCAAGTCGGGCCTTCCCGGGATTCCCGAACTCGTCCAGAAGATGAAGAGCGGGGCCGACGCCTTGACCGCCGAAGTGGTCGATGCGATGACCACCAATGAGACGTTTTTCTTCCGCGACAGGATTCCGTTTGATCATATGAAGGAGACGGTGATTCCGGCGCTGCTTCAGGCGCGGGCCGCACGCCGCAGCCTGCGGATCTGGTGTGCAGCTTCCTCCACCGGGCAGGAGCCGTATTCGATCGCGATGTGCCTGAAGGAGTTTGGTTCGGCGCTGGCGGGCTGGCGGACCGAGATTGTCGCGACCGACCTGTCGCAGGCCGTGCTGGAAAAATCCAAAGCCGGTATCTTCAGCCAGTTTGAAGTGCAGCGCGGTTTGCCGATCCAGATGCTGGTCAAGTATTTCACCCAGACCGGCGAGCTATGGCAGCTCAACGCCGAGATCCGCGCCATGGTGCAGCACCGTCAGCTCAATTTGCTGCAGGATTTCTCCCACCTCGGCACCTTCGACGTGATCTTCTGCCGCAACGTCCTGATCTATTTCGACCAGGACACCAAGGCCAATATCTTCGATCGCCTCTCGCGCATGCTCGAACCCGACGGCGTGCTGGCGCTGGGCGCCGCCGAATCCGTGGTCGGGATCACCAACAACTTCAAGCCGTATCCGGAGCGGCGCGGGCTTTATCGTCCGAACACCGCGCCGGCGGCGCGCGCCGGCGTCACGATCATGGCGCCGCCCGCGTTGAGAGCGGTGGCTTCGGCGCGTTGAGCGCGACGGCTGAGAGGCCGTCGTCTTCGCTTGATGATGCTCTACAGGATCGCGTGCGGCAGGAACCGCGACGTATTGCCGGTGATCGGATTCTCGTCCTCGCGGATCGACAGGCCGCACGGCGCATGGTCGACCAGCCAGCTTCCGAGCACCGGATACTGACCGGAAAAATTCGGCAATGGCGCCAGCGCCTGCCGGACGAAACCCTCGGCGCCATACGGTCCTTCCTGCTCCACGAGCGTGGTGCCGGCGCTGACCAGCGCGATGTTGGCGCCCTCGCGCGAGTATAGCGGCTTGCGCACGAACGAGGTGCCGAGCCGCGCTGCGTTCGGATCGTCCTCGAAATAGGCCGGCAGCAAATTGGGATGGTTCGGAAACATCTCCCATAGCAGCGGAAGAATGCCCTTGTTGGAAAGGATCGCCTTCCATGGCGGCTCGATCCAGCGCGTCGGCGCCTTCGCAAGTTTTGCGCCGAACGCGTCGCGAAACATCCATTCCCAGGGATAGAGCTTGAACGCGAGCTCGATCTCGCGATCGTCGTGATCGACGAAGCTGCCGTCGTCGCGCAATCCGATGTCCGCGATGTCGATCAGTGTGGTCCCAAGTCCGGCCTGGCTTGCGGTATCCTCCAGATAAGCCAGCGTGCCGGCATCCTCGGTACTGTCGGTCATGCCGGCGAGATGAAGGTGATGCGCGCCGCCGAGTTTCTTCCAGGCCTCGATCAGGCATTCATGGATCGAATTGAACTGATCGGCGCGCCTGGGGATGATGTTTCGTTCGATCGCCTGTTCGAGCCAGGTCCACTGGAACACCGCCGCTTCGAAAATCGAGGTCGGGGTGTCCGCGTTGTATTCCAGCAATTTTGCCGGGTTGCGGCCGTCGAAACTCAGATCGAGCCGGCCATAGAGGCTGCCATCGTCGCGGTGCCAGCTCTCCGAAATCAGCGGCCAGAAGGCTTCGGGTATCTTCAACCGGCGAAGATAGTCCTCATCGTCGACGGCATGGCCGACGAGTTCGAGGCACAGCGCGTCGATCTCGCCGGTCGGCTGCTCGATCTGGCGTTCGATCTCATCGAGCGTGAAGGCGTAGTAGGCCCGCTCGTCCCAATAGCGCTCGCCGTCGATGGTGTGAAAATCGAACCCGGCGCTTTCGGCGGTCGCACGCCAGTCGTCGCGTTCGGGACAGATGATGCGCTGCATGGGCGTTATTGGCGCACGATCTGGTCGAAAAGCCGATCCCCGCTTTTTTGGATCATGCGTCAGCCGCCGCCATGGCCGTGACCACCGCCGTGACCATGGGCGTGGCCGTGGAAGCGAACACCGCCGAAGCCGCCATAGGCCGCGCGGCAGTAAGGCTTGCCGCCCGGACCGGGCACGGCCGTATTGCCGGGACCGCAGTCCCTGCGCGGCACCAGGCCCATCGATACGGCCCCGATCGCCGCACTTCCCATCAATGTCAGCACCACGCGACGCGAGCGTTTCATGGTTGGGATCCTGTTTTCTGAGGGTCCGGAGCGGGTGCGAGTTTCCATCACCTCGTGGCGTCGGGGCAAGCAAAAGCGCTCCGTTTCACGGCAACGTGCGGGAAAAGGCTGGTGTTATCAACCGCCGCCGGAAAAATGCGCCGCAAAGCTGTGCGCAAATGAGCCGAAGCCGCCGCGCGTCACCCCGGCCGAGCCGGAATCGGAGCCGCCTGATGACGCATGGCTCGAGGTGGAATCGCCCGAGAAGAAACTGCTGCGGGAGGAGGAGCCTCCTCCACCCGAGCCACCGGATGTGGATCCCCGCGGGGGACATTCGGCGTTCATTTGCGGGATCGCCGGACCCGCCATTCCCGGAGAAGGTGGCCGGCAATTCTCGTTTGGCATCAGCGCGTAGGCGCCGCCGCCGATCGCGAGCGTGCCCATCATGAGCAGCCCGACGTGTCCGGAACGCTTCAACGGCGCCTGCGGGCCCGGCCGCGCCACAACCGGTCGGCGTTTCCCGAATTCCTTGTTCGGAGACTTATCCATGGTCAGTAGATCATGCAGGCGGCGTTGAGCGCGCCCGCGGCCAGCGAGGAAAGTCCGAGCCAGATCGCGGCCGCAAGTTCGCCCGCCGCGATCCGCGCCGACAGGTTCGGCACCGGTATCTTGACGATGTAATAGACGATGATCTGGACCATCAGCGCGATCGTGCTCCAGATCAGGCAATCCCAGACATTGGCGGCGTGGGCGATGGCGCTGACCACCGGCAGCACGAAGCCGAGCAGGCTGAGCCCCAGGGCGATCGCCGCCGCCGGGTCATTCTCCCGGATCAGCTTGAATTCATCGTGCGGCGTGACGCGGGTGTAGACGAAGAGATAGGCGACGACGGCGACAAGCGCCGTGCAGAAATAGACCAGGAACGCCGGCAGCCCGGCGAGCGATTGTAGGATCATTGAGGGCGCCCCGACTCGTCCCGCTTCGTAGCAGCATAACGCATTAGTCGATGGACGCGAAGCGCTGGTTCAATTTCGAAAGATCGATGGCCTTTCGATCCTCACGCCGCCGGAACGAACGGCCCGTGCCTGTGATCGGCTTCACAGAGAATCCCGAAATGGTCGTCTATAACGCGTGCAACCTGCAGTGTTATTCGAATTGGATGACCGACGGATTCCAGCCCTGACATTATGGAGGAGAGCGACGATGAGACGATCGATCAATACCGCACTCGTTTGTGGTCTATTTCTTCTCCCCCATCTCCCGGCTGCGGCGCAGTCGACGCCGAATCCGGCGATGACGGCGCCGGATCAGGTGGCCTGGCAGCTCTTCATCCAGGCCAATACCAGGGCCGGCGGCAGCAACTCGACATTCGAGACCTGGGCGAGCGACAGCGACACGTTCAAGCCCACCCCGCAATTCCCCACCGGCGCGACGCCGCCGGCATTGCGGCGGCCGATCCTGCCGGCGCTCGCGCGCGAGGGCGTGCAGCAAAGCGGCGGACTGCTTCCCGCGCTCCCGCCCGGCATCGCGCAGGGCGCCACCGAAGAAACGCGCCACAACAAGGCGACGTTCGACTTCATCGTGCAAAACAACCTCTACAAGGTCTCCGGCCTGAAGGCCGCGTTCGGCAAGAATTTGCAGTTCCCGATCGACTCCATGGAGGTCAAGGCGAACTGGATGGCGGTCAGCGATATTCCAGCCTTCACCAATAACCGGGTCACGCTCGCGCAGGTGCCGCAACTCTACCACGTCAACAGCTCCGGCGGCGTCCAGTATGCGATGGTGGCGATGCACGTCATCAGCAAGCTGGTGCCGAACTGGACCTGGGCGACCTTCGAGCACAAGCTCAATCCGGCCAGGTGCGATATCCTCGGCTGCAAGGATGCGTTCGGGGCGCAGACGGCGTTCGTGCCCTCGAACCCTGTCGCCGGCCAGGGTTATCCCGATTGCACCAAGACGCAGGCACTGACCGCCATGCTGGCCAACGCGGACATCGATCCGGTCTATTCGAATTATTGCCTCAAGGGCTCGCAGACCGACTTTGTCGATAATGTCGGTCTCGATATTCGCGTGGGCAATTCCGTGACCGAGGACACCTTCGTGGCCACCGCATCATGCATGACCTGCCACGGCCGGGCCGTGTTCGACAAAACCGGCAAACCGACATCGGTCGCCGGATTCCTCTCGTTCACCGCCAACGGTCCGATCGGTCCGATCGGTCCATTGCTGCCCGCATGGTACTGGACCTTCAACAGCCAGCCGCCAATTTTCGAAGGCAAGCCCGGCCTCAGCCAACTTACCACCTCCGCCGATTTCGTCTGGTCGATTCCGTTATGCGCGATCGACGATACGCAGAATCCGATACCCGCCAGCAATTGCGCCGGAAAATGAAACGGGCTGAAGCGTGGGCATGACCGGGCAAAAGGTAGCGCTCGCCGGCAGTTATCGCGCCGAACCGGAAGGTGCGACTTACGTCGGCGACGTCGATCCGGATCAGCGGATCGTCATCACGGTGCACCTGAAGCGGCGCTCGCCCGACCAGTTTCAGCCGGGCAGCGCCGGCGACCTTGCACGGCTTTCGAAGCCGATCACCCGCCGCGCGCTTTCCGCGCAGCGCCGCCGCACCCACGCCCGGGCGGCGGCGCGCATCAGGAAGCTCGCGAAGGCAAACCACGTTACCGTGCGCAGCTTCGATCTGGCCCAGCGTATCGTGGTGCTGGAAGCAACCGCGCGGACGTTGGCCGAGGTGCTGGGCGCGACGCTGCGTATCTATGACGACGGTCGCGATCGCTTTCGCGCGCGCGTCGGCCAGTTGATGATCCCAACAGCGATCGCGCCGTGGACCCGCGCCATTCTCGGCTTCGACACGCGGCCGTTTGCGGCGAGGCCGGTGAATTTCGTGCGGCCTCTTGCCGGCGCGGGAGGCGGACCCGGATTGTGGCCGACCGAAGTCGCGGCGCTTTACGGCATCCCGCTGGACCACGACGTGTCGTCGGTTTGCGTCGGAATCGTCGCGCTGGGCGGCGGCTATCTCGCCTCCGATCTCGCCAAGGCGCTGGACCGGATGCAGCGGACGGCCCCTCGCATCGTCGACAAATCCGTCGTCGTCGACACCCCGGCGGCGGAAGACGGGTCGGCACGGTATCCGACCAGGAGATCGCGCTCGATCTTCAGATTCTGGCCGGTTTGCTGCCGAAGGCCAGGATCGTGGTCTATTTCGCCGGCAATACCACCCAGAGCCTGGTCGGCGCGATCAATGCGGCGATCTTCGATGACGTCAATCGGCCGCAGGTGCTTTCGGTCAGCTGGGGCAGCGCCGAGAAATTCTGGTCAGATTCGGCGCGCGACGCCATGCAGGCGGTGCTGGCCGATGCGAAACGCCTGCAAGTCACCGTGCTGTTCGCCGCCGGCGATGAGCTGGCGACCGGTGGATTGACCGACGGCAGGGCTCACGTCTGGTTCCCAGCTTCCAGTCCCTATGCGCTGAGTTGCGGCGGCACGTCGCCGACGCTGGCTGCCGGCGGAACCGGCGTCAGCGCGGAAGCGGTCTGGAACGACGGATCGAGCGGGACCGGCGGCGGAATCAGCGATGCCTTTCCAGTGCCGGCCTATCAATCCGGTCTGGCGCTGCCGCCCTCGGTCAACGACGGCGCCCGGCGGCGGGGCGTCCCCGATGTCGCCGGTGCCGCCGCCGGCACGCCCGGCTATCGCATCGTCCTCAATGGCGCCGAGGTGATCAGGGACGGCACCAGCGCGGTCGCCCCCTTATGGGCAGGCTTGATCGCGATCGCCAACGCGAGGCGTGGCGCGCCGCTTGGCTTCGTCAATTCCACGCTCTACGCCAACCCGTCCTCGTTTCGCCAGATCGACCAGGGCAACAACCGCGTCGGCGGCAAAGGTTATGACGCCGGGCCCGGCTGGAATGAGTGTACGGGATTGGGGGTGCCGAACGGCGCCGACATCATCGCCGCACTTGCCTCGGTGCCGGTGGCATGACGGCGTTTGACGCGATGACGGCCGAACTACCATGGGCTTTTGTGCTAGTTAATGTTCCTTAAAGTTGCATCGAGAGACTGGTTTTGCTAGGCTAAACGACGTTGTGGGAGCAAGCGATGGTTTGGGCTCTCGACAAGCAGGACTCGCCGGCAGCTGGGTCGCCGCGCGAGCAGGTTGCTACGGAAGCTGCCGGGATCGGCACGACCGTCCGCCCGGGCAAGGTGCGCAGCTACGTCCTTCCGCTGAATGACCCTATCGCGCGCAACGACTGGGCCTGGTTCGGCGGGGCGATATTCAACCCGATGCACCGGTTGTGCGGGCAGGTCGAAGTCGAAGACCGATTTTTATGCTGTGACTGAATTTTGGCTCCCGCGCGTTTGCGACGCGGGCGCAACGGAGTTGCCGCTGAAGTAATAGATTTTGGCCGAGTGAGGCTGCAATGAGCGTCATTGAATATCATGATTTCGAGCTAGAGATCAGTTCCGATCCGGCCGGCAGTGGGCCGCAACAATACTATGGCAAGGTGCTGCGGTCTCCGGCCGGGGAAACGCCGCGATGCAAGGTGAAGTTCTGGTTTTCAGAACCGGGCGCGCTCGCCAAGCTGCGCGGCGATCTGGAAAATGCCGTTCTGGAAATCGACGACAAGAATCGCCATGGCCTCGCCTCGCGCGGGGAAAAAGTCCTGCGCGAGTTTGGACAGGAGGTTTTTCGCAGCATCTTCGTGAATACGCCGTCGATCCAGGATCTTTATGCGCGGAGCAAGAGCAAGGACCTGAGAATCAAACTACGCATCGAGTCCGCTGAACTGGCCGGACTGCCTTGGGAATATCTCTACGAAGAAAACGAGATGCCGAGCTTTGTCAGCCTTCGGCTGCCGATCGTGCGCTATCTTGAGACGGCGGGACAGGCCGCGCAAATGGGCGTCAAGGGTCCGCTTCGGATTCTCGGCATGATTGCCGATCCGGCGACCGCGGGCTGGCCGAAACTGGACGTCATCAAGGAAAGGGATCGCATCAACAAGGGGACGGACAGGCTGCAGCGTGAAGGGCGCGTCGACTTCCAGTGGGTTCCGGGCGGGACCGGAAAAGACCTGATGACCAAGCTGCAGGAAGGCGAGTGGCACGTTTTCCATTTCATCGGGCATGGCGGCGTCGAGGAACTGGACGAAGACGGCGGTTCGAGCAGTTTCGACGAGACCGGTTTCATCGTGATGGTCGACGAGGACGGCAAGCCGGTCAAGAAGTTCGCCTCCGATCTCGCGGTGATGCTGACAGGCGCACGCAAATCCCTGCGCCTTATCGTTCTTAACTGCTGCGAGAGCGCCAAGATCAATGTCGGCGACCGGTTCGGAAATCCGGCAATAGGCCTGATGCGGACCGGATGGTTGCCGGCAGTCGTCGCGATGCAGTTTCCGATCACCGATGGTGCCGCGATTTCGATGTCGGAGGGATTTTATACCGCGTTGGCGAGCAACAGCCCGGTCGACAATGCGATTACGACGGCACGTCAATTCATCCAGAACAGCGCGCGGAATTCATGCTCGCCGCCGACGCGGCTTCCGGCTCCTTGGAGGAACTCGAGCAACTGTGCCAACGCGGCCAGGCGCTGCTTGCCGGCCTGGAGGGCGACACAGAGCTTGCCGCGCGTCTTGCAAAAATCTATCTCGATCTGGGAACCCTGCAACAACGGCAAAAGCTGATCCCGAAAGCCGCCGGCAGCTTCGCCATGACGCTGAAGCTGGATCCCGCCAGGGCCGAGTATCGCGTACGCCGCGCCAATTTCAACGCGATGGTGGGACTCTACGAAAACGCGTTGGCCGATATTACCGAGGCGATCAAGCTCCAGCCGGACAACCCCGAGTTCTACTGGATCAAGGGCATCATTTGCGGCATGGCTTCGGGTCCCGACAACAGGCGCGGCTTCCTGGATGAGGCGATCAAGGCGTATGGCGTTGCGATCTCGCGGAACGCGCAAGAACCGAAATACCTCGTCTCGCGCGCGAACGCCTATGCGCAGATCAAGAATCCCGAGAACGCGCTGAAGGACATGGACGCGGCGATCGCGCTGGCGCCGGATAACGCGGATTTCATGTCGCAAAGAACGAGAATCGAGCGCCAGGCGAACGCCGATCAGGCAGCGTAAGAGAGGTCAGATGTCTGTCTTGGCTGGCCTGCATGATCGAGCGTAGCCGCGCATAGGAGGCCATCGTGTCGGTTGAAACGCTTCTCGACGGATTGAACGAACTTGGTACGCAGCTGGGCGGACCGCTGATCGTCGTCCTGTTTTACTGGTTCAGGTTCCGTACGCTGAAGGGCACCCGGTCCTACACCACGCGCGCGTTATTCTATTTCGGCGTCACCACCTTCATCGCTCCGTTCGTCGTGATCTACGCGTTGCTTCCGGCCAAGCTGTCGCCCCTGGCGGCAATGTGGCTGGCAATCTTCGTTTGGCTGGTACCTGTTATTCCCTTTGCGTGGCGCAACTTCTGTCAGGGCATTGCCGGGATTCCGACCTGTGCGTTCGACCTCCGCGACGAGTTGGCAGGATCCCCCTTCGAGCTCAGGCCTGAAGACTGCGACGTCATCCGGCGAAAGTTCGGGCGGATCGGCTACCAGATTGACGATTTTGTCGCCGTGCAATCAACCGCCATCCAGTCTCGCCTGCTGAAGGTCGCCGCCATCATGCACCATCTGGAGCAATGGTGCGCGAACGGCGAAACGTTCATCGAGCGCAACTCCGAACATTATGTCGAGCTGCTGCGCGTCTTTGACCTGGTTTCGTTCAAGGCGGTTCGCACGCTCAAGAGCAGCGCGGCAGTCTACGGGGCGATCATGCATGAGGGCAAAGTGGAGCCCGACGACTGGCACGCACTCGACTCGCTTGCCGCGCAAGACAGTCCGAGCAATCAACTTCAGCTGGCGGCCCAGAACGCGGCGGGAGGCATGCTGGAGGATTTGCGCAAGGACCTGGATTTCATGCTCGACAATCTGTTGCTGTTCATTGCGCGCGCCGCATTGGCGGGGGAGGGGAATTTTGCCGGCCGCAAACGCCGGCTGGAAGCGATCGGATTCACGATGAAGGCGCCGCCACCCGGCATCATCTGGACCGTTGCGACCGCAGTGGTGGTCACGGTGGCGTGGTCGCTGATCTGGCTGATTGTCCTGCGCGGCAAGATTGATATCCCGGGTGGCTTCGGCGTCGCGCGCACATTGACGGTCACGCCGGCGGAATTCATCGTCAGTTTCTGGCTGGTCCATCATCTCAAGCGTCATTACGCGTTCGCAAACGAGGGTATCTTCGGTCAAGCCCCGATCGGGTTCATCTTGTCGGCCGGCCTTTTGGTCGTGCTGCCAATTCTTCCGCTTCAGGCCTATTTCGATTACAATCAGTTTCCCGACCGAAACTTCATGCACGTGGTAGTGGGCGATCTGCCTGTGTTGCTGTTTCCCTGGAGCATCGGAACGATGACCGCCGTGCTGGTGCAGGATTCGATGTGGAGCGGCTACAAATCCAGGCGAATGAAGCGCGTGCTGGACGGCGTGGTGTTCGGAGCGGGCATGGTGCTGGCGGTGCTGTTGATCTCGGCCATTCACAGGGTGTCCGATATTCCGGTGATGGAGCTGCTGAACCGTGCCTCCACTGCCGTGATCGTCCTGGGCGTGTTCGTTTGCACCTTCGCCTTTGGATTTGTCATCGGATATCTGGTGATCGCCCGGATCCGGGAGATCTCGTCGTCATCATACGTGACCGACAAGGCTTTAATCTCGGACCAGGCGCTGATGCGCGCGTAGCCGCGGCAGCGGTGAGGGGCCGGGACAGCTTCCCCAAAAAAACAAAAACCCCGCCATTCGCGGCGGGGTCCAGTCGGGAGGAGCGAGCCTTGCGGTTCGCGGTAAACCCTAAGAGGTCAGGCGGGGATGCGTTCTTCGACTTCGTGCGGCTCGCGCAGCACATAGCCGCGGCCCCACACGGTCTCGATGAAGTTCCGGCCTTCGGAAGCGTTCGCCAGCTTCTTGCGCAGCTTGCAGATGAAGACGTCGATGATCTTCAGCTCCGGCTCGTCCATGCCGCCATAGAGATGGTTGAGGAACATTTCCTTGGTGAGGGTGGTGCCCTTGCGGAGCGAGAGCAGCTCCAGCATCTGGTATTCCTTGCCCGTCAGATGCACGCGCTGGCCGCCGACCTCGACCGTCTTGGTGTCGAGATTGACCACGAGGTCGCCGGTCTGGATCACCGACTGGGCGTGGCCCTTGGAGCGGCGCACGATCGCATGGATGCGCGCAACCAGTTCGTCCTTGTGGAAGGGCTTGGTCATGTAGTCGTCGGCGCCAACGCCGAGACCTTTGACCTTGTCCTCGATCCCGGCGAGGCCGGAGAGGATCAGAATGGGGGTCTTGATCTTCGACACCCGAAGCTGCTTCAGCACGTCGTAGCCGGACATGTCGGGCAAATTGAGGTCGAGAAGGATAATGTCGTAGTCGTAAAGCTTACCGAGATCGACGCCTTCTTCCCCGAGGTCCGTCGTATAGACGTTGAAACTCTCGGATTTAAGCATCAACTCGATCGACTGCGCGACGGCGCTGTCATCTTCTATCAGCAAAACGCGCATGCCAGTCCCCTATAGTCGCCGCTCCGGGCGTCAGGTCGGCCGCACTTGCGGCACTCAAAACGCCTTTGAACAACTGATTCGGATCCTGACCGGATATGGTTAACAAAAACTGATTCCTGTTCGCAAGCTCTAACCGTGCAATTTTTGTCGAATCGCCCTAAGATATTGCGTCGAAGCAGCTTTTCTTATCCGTTCTCGTTCAGGCTCCACTTTAAGAGACGGGCCTAACCGACTCCCACGACTCATCCTTCTTCTGATGGACGAGCGTTCTCAGTCACCAAAGACAGTGACGTAATGATTAACGATGCGGGTAAACACGAGGTTAAGCGCCCCGTTCAAAAACGCGGAAACTTAAGGTTTTCGCAATGAAGGCGCTCGCGGAGCAGATCGGCGACATCGACGGCGTCAATATATATGGCCGCGTGGTCGGCGTGCGCGGGCTGATGGTCGAGATCGCCGGACCCATCCATGCGATGTCGGTTGGCGCGCGCATCGTGATCGACACGGGCGGCAACCGCTTCATCCCCGCCGAGGTGATCGGCTTTAGTGGCAACAATGCTGTCGTTATGCCGTTCGCGGGCCTCGAAGGTGTCCGGCGCGGCTGCCGCGCGGTGATCGCCAATGCCGCCAGTCAAGTGCGGCCGTCGCCGTCCTGGCTCGGCCGCGTCATCAACGCCATGGGTGAACCGATCGACGGCAAGGGGCCATTGGCGCAGGGCCCCTCGCCGATGCCCTATCGCAACTCGCCGCCGCCGGCGCATTCGCGCCAGCGGGTCGGCGCGCCGCTCGATCTTGGCGTGCGGGCGCTGAATACGTTTCTGACCTGCTGCCGCGGTCAGCGGCTCGGCATCTTCGCCGGCTCCGGTGTCGGCAAATCGGTGCTGCTGTCGATGCTGGCGCGCAACGTCGATGCGGACATTACGGTCATTGGCCTGATCGGCGAACGCGGCCGCGAGGTGCAGGAATTTTTGCAGGACGACCTCGGCGATGAAGGCCTGGCGCGCTCGGTGGTGGTGGTCGCGACATCAGACGAGCCGGCCTTGATGCGACGGCAAGCGGCTTATTTGACTTTGGCGATCGCGGAATATTTTCGCGACGAAGGCAAGGACGTGCTGTGCCTGATGGACTCGGTGACGCGGTTTGCGATGGCGCAGCGCGAGATCGGGCTGTCGGCCGGCGAGCCGCCGACCGCCAAGGGCTACACGCCGACCGTGTTCACCGAATTGCCGAAGCTTCTGGAGCGGGCCGGACCGGGCACCAGCGCCGGCACTATCACCGGTATCTTTACGGTGCTGGTCGACGGCGACGACCACAATGAGCCGATTGCGGATGCGGTGCGCGGCATTCTGGATGGCCACATCATGATGCAGCGATCGATCGCCGAGCGCGGACGGTTTCCGGCAATCAACGTCCTCAAATCGGTCTCCCGGACCATGCCGAAATCGGCCGACCCGGCCTATCTGCCCGTCATCACCAAGGCGCGGCAGGTGATGGCGACTTATGCCGACATGGAGGAACTGATCCGGCTCGGGGCCTATCGGGCAGGTTCCAGCGCCGAGGTCGACGAGGCGGTCCGGCTGCACGAGCCGCTGGAGGGGTTCCTTCGCCAGGCCAAGGAGGAAAACGCCAGCCTGGGCACCGGTTACCAGCAACTAGCGCAGATCCTCGCGAATTTGGAAACGGAACGCTAACTTTGTCAGGCCATCATCCCCGGCGCACCATTAGCTATGCCGGCGGGGCCCTCGGGGGGAGCCGGCTCTGTCCCGCGTTCAAAATGGGACTTCTGGGGAGTATGAGTCGATGAAGTCACGTGAAACGCTGATCCGCCTGAAGAAATTTCAGGTCGATGAAAAGCGCCGAAGGGTCACCCAGATCGAAGGCATGATTGCCGACTTTCAGCGGATGTCGGTCGACCTCGAGCGCGAAATCCAGACCGAACAGGACCGGGCCGGGATCAACGATCCCACCCATTTCGCCTACCCGACCTATGCCAAGGCGGCGATCCAGCGGCGGGAGAATCTGACCCGCTCCGCCGACGAACTGCGCATCCAGCTCGAAGACGCCAAGAGCCTGCTGAGCGAAGCCTTCGAGGAGCTCAAGAAGGTCGAGCTGCTGGACGAGCGTGACCAGGCGCGCGAACGCGCCGAAGAAAACGCCCGGGAGCAGGCCGACATGGACAGTATCGGCCTGATGCGCGCCCGCATCGGCGCCATCGCCTGACGCCTTCCGTCCGCGCCAATCCGAATGTTCAATCGAAGCCCGGGCCCCAAGGCCCGGGTTTCTTGTTTGATAATGACCTCCGTTCGGCGAGTTGGTGGCCGATTTGGAGCAGGGTATGCTACCAAGGGTTCTCGACACCTCCCGGCGTAACAAGCGATGGGGGATCGCGATTGGGGGACGCTGAATGCTGACGCCAGCTGAGCTGGTCTGGCTGATTGCCGCTGTTGCCAAGGGGGATGAAGCCGCTTTTGAGCGGCTTTACGCCGCCACGCGCGCGAAACTCTTCGGCGTGGTGCTCCGTATCTTGCGGCGACAGGATCTAGCGGAGGAGGTCATTCAGGAGACTTACGTCAAGATCTGGAACAGTGCCGGACAGTTCAATCCGGCGCTTGCTTCGCCGATTACATGGATGGCGTCGATCGCGCGCAACCGCGCCATCGACGTGGTGCGCAAGCGCAGTGAAACCTCGATCGAGGAGGAGCCGACGGCGATGGAAGTAGCCGCCGATTCGCCGGATCCGTTGGCGCGCCGCGAGATGACGGAAGAGTTGAAGCGGTTGCTGGAGTGCGTCGGCCGTCTGGAGCCGGATCGGCAGAAGCTGGTGCTGCTGGCCTATTACAACGGCTGGAGCCGCGAGCAGCTGGCCGCGAAGTTCGAGACGCCGGTGAATACGGTGAAGACCTGGCTGCGCCGCAGCATGATGGATATCCGGGAGTGTCTCGGGCTTTGAAGGTTCTTGGACTCTGAATGATGGCCTATAGCGAAGACCATATCGCGCTCGCCGCGGAATACGCCCTCGGCACCCTCGATGCCGACGAACGCGCGCAGGTCGAGACCATGATGGCCGTCGACACCGAATTCACCGCGATCGTCCGCGCGTGGGAGTACCGGCTCGGCGCGCTCAACCAGATGGTCGGATCGGTCGAGCCGCGGCCGATCGTCTGGGAGAATATTCGCGCCGCCGTTGGCCACGCCGAGCCGCAGACGCCGATGGTGCTGCCGGAAGCGTCGCCGCCGCCGGCAGCACCCGTCGTCGCCGAACAGCCTGCCGCCGTCGAGCCCGCTCCCGTTGCGGACACTTCGAACGTGGTCCAGCTGGCGAGCCGGGAGCGGCGATGGCGCAATGTCGCGTCCTTTGCCAGCGCGATCGCGGCGGCGCTGATCGCGATGCTCGCGGTGCAGGTCTATCAGCCGGACCTGTTGCCCGAGGGCCTTCGCCCGAAAGCGCGCACGCAGGTGGTTGAGGTGAAGACCCAGGCTCCGCCGGCACAGCCATCGGCGCAATATGTCGCGCTGCTGCAGCCAAACGACGGGGCGCCCGCGTTTATTCTGACGGTCGACGCTGTCACCAAGAATTTCAC
>WNFR01003389.1_pt1 | contig 16518 bp, 18 predicted proteins | sample 5400221 | NCBI WGS metagenome assembly WNFR01 (sample SAMN13153357, study PRJNA577476) | soil metagenome | isolation source: 40 cm soil under Madrone tree | place: USA:California | collected 2016-06-14 | reverse complement strand
GATCTGGCAGGGCGCCCATTCGACCGCCCGGACAAGCTCGCCAGGCTCGCCGTGATCTTCGAGAATGTGCTGACCGGCGATCTGAAGCCGCATCGCGAGCTCGCCCGCCCGCCCGCCTTCCCGAGCCGAACGCAGGTCTTCACCGTGATGCCCCGTGTGCTCGTCGACAACAAGGCGAGCGCCTCGCACACGGTCATTGAAGTCAATGGCCGCGACCGGCCGGGCCTCCTCTATGAAGTGACCCGCGAGCTGACGCGGCTGAATTTGCAGATCTCGAGCGCCAAGATCTCGACCTATGGCGAGAAGGTCGTGGACGTCTTCTATGTCAAGAATTTGTTCGGCCACAAGGTCGAGCAGCCGGCGAAGCTCAGCGAGATCCGCAGCACCCTCGAAGCCGTGTTGGCCCAGGGGAACGCACCCGCGCCACCGGAGACCCGGCGCGAGCGCGTCGCCGCGGAATAGCGGTGACGACCCCTGGCGATTTCCCTGCCGGACGGGGAAATGCAGGGAGAAAATTGCGTCGCAGTCACCCTCTGTGACAAAAACTAACGCTATATCAGTATCTTAAGCCATAATTGGGGCGCTTCCGGGACGCCTTGGCAGGGGAATTCTCACAGTTTTTTGACGCCGAGGCCTACTCTCGCAGGTCCTCGAAGAATTCCTTGACCCGGGCGAAAAAGCCTTCGCTTTCGGGGTGGGTGCGGCGGTTCTCGCCTTCCTTTTCGAATTCGCGCAGCAGCTCCTGCTGCCGCTTGCTCAGATTGACCGGGATTTCGACGACCGCCTCGATGAACATGTCGCCGCGGGCCGGCGAGCGCAGCACCGTCATCCCCTTCCCCCGGAGACGGAACTGGTGGCCCGACTGGGTCCCCGCAGGCACCGTCACACGCGTACGGCTGCCGTCGACCGTCGGCACTTCGATCGTGCCGCCAAGGGCTGCCGTGGTGATCGGCAGCGGCACCCGACAATGGATGTGGGCGCCGTCGCGCTGGAAGATCCGATGCGGGGTGACGCTGATGAAGATGAAGAGATCACCCGCCGCGGCGCCGCGGATACCGACCTCGCCTTCTCCGCCAAGGCGGATGCGGATGCCGTCCTCGACCCCGGCCGGGATATTGACCGACAGCGTCTTCTCGCGCCTCGCCCGGCCCTGGCCGCCGCACGTCTTGCACGGATTGTCGATGACCCGTCCGGCACCCTGGCAGCCGGCGCAGGTCCGCTCGATCGTGAAGAAGCCCTGCTGGGCGCGGACGCGCCCGCGGCCGTGGCAGGTCGGGCAGGTTACCGGCTTGGCCCCAGCCTCGGCGCCGCTCCCTTTGCACTGCTCGCAGGCGACCAGGGTCGATACGCGGATTGTCGATGACCCGTCCGGCACCCTGGCAGCCGGTGCAGGTCCGCTCGATCGTGAAGAAGCCCTGCTGGGCGCGGACGCGTCCGCGGCCGTGGCAAGTCGGGCAGGTTATCGGCTTGGCCCCAGCCTCCGCACCGCTGCCCTTGCACTGCTCGCAAGCGACCAGGGTCGACACGCGGATCGTCGTCTGCTTGCCGCGGAAGGCCTCCTCGAGTGAAATCTCGAGGTTGTACCGCAGGTCGTTGCCGCGGCTCGGCCCGCCTGGGCCGCGCCGTCCGCCCATGAACTCGCCGAACATCTCGTCGAAGATGTCGGCAAACCCGCCGGCGGCGAAGCCGAAATCCCCCGGCCCCCGCCCACCGCCTTGTTCGAAGGCGGCATGGCCAAAGCGATCATAGGCGGCGCGCTTTTGATCGTCTTTGAGGATGTCGTAAGCTTCGGTGAGGTCCTTGAACTTTTGCTCGGCACCCTTGTCGCTGGCATTGCGGTCGGGGTGATACTGCATCGCGAGCTTGCGATAAGCCCGCTTGAGCTCGTCGGCGCTCGCCGATTTGGAGACGCCGAGGATCTCGTAAAAGTCCTGTTTAGCCATGACCGAAAGGCGCTCGATTAAAGGGCTTGCCACCACGCCCTACCCCGGCGGAACACCCCGCCGGGGTAGTCGCATCCGATCCCCATCGCGGTGAGGAGGCGCTTACGCGGAGCCGCGCTTCTTGTGGTCGTCGACCTCCTCGAAATCCGCGTCGACGACCTTGTCGTTACCGCCGCCGCCTGCGGTGCCGCCAGAGGCTTGGCCGCCGGGGGACTGACCGGACGGACCGCCACCGCCTTCGCCAGCGCCGGCCTGTTGCGCCTGCTGCGCTTTATAGAGCGCCTCGCCGACCTTCATCGAGGCCTGCGCCAAGGCCTCGGTCTTGGCCTTGATCTGCTCGGTGTTATCGCTGCCGAGGGTGTCCTTCAGCGCTTGGATCGCCTGCTGCACGGCATCCTTGTCACTTTCGGGAACTTTGTCGCCGGCTTCGCTCAGGGTCCGCTCGGTCGTATGGATCAGCGCATCGGCACCGTTTTTCGCCTCGACCAGCTCGCGCTTGCGCTTGTCTTCCTCGGCATGCGCTTCGGCATCCTTGACCATGCGGTCGATATCCACCTCCGACAAGCCACCCGACGCCTGGATGCGGATCTGCTGCTCCTTGCCGGTCGCCTTGTCTTTGGCCGAAACCTGGACAATGCCGTTGGCGTCGATGTCGAAAGTCACCTCGACCTGCGGCATGCCGCGCGGCGCCGATGGAATGCCGACCAAGTCGAATTGGCCGAGCAGCTTGTTGTCGGCCGCCATCTCCCGTTCGCCTTGGAAGACCCGGATCGTGACGGCGGTCTGATTGTCCTCGGCGGTCGAGAAGGTCTGGCTCTTCTTGGTCGGTATCGTCGTGTTGCGATCGATCAGCCGGGTGAACACCCCGCCCAGGGTCTCGATACCGAGCGACAACGGGGTCACGTCGAGGAGGAGGACATCCTTGACCTCGCCCTTCAAGACCCCCGCCTGGATCGCCGCGCCGATGGCCACAACCTCGTCCGGGTTGACGCTGCGGTTTGGCTCCTTGCCGAAGAACTGCTTGACCGTCTCGATAACCTTGGGCATGCGCGTCATGCCGCCGACCAGGATTACCTCGTTGATTTCGGAGGCTCTGAGCCCGGCATCCTTGAGGGCGTTGCCGCATGGCCCGATGGTGCGCTGGATCAGATCATCGACCAGCGCTTCGAGCTTCGAGCGCGTCAGCTTGATGTTGAGATGCTTTGGCCCGTGCTGATCCGCGGTGATGAACGGCAGGTTGACGTCGGTCTGCACCGATGACGAGAGCTCGATCTTCGCCTTTTCCGCCGCCTCCTTGAGCCGCTGCAAGGCGAGGCGGTCGTTGCGCAGATCGATTCCTTGCTCCTTGCGGAACTCGTCGGCGAGATAGTCGATGATCTTCTTGTCAAAATCTTCGCCGCCGAGAAACGTGTCGCCGTTGGTCGATTTGACCTCGAAGACACCGTCGCCGATCTCGAGGACCGAGATGTCGAAGGTGCCGCCGCCGAGGTCGTAGACCGCGATCGTGCCGCTGCCCTTCCTCTCCATCCCGTAGGCGAGCGCCGCCGCGGTCGGCTCGTTGATGATGCGCAATACTTCGAGCCCGGCAATTCTTCCCGCGTCTTTGGTGGCCTGCCGCTGGCTGTCGTTGAAATACGCCGGAACCGTGATGACCGCTTGAGTGACGGTCTCGCCGAGATAAGCCTCGGCCGTCTCCTTCATCTTTTGCAGAATGAAAGCGCTGATCTGCGAGGGGGCATATTTCTTGCCGCGGCTCTCGACCCACGCATCGCCATTGTCGCCGCTGACGATCTTGTAGGGAACGAGATCCATGTCCTTCTTGACCATCGGATCGGTGAAGCGACGCCCGATCAGACGCTTGATAGCAAAGAACGTATTCTCGGGATTGGTCACCGCCTGGCGCTTTGCCGATTGGCCGACCAGGCGCTCTCCCGATTCGGTGAACGCCACCATGGAGGGGGTCGTGCGCATACCCTCGCTGTTCTCGATCACCTTGGCATTTCTGCCTTCCATCACGGCGACGCAAGAATTTGTCGTGCCGAGATCGATACCGATGACCTTGCTCATGGACACCTCATTACAAAAGCAGGACCGGACGGCCCGGGGAAGCACCGTCCCGATCCCCCGGGAAGTGATTGATCAGTCATCCCCTGACTGTGGTTGGGGTTATATATGTGAGGGCTCAGACCGGTACAACCGGTCAGGACGCACGGGTTAGACCGCCTCAAGCAACCGTATCGGCGGATTCGACAGGCTCCCCCGGCTTCGACGTCTCCTTGGCAACGCCAACCATTGCCGGCCGCAGCAGGCGGTCGTGCAATACATACCCGGGCTGCAGCACCTCGATGACTGTGCCGGCGCACTTGCCTGGCCGCTCGGCCTCGAAGATCGCCTGATGGAAATTGTGGTCGAAGCGCTCGCCTTCGGGGTCGATGCGCCGAACGCCGTTTCTCTCGAAGACGCCAAGGAGCTCGCGTTCGGTCGCCTCGACGCCTTCGAGAAGGCTCTTCGTGCGCTGGTCCCTGGCCTCCTCCACGGGCAGGCTGTCGAGCGCTCGGCGCAAATTGTCCGCCACCGAGAGCAGCTCTTTAGCGAAGCCCGCAACCGCATATTTCGCCGCATCTTCGCGTTCGCGCTGGCCACGGCGGCGGACGTTCTCAGTCTCTGCGAGCGCCCGCAACAGGCGATCCTTTTGCTCGGCAAGTTCCGCTTCGAGCGCGGCCACTCGGGCCTCGGGCGAGAGTTCTTCCGCCTCCGCCGCAGCCGGCTCCTCGGCGTTGTTGTTCGCCGCTGTCTCCTCTTCAGCAGGCACTGTCTTCTGCTCCCTTCCGGTATCGTTCATCGCTGATCCTATCCGATAAGGCGCCCGATCACCTTGGCGGTATAGTCGACCATAGGAATGATCCGGGCATAGTTGAGTCGGGTGGGGCCGATGACCCCGATCGCGCCTACGATCTGCTCCCGGCTGTTGTGGTAGGGTGCAATAACCACCGAGCAGCCGGTGATCCCAAAGAGGTGGCTCTCGGCGCCAATAAAGATTTGCACCCCTTCGCCTTGCTTGCTTGCATCCAGCAGACGCAGCATCGTCTCGCGGGTTTCGAGCATTTCGAAAAGAGTGCGCAGCCGTTCAAGATCGGTCAGCGCGGTCACATCCTCAAGCAGATTGGCCTGGCCGCGGACGATCAGTGCGCTGCCTTCGCCCCCGGCCCAGCTGGCTAAGCCGGTAGCGACGAGCTTCGAGGTGAGTTCGTCGAGCCGCGCCTTGTTCGAAGCGATCTCTTCCTCGATCTCAGCCTTTGCTTCCTCGATCGTCCGACCGATCAGCCTGGCGTTGAGATAATTGCCCGCCGAGACAAGGGCGGCGGGTGGCAATCCTAATGGCAGCTCGATGACGCGGTTCTCGACGAGCCCGTCCTCGGTCACCAGGACAACCAGTGCCCGGCCCGGCCCGAGATGGACGAATTCCAAGTGCTTCAGCGGGCGCTCTTGTTTCGGGACGACGACGATTCCAGCGCAATGCGACAGGCCGGATAGCGCGCTCGTCGCCTCCTCCAGCGCCTGGGCGAGGCTTTTGCCGCGGGCCGCGCAAAGGCTCTCGATGCTGCGCCGCTCGTCCTCGGCGAGGCGGCCGATTTCGAGCAGACCGTGAACAAACAGCCGCAAACCCGCCTCGGTCGGCAGTCGCCCGGCAGAGGTATGGGGGGCATAAAGCAGCCCGGCCTCCTCCAGATCGGCCATGACATTGCGGATCGTTGCCGGCGACAGATTTTGTCCGAGGCGGCGCGACAAGGTACGCGAGCCGACCGGCTCGCCGGTGGCGACGTAGCCGTCGACGATCACGCGAAAAATTTCGCGGCTGCGCTCGTTGAGTTCGTAAATCGGCGATGGTGTGGCGGATTGAGGCATGCTTCGGTCGCGTCTAAAAAGCCGATCCCGGCAGGAACTCCCGCCCCGGCGGCGATCGATCTATGACACCCTCTCAGGCCGTGATTTGGTCACCCGATGCTCGCCACCCATAGTGTCCGCGAGATTTAGGGACGCCGACCACGCACGTCAACTCGGCGAAAACTGGTCATTTTCCTCTCTCGGCGGGTCAGAAATCCATGGCGGATCAGAATGTCTTCTTGAACTCGGACCGGTAGGTCTGGCCGCTGGGCTTGGTCATCTGCCCGACGAGATCGGCGATCGCCGGTCGAAATGCGAATTGGGTACCGTCGGAGTTCTGAAACCTGAGCTCGTCGTCATGGATGATCCCGGTGCCGTGCAGCACGCCGCCGGACACCCGCGTGCTCGGTCCGAGGGGTCCGTAGACGTAAATGATCGCCGCGGTGCCATCGGGCTGCACTTCGGTGACGACCAATGCCGCGCAAGTATTGGCGTCCCAGGCCGCATCGCTCCAGGGGCCGAGAAAGCGCCGATAGGGCTCGGGAACGCTCGACGGGTCCGCGATCCGATAGGTGATGGTCTGCTCGCAAAAGACCCGCCCGGGCTGAGGCTCGGCCACGGGCGGCGCCGGCTGGGCCATGACCGAGCGGGCAGCCAGCAGCACAAGACATGTAACGCATGAGAGCACCGCCGGACGACGGAACATGGCCGGGCTACGAAAGGCGGACCTCGCGCAACCGCCGCACATCGGCGCGGCCGGCGCTGAGGATGTAGCCGACATCCGAGCCGCCGGTCAGATAGCGCATCCCGAGCTGCAGAAGCCAGGTCTGGAATTCGAGGTCTTCCCGGACCCCGCCGACCCCCATCCATTTGCCGTGCGCCCGCGCCGCTCTGGCGGTCGCCTCGTAGGCCTGACGCATGCGGGCATGATTGTATTGGCCGGGGATGCCCATCTCGGTGCTCAGATCGCTTGAGCCGATATGCAGCATGTCGATGCCGTCGACCGCCGCGATCGCGTCGGCGTTCCCGATCGCTTCCGGCGTTTCGAGCATCGCGATCAGCAAGGTTTCCTGGTTGAGATAGCTGTTGATCTCACCCTGGGAGCGTGCCGCGTAGCCGAGCGTCGGCCCGGAGCCCGAGGCCGAACGGTGACCGTGCGGCGGGTAGCGGCAGCTCTCGACCACGGCCTCGGCGTCGGCCACGGTGCTGACATGCGGGACCATCACGCCCTGCGCCCCGCAATCGAGGATCCGGGTGGCGTCATGCGCGTCGCGCGAGCTCACCCGGGCGATCGGCGTGATGCCGATGCCGAGTGCCGCCACGCAGATTGCCGCGGCCGTCTCGAGCGAGGTCGGATTGTGCTCGAGATCGATATAAATCGCATCGAAGCCGCAGGCGCCGGCGATCATCGCGATGTTCGGCGTGCGCATCTGGTTGACCCCCATGCACAACACCAGCTCGCCTGCGGCGAGCTTACGCTTGGCATTGTTCTCTCCGACTGCGTTAGACATGGGCGTGTTCCCTCCCGCAAGCCTGCGAGCGCCAGCATCACCTCGCCGCCAGCCGTGCGCAACCGTCGTTTCGACTCACTCCTCAGGCCCGGGCACCAGGCTTATGGCAAACCAGACCGGAGCCGAAGGCGCCGCCGACGGCTGTTCGATCTCGCGAAACCCACAAGCGCGATAGAACCGGATGGCGCGGCGGTTGGCGGTTCCGACCGCCAGGTGTGCGCCGCGCGCTCCCATGTCCCGAACCGTTCCGAGCCAACGGTCCATCAATCGCCATCCGACGCCGACCCCGCGCAGATGCGGCAAAAGGTTGATGTGAAGATGGGCGGGATAGGGCCCGGTGATGGCTCCAGCCGTGCAACTCGGGTGGTGGATGCGATAGCTCATCAACTGGTCGGCGCTCCATCCGGCGCGTGGCTCATCGGACGGATCGCGGTAGAGCTTTCTGAGCCCGGGCCACCATTCGGTTTCCAGCCGGGTCTCGAAGTCGCGGGTATCGGGTGCACCGACGATGTAGCCGCCTACGCTATGGGAGTCTTTGGCGACATATACGGTGCGCGGACTGAGAACGGCGTAGGGTGCGGCGTAAACATGCCCGACCAGTCTGGGATCGCGATAGCGGGCGGAAGCGTCGTCGCCGCCGGCGGCCGTCGCCAGGCAGATGCGGTAGAGGTCCTCCAGGTCGGCCGGGCGGAAGGCGCGGATTTCGACCATTTGCGGCTTCCTCATGCTCTGTTGCAGACAACAGTCTACCCCCGGTTCGATCTCGTCTTGCCAGAGCGGTCGCCTCGGTGCATGCGTTCCCCCGATTCGAAACCGCGAGGCTGCAAACCATGTCGCGATACGTCGTTTCAACAATACGGTTTATCACGATGGCCGGCATGCTGAATGCCGGCCTGGTCGCGCTGGCTTCGCCATCCGACGCCGCGGGTACAGGCGTTGCTAGTGACGAGGCGGGGCGAGCGATACTGGCTCAGACGAGGCCGAACGCCCCGCCCGCGCCGAATATCGAAGCCAACATTGCGAGCCTGCGTCAGAAACTGCAGATCACACCCGCTCAGGAAGCCCAGTTCTCGGCAGTCGCCAACGTGATGCGGGAGAACTTCCGGGCAGAGGCCAGCGCTCCGCACCAGCCGCCGGCGAACGCAACGGCCGCTGATGATCTGCGCGCGGAGATTCAATATGACGAGGTCGAGCTCGCCGGCCTGAAAAGGCTGTTGCCCGCTCTCGAAGCCCTGTATTCGACGCTGTCGCCGGCCCAGAAGAAGACCGCCGACGCCGTCTTCCGCCAGGGCCCCGGCGGATGAGGCGCGCACCACCCTAGACACGAGCTAAGGAGAATCGGCCGATGACGACAGTCCCGCTGCCCCTGAACGATTTCCTGGTCCTCGACTTGACCGCGCATCGCGCCGGCCCGACGGCGGTGCGCCAGCTCGCCGACTGGGGCGCCCAGGTCATCAAGATCGAGCCGTCAGGCGAATTGGTCGACGCGACCGGCAGCCGCCGCGACGGCCCCGATTTCCAGAACCTGCACCGCAACAAGCGGGCGATGACATTGAACTTGAAGAGCGACGAGGGCCGGGCGATCTTCTTCAAGCTCGCCGAGCGCGCCGACGTCGTCGTCGAGAACTACAAATCCGATGTGAAGCACCGGCTCGGCATCGACTACGAGGCGGTGCGCAAGATCAACCCGCGCATCGTCTATGGCAGCATATCGGGCTTTGGTCAGGACGGGCCCTACGAGGGCCGGGCCGGGGTCGACCAGATTGCCCAGGGGATGGGCGGGCTGATGTCGATCACCGGCCATCCCGGCCAGGGGCCGGTGCGCGTCGGCATCGCGATCAACGACACCTCGGCCGGTCTGTTGCTGTCCTATGGGATTGTGCTGGCGTTGCTCAACCGCGAGCGCACCGGTGAAGGTCAATGGGTCCATACCTCGTTGCTGGAAGCGCAGATATTCATGCTCGACTTCCAGGCGGCGCGCTATCTGATCAAGGGCGAGGTCGCCGGCCAAGAAGGCAATTTCCACCCGACCTCGCCCGGCACCGGCATGTTCCAGACTGCCGACGGCTACATCAACGTTGCCGCATCGGGCGACAATCTGTGGCGGCGCTTCTGCGAAGCAGCCGGCGCCACGGATCTGCTCAGCAATCCCGATTTCGCGACCGTGGTCGCGCGGGCCAAGAACCGCCCGGCGCTGATCGCGCATCTGAACGAGATCATGCGCCGGCATCCGAGCGCCTACTGGGTCGAGCTGTTGACCAAAGTCGGGGTGCCGTGCGGGCCGATCAACACGATCGACGAGACCTTCGCGGATCCGCAGGTCCAGCATCTCGGGATCGCCAAGCCGATCAGCCACCCCAAGCTCGGGCCGCAGAAGGTAGTCGGCCAGCCGATCCATATGAGCGGCTACCCGCAGCCCGACCAACTGCGCCCGACCCCGGATCAAGGGCAGCATACCGACGCGGTACTACAAGAGATCGGCTACGACGCGGAGGCGATTGCGGCGCTGCGTCAACGCGGCGTCGTTTGAGAGCGAGTAACCGACCTAAGACAGGCGATGGCGGCGCCCGAACCGCAAACATTAAGCCCCCCTGTTGAGCCGGCGGCGCCATTGCAGCGTGGCACCGCCGGTTGGCGCCGGCGAGTTTTTCGGCTGTTCAGCGAAATCCCGGTCACCACCGCGATCCTGTTGCTCGCCGGTGTTGTTGTGACGCTGTTCATCACCCGGTGGGACGCGTGGGTCGGCGCCAGTATCCGGCAGACCACGGATGATGCCTATCTCCGCAGCGACATCACGCCCCTCAGCGCCAAAATCGAAGGCTACATCCGCCGGGTCCCAGTCAATGATTTTCAGCAGGTGAAACAGGGCGATCTGCTGATCGAGATCGAGGAAGACGATTACCGGGCTCGGCTCGAGCAGGCCGAAGCCGAGTTCGCCGGCGCCCAAGCCGCGATCGAGAATTTGAAGTCACGCAAAGCGCTGCAGCATACTCAGATTGCCGAGGCGCAGGATGCGATCAACGCCACCCAGGCGGATGTCGATCGCACCCACAAGGAGGCGGTGCGTCAGCGGGCTCTGTTGGCCAGTACCTTTGGCACCCCGCAGAAGGTCGAGCAAGCGGTTGCCGACGAAAGGCGCTTCCAGGCAAATCTCGCACATGGCGAGGCTGCGCTTGCTGCCGCACAGCGGCAGATGGCGGTGCTCGACACCGAGGAAGGCCAATTGCGCGCGGCGGCAAAGGCCAAGAAGGCCGCGTCCGATCTCGCCAAGATCGAGCTCGGCTATACGCGCATTACAGCACCGATCGACGGCATGGTCAGTGAGCGCGGCGTACGCGCCGGGCAATATGTTCATAACGGAACACAGGTCATCTCGGTCGTGCCGCTCCGCAACGTCTGGGCCGTCGCCAATTACAAGGAAACTCAGCTGACCCATGTCAAAATTGGCCAGCGCGCGGAGATTACGATCGATACCTTTTCTGGCGTGGTGGTCGCAGGGCGCGTCGACAGCATTTCGCCGGCCAGCGGCTCGCAATTCACCTTGCTGCCGCCCGACAATGCCACCGGCAATTTCACCAAGGTCGTGCAGCGCATCCCGGTCAAGATTACGCTCGATCCGGGGCACCCGCTCGAAGGACAGCTGCGCCCCGGCATGTCGGTGATCGCCACGATCCGCACCGACACCGGCGCCGCAACTCCGTGAGCGGTACCGCCCCTGCGGTCCCGCTCGCGGCGCCGGCCCCGCTGGCAGCGCATTGCCCGAGGCCGCTGCTCGGCGTCATCGCCGTGCTGCTCGGAGCTTTTCTGTCCAGCCTCAACACCCGTCTGACGACCTTCGGTCTCGCTGATATCCGCGGCGGCTTGGGGCTGGGTTTCGATGAAGGCTCTTGGCTGACGACGGTGTTCGGCGCGGCTCAGATGGTGGCCGCACCGAGCGCCGCCTGGCTCAGCACGGTCGTCGGAACGCGGCGGTTTCTGTTGTGGACGACCGCGATCTTTGCATTGACCTCGCTGATGATCCCGTTCACGCGGGATTACAGCACGATTATCGCGCTCCAGGCGGTGCGCGGGCTCGCGGTCGGCGCCTTCATCCCCGCGTCCCTCGGTTTCATTTTGCGCAGCCTCGCGCCGCGATGGTGGATCTGGGGTCTGGCGGCCTATGCATTCCGTTTCGTCTTCTCGCAGAACATCGCGGGATCACTCGAAGCCTTCTATTCGGAAGCTGGCGTCTGGCAGTGGATCTTCTGGCAGAACGTCGTCCTGACGCCAGTGATGACCGCGCTCGTCTGGTACGCAATGCCGCGCGAGGGCGTCAATCGCACCCTGCTGCGCCAGACCGATTGGCGCGGGCTCGCGCTCGTCGGGATCGGGCTCGGCATGATCTATGCCGGGCTCGATCAAGGCAACCGCCTCGATTGGCTGAATTCGGGTGTGGTTTCGGGGCTTTTCGCCGGCGGCGGATTATTGGTGATCGCCTTTATCGCGACCGAGCTGACAGCAGAGCATCCGCTGATCCGCCTGCGCGTGGTGGCAGGGCGGAATGTCTGGCTTTCCGCCGTGCTGATCTCGATATACGGCTTTGGGGTGATGGCGACGGCCTATGTGCTGCCGGACTATCTGACGCGGGTGCAAGGGCTGCGCGAGCTGCAGATCGGCGACGTCCTGAATTGGGTCGCGCTGCCGCAATTTGTCTTCGTCCCGCTTGCGGCCATCTTGCTGCGCCGCATCGACGCGCGGATATTGATTGCGATCGGTTTCGCGCTGATTGCCTATGCCAGCTGGCTCAATACCGGCCTCACCCACGACTGGGCGGGGGGTGATTTCCTTCCTTCGCAAATCGCCGGGGCGGTGGGGCTCGCTTTCGGAATCACTGCCCTGATTGTCTTCGGCGTCGCAAACATCACGCCCGCCGAGGCGCCGACGATCGCCGCAGTGATTCAGATCGGCCGGCTCTTTGGCAACGAGATCGGCACTGCTTTCGTCCAGACCTATGTGCGAATCCGCGAGCAGGTCTACTCCAACCTGACCGGGTTGCACTTCGTCGCCGGCTCACATCGGTCCGACAGCGCGGTGGCGACGGCTACCGCGTTATTCACGGCGCGTCCGATAGGTGCGGGTGACCCGACATTGCAGGGCTTTGCCGGGATCAGCAATCTGATCCGGCGGGAAGCCTATGTCCTCGGCTACATCGACGGGTTCTGGATCATCGCCTGGGTACTGACCGCAGGCATTATGTTGCTGCTGTTGCTGCGGCCCCCGCCGCCCAACCCGTTGACCCCACCGAGGAGCGATGGTTGATAAAACAGCTGCCCGCCGGATCTCAGTCCGGCGGGCGACTGGTCCGGGATCAAGCGCTTTGCGGCTGATCAGAGGGCCCCGGTTGGCGACGGCGCTCGGCCATGAACTGGTCGAACTCGACCTTGTCCTTGGCGTGCCGCAAGCGATCGAGGAATGCTTTGAACTCGCGCTGCTCCTCTTCGAGCCGACGGAGGGTTTCGTCGCGGTACTCGTCAAAGGCACGGTTGCCGCTCGAACTCTGGTAGCCGCCTCCGCTCCACCGCTCGGCGGCTGCCTGCATGCGCCCCATCCGCTGCTGCATTCGGTCCATGCGCCGCTGCCAGCGATCGCCGCTGCCGTGTGCCCAGCATGCCATTCGTCCACTCCCTACGAGATACCCGAGAAGCACGAGACCGAGCGGCCAGAACAGGATGAAGCTGACGATCGTCAGCCCGATCCATGCCGGCTTGCCGATGTCGTCCAGACGCGCCGCGAAATCCATTGCCGCCTCGATGTGAATGTTTGTAACATTCACATATGTACGGCTCCCGACCCTGTCAAGCGCAATCGGATCAGCGCTCCGGCACTTCCGGCGGGGCGAATAGACCGAGCCCGCGCAAATAAACCAGCACCCCGGCCTCGAGTAGCTCTTCAGCGCTCATCGGCAGCCGGCGCCGGCCGCTGTCGCCGCGGGCGAAGAGCGAGGCGACGCCGTGCGACAATGCCCAGATGTGGAGGCTCATCATCAGCGCGGGCGGGCGCTTATCCGCCGGCAGGCGTAGGCAGAGGGTCTCGGACGCTCGGCGCAATACCGCAAAGCTGCGCTCAGCGACCTCACGGAGATCAAGGTCATCGTCGAGCGAGAGCCCGGCCTCGAACATCGCCGAATAATAGGCCGGCTCGTCATGGGCGAAGGCGAGATAGGCCCGACCGACATTCTCGAACGCGGCGAACGGCTCGGGCCGCCCATCGTTCCAGGCATGCTCGAGATGCGCGGCAAAGAGCTCGAACCCGCGGCGCGCGACATCGGCGATCAGCGCGTCGCGATCGCGGAAATGGCGATAAGGTGCCGCCGAGCTGACGCCGGCCGAGCGGGCGGCATCGGCAAAGGTGAACCCGGCCGGACCCTTTTTCGCGATCAGGTCGAGGGCGGCCTGGATCAGCGCTTCGCGCAGATTGCCGTGATGATACCCGCGGCGCCCGCCCGGCCCTTGTCCCGACCAGCTCATGTGAAATGCTTTTACATCAAGGTGCGGCGAAGCGCGAGTTGACAGATTGGCGACGATCTAGATAAATGATCTATCCGTATAAACGTAGGAATGTATATATGGCCTTCCATATCAGAGACGAGGCGACCGACAAGGCGGTCCGACGGCTGGCAAAGCTCAAACACAAGACCCTTACCGAGACCGTTCGCGAAGCGGTCGAGCACGAATACGAGCGCATTCGCTCCGAAATCCCGCTGATAGAACGGCTGAAACCGATCCAGGATCAGTTCGCTTCTCTCTCCAAGCCGGGCGGATTACCGGCCGACAAAGCATTCTTCGACGAGCTTTCCGGCGATGTCTGATGTTTTTGGACGCGTCGGCAATCATCGGTATCATCGCGCGGGAAATAGATGCCGCGGCGCTTGCCGGGCGGCTGCGCCAAGCGAACGAGGTGCACACTTCGCCGGTTGCCCTCTATGAGGCGGTCCTGGGTCTTGCGCGGGTCGGGAGAATGTCAATCCAGGATGCCCAGATCGTTCTCGACCGCTTTCTCGAAGAAGTGCGCGCACAAATCATCCCGATCAGCGCCGAGGTGGGCCGCTCCGCTGTCGCGGCGTTTGAACGGTACGGCAGAGGACGGCACCCCGCCGCGCTCAACATGGGCGACTGCTTTGCCTATGCTTGCGGCCGCGAGTATGACATTCCACTGCTGTTCAAAGGTGAGGATTTCCCGCTGACCGACGTCACGATCGCCTGAGCGCCGGCCGACCGAACGCCAGGGCAGGATGACGGTCTTCTTCACCAGCGACACGCATTTCGGCCATGGCGGCGCGCTGGGGCTCTATCGCCGGCCGTTCGCCTCGGTTGCCGCGATGAACGAAGGGCTGGTCGAGCGGTGGAACGACACGGTCGGGCCGGACGACGTGGTCTGGCATCTTGGTGACTTCGCCATACGCCAGCGCCCGGCGGTGGTCGCAGCGCTCCTCGCTCGGCTCAATGGCCGCAAGCACCTCGTCGCCGGCAATAACGACCCGCCGGCAACAACAGGGCTCGACGGCTGGCAGAGCGTTCAGCCCTATGCCGAGATCACTGTCGGGTACGTCTCGCTGGTGCTGTGCCACTACCCGTTTCGCAGCTGGCGCGGCATGGGCAAGGGCTGGGTCGATCTGCACGGCCACAGCCATGGCCGGTTGAAGCCGCAGCCGCATCAGTTCGATGTCGGTGTCGACGTTTGGGGATTCCGCCCGGTCAGGTTAGACGAGATCCTGCACCGCCGCCGATGACGGCAGAGGATTGTGAAACTGGTGCCGAGCGTGCAGAATCGCCGGACCGGGCGCGATCGTAGGGAGGATAGGGTGCAGCTGAACCGCGAAGAATTGCTGAAGGCGTATCGCGACATGGCGACGATCCGCCGCTTTGAGGAGCGGGTGCAGGAAGAGTTCTCCAAGGGCGCCATCCCGGGTTTTGTCCATCTCTATGCCGGGGAGGAGGCGGCAGCGGTAGGCGTTTGCTCCCATCTCGGGCCGCGGGATTACATCGCCAGCACCCATCGCGGCCATGGCCACAGCATCGCCAAGGGCTGCGATCCGGCGCTGATGATGCAGGAGCTGTTCGCCAAGAAGGGCGGGCTGTGCGGCGGCAAGGGCGGCTCGATGCACATCGCCGATCTCGACCGCGGCATGCTCGGCGCCAATGGCATCGTCGGCGGCGGCCCGCCGCTCGTGGTCGGCGCGGCTTTGACCGCCAAGACCTTGGGGCGCGGCACCGTCGCGGTGTCGTTTACCGGCGATGGCGGCTCGAACCAGGGCACCACCTTCGAGGCGATGAACATGGCGGTGGTGCTGAGATTGCCGGCGATCTTCGTGTTCGAGAACAACCAGTACGGCGAAGGCACCGGGGTCGGCTACGCCGTCGGCAGCCACGACATCGCCGGCCGTGCCGCCGGTTTCGGGCTGCCGGCGGTCAAGGTCAACGGCGATGATTTCTTCACGGTGCACGAGGCGGCGGGCGAGGCGGTCGAGCGTGCCCGCGGCGGTGGCGGACCCAGCGCCATCGAGGTCGATACCTGCCGTTTCTACGGCCACCACTCGGGCGACGCCCAGCTCTACCGTGGCAAGGACGAGGTCCGGCGATTGCGCGAGGACCGGGACTGCCTGAAGCATTTCCGCCGTCGTGTTGGCGAGGCCGCACTGCTCGAGATGACCGCACTCGACACGATCGAAGCCGAGGTCGCTGCCTTGATCGACCGTGCGGTCGAAATGGCGCGGGCGGCTCCGCCTCCGGCCGAGGCCGATCTGCTCAGCGATGTCTACGCCTCGTATTGAGGGAGAGCGCGATGCCGCAGAAATCGATCCGCCAGGCGCTGAACGAGGCGCTGGCGCAGGAAATGCGCCGCGACCCGACGATCGTGGTGATCGGCGAGGACGTGGCCGGTGGCGCCGCCACCGAGGGCCAGCGCGACGCCTATGGCGGCGTTCTCGGGGTGACCAAGGGGCTCTTCGCCGAATTCGGCGAGGCCCGGGTCATCGACACGCCGATCACCGAATCGGCGATCATGGGTGCCGCTGCCGGCGCGGCAGTAACCGGGCTGCGTCCGGTCGCCGAGCTGATGTTTTCCGATTTCTTCGGGGTCTGCTTCGACCAGATCTTCAACCAGGCCGCCAAGTTCCGCTACATGTTCGGCGGCAAGGCCAA
>WNFR01003388.1_pt1 | contig 16519 bp, 17 predicted proteins | sample 5400221 | NCBI WGS metagenome assembly WNFR01 (sample SAMN13153357, study PRJNA577476) | soil metagenome | isolation source: 40 cm soil under Madrone tree | place: USA:California | collected 2016-06-14 | reverse complement strand
ATATTTACGGCGAAGAAGCCGCAGAGTTGTTGCACATCGGGCAGGCTGTTTTTTCCCTGAAAGGCAAAGTGACGTACTTCGTGAACACGGTGTTCAATTATCCGACGCTGGCGGAATGCTACAAGGCGGCGGCATTCAACGGATTGAACCGACTAAATTAATCCTTCGCGAAAAGAGCAGCGGCTGCGGGCCTGGATGCCGCGTCTGATTGCCGCGGTTAAGCACGGTACGGCGTTCAACTTTGCAGCAAAGAGTACTTGACAATGTGAAGTTCTCCTGTATTCTAGGCGCACCCGTGGCCGAAATAACTGCGTGAGAGGTACATGGAAACGGTCCACGCGAATCCCTCCAATGATTTCCAAAATCCCTCCACTCCGTTTCGACCAGTTGCTCGCCGATGCGGCTCGGTTTTGGGAACCGCGACGGATTCCCTATAACCTCGCGTTGGTGGCAGTCGTTTTTATCTGGCTGGTCGCGACTTGGCCGCACTTCCGGTCAGCACTCACACTGTCTTCGTTCGGGATCTTCACCGTGCTTGGGCTGATCGCCAACGTCTGTTACAGCTTCGCCTATCTCATCGACATCGCGTTGCAGAGTTCGTTTTTTCCCGGCGCGTGGAGGCAGCGGCGCTGGGTACTCTGGCTGATCGGACTGATCTTCGCGATCGTGCTGACAAACTATTGGATTGCCGACGAAATTTACCCCTACGTGCCCTAGCTATAGTTAAGCTAGCTTAGTGCTCTCGTTCGGAATTACGGTGACGTATTGGGAAGATCGTCAGGCCGCGGAAGCGAACCGTTTGTTTTCGATTTTCGCTAGCCGCTTTTCCTTTCGCAGCGGCCGAACACCTTGGCCCGATGCACATCCCACGCAGCCAGATAGGTCCTGTCCATGCGCCTTCACGGAAATATTCAAGTTCGGCTCTGGTGGAACGGCCCGGCGCTGGAGCCAGCGCAGGTTGCTTGCGGCGACGGGCTTGAGACGATGGTTTTACGTCTCCTAGCGCCAAAATAGATCTTCGCGAGGATGGAATATCCCTTGTTTGCATGGGCGCGCCAAAGGAATTCGGCGGTCAGGACATATACCACACCTGGGCAAAACGGAAATGACCGTCACGCAATGCGACTGGACTGTAGGTCAAATGCTAGCCTTCGCCGAAACCGGCTGGAATCAGTCCCTTGATAAGATGGCCGCAAGCTTGGCCAAGGCTTAGACCCACCCGCTCACTTGGGAGAGTGCCGCCAGCTGTTAGAAGGAAGCTGCCCGCGGCTGCGGCGGACGCGGGCCGTACAAATTCAATGGATGGAAGGTCTTTCGCAAGGACGGCACCAACGAACGGCCGCTGCGTTTACCAACCTTGCGGCGGGAACTCAGCATCTTTCTGGTGGAAATGTTCAATTTGACTTTGATGGGTAAGCCCTCGTGAATTCAGCCACACCCCGGAATCGCATTGCTCAAAGTCCGCCTGGCAGGATACAATTGCAGGTTCAGGAGGAGTGTATTTGTGCTAACGATTCGCCTTGCCAGGATTGGAAAGAGAAAAAAGCCGTTTTATCGTGTGGTGGTGATTGAGAGCAGCAAGCCCCGCAACGGGCGCGTGGTGGAATTGGTCGGAACCTACGATCCACTGAAGAAGCCTGCCGAGATTAAGCTGGATGCCGAGCGCGTAAAGTATTGGCTCGGAACTGGCGCTCAACCGAGCGACACGGTGAAGAGTTTTATTCGCCTGCAGAAAATCGCGTAATTTCAGAGTTCCTTGCGCATCGTATTTCTGGGATTTTTTAGCGACCCCCCTCCGGCAATGGGGGGTTCTGCATCTAAGGCTGTAATCCGTTTGGCCCCCGCAAGTGGAGAATGGGAGGTGCCGGAATGAAGGAACTGGTGGAGCAGATTGCCAGGGCACTCGTGGATCACCCGGACGACGTAAAAGTCGAGACCGTCGACGGGCCGCAGGCAACGGTGGTTGAACTGCGCGTGCATCCCGAGGATTTGGGCAAAGTGATCGGGCGGCAAGGACGCACGGCCAAGGCCATGCGTACGCTGCTGGGTGCTTCTGGAATGAAGCTGCACAAGCGCTTCACACTGGAAATTCTGGAAGAGTAAGTCCTCGCCGAATGAGTGTTTCCCCAGAGCAGAAATTTGTGACCGTGGCGCGCATCCTGCGCGCGCGTGGAAATAAAGGCGAAGTTGCCGCCGAGTTGTTGACCGATTTTCCTGAACGGCTTCCTGAAATAAAAGAGATGTTTCTTCGCGCAGCGTCTGGCGCGCGACGTCGAGTTGTGTTGCGCGGGTTTTGGGTGGACCGCAATCATCCCGGAAAAGGGGTGTTTCATTTCGAAGGAGTGGATGCGATCAACGATGCGGAAAAGTTGCGCGGCCTGGAAGTGCAAATTCCTTTCGAACAGCGTGCGAAAGTGCCTCCAGGAAGTTTTTTCGTGACGGATTTGATTGGATGCTCGGTTTTTGAGCTTGCTGCAAACGCGCCGGTAAGTTTTTCGCCGTGTCCGCCCGCGGAGACTCCGGCGCTGCTGGGAAAGGTGCGCGACGTTTATTTCCCGGGCGAAGGGCAACCCGGAACTCCTCTGCTTGTCGTGGATACTTCGCACGGCGAATTACTGGTGCCTCTTGCGGAGGATATTTGTACGATGATCGAAATCGCGGCTCACCGGATCGAAGTGCGCTTGCCAGACGGGCTGCGCGACTTGAATCCCTAAGTTGGCTACACTGAACTGAACTTCAAACCGATGCGTTTTGACCTGATCAGCATTTTTCCGGAATTCTTTGCGGGCCCGCTCGAGCATGGCATCGTGCGCAAAGCGCGCGAAGCCGGTTTGATCGAAATCCATGTGCAGGATCTGCGTGTCTTCACAAAGGACAAGCATCGCACGGTGGATGACCGGCCGTTTGGCGGCGGCGAAGGTATGGTGCTGAAGCCGGAGCCGCTGTTCGAAGCGGTGGAATTTTTGTTGGGTAGTTCAATGGGAGACGCTGCCGTGAAGCGCGAACTCGATTCGAATACTGCGATTGTGCTGCTATCCGCTGCGGGCGAGAAATTTACGCAGGAGACGGCGCGGCGCTATGCGCAGCTTGAGCGGATCGTATTGATCTGCGGAAGGTATGAAGGCGTGGACGAGCGCGTGGCGGAGCATCTGGCTACGGAGGAAGTTTCGATTGGAGATTTTGTTTTGTCTGGGGGCGAATTGCCTGCGGCGCTAGTTTTGGATGCGGTGACGAGGCTGCTGCCCGGTGCGCTGGGGAATGAGGCGTCTTCGCAGAATGAATCGTTTTCGCAACCCGAGCCCGTTGCGGCTGACTCTTCGGTAGCTGGGGCGCATGCTGCGCCGCTACGCGAGCCGGTTGCAGAGCTGTTGCTGGATTTTCCGCACTACACGCGGCCGGCGGATTTTCGCGGGTGGAAAGCGCCCGAGGTGCTGATTGGCGGCAACCACGCCGAAGTCGCGAAATGGCGGCGCGAGCAGGCGCTCGCGAAAACGCGCCGCAACCGGCCGGACCTTGCGACCGGAGGGTAAGCGCGTGAGACCCTTGCGGGTTCCCTAATTTACATGGGAGACTCGAAGTACGATTCAATATGAGAAAGCGCATCCAGCCACGACTCGTCAGCGCCGGTAGGTGTTGTTGTGCTTGTTGGCATACAACGAATTGGCATGCAACAAAGGGCGGCATCGGAGCGTCTTAGGATCAGCGAGAAGCACTGAAGAATCCCGAAACCGCTCGCGACGAGCGGCTTTTTTATTTACGCACGGCGACAAAAAAATGCGAGGCCAAATGAGCAGCGGCACCAACGAACAACGCCAGGAATTGCAGCGACCGATTGCGATTTACTACGAACATCCGGACTGGTTCCGGCCGCTGTTTGAGCGACTGGACGAGAGCGGCATTGCCTGGAAGAAAATCGACGCCAGGAACCACCAATACGACACGGCCTCCGCGGAAGAAGAGTTCTCATTACTGTTCAACCGCATGAGCCCGTCGGCGTGGCAACGCGGGCTGGGCCATTGCATTTTCTACACGCTGAATTATCTGGCGCACCTGGAGGCGAAAGGCGTACGCGTGGTGAACGGCTGTCGCGGCTTTGCGCATGAAATTTCGAAAGCACAGCAGCTTACGAATCTGGAAAAGCTGGGATTGCCATATCCGAAGGCACGGGTGATCAATCACGTTTCGCAGGCGCTTGATGCGGCGAAGGCGCTCGGCTATCCGGTGGTAATCAAGCCAAACATCGGAGGAAGCGGGGCCGGCATCGAGAAGTTTTCTTCCGCAGACGAATTGCGCCGCGCGGTGGAAGAAAATCGCCTGTATTTTGGAATCGATTCGACCGCGTTAGTGCAGGAGGCATTCACTCCGCGTGATGGCGTGATCACCAGGATTGAAGTTTTGGGCGGCAAATATTTGTACGCGATCAAAATTCATACCACCGGCGAGAGTTTTAATTTGTGTCCCGCGGACATTTGCCAAAGCACAAAAGGCGAAGAGTTGACGCGCATTGCCTGTCCGGCGGATGCGCCGCGAACCGGAATGACGGTCGAAGGCTACAAACCGCCGGCGCAAGTGATCGAGGACGCGGAACGCATTATGGCGCTCGCAGGAGTGGAGGTTGGTGGGATCGAATATGTGACCGACGAACGCACAGGGCGGCAGCTCTATTACGATGTGAATGCACTTTCGAATTTTGTCGCGGATCCGGTGCGAGTAATTGGATTCGATCCATACGCGCGGCTGGCGGATTTCCTGATTGAGGAAGCGATTCGCCATGAAGCCACCCGGCAAGAGGCAGGAAGCGAAGAGAAGGCGATCGCAAGCGGGGCACGGCGATGAGATACGGATACTGGCTTCCTGTCTTTGGCGGTTGGCTGCGCAACGTCGAGAACGAAAATATGCAGGCGAGCTGGTCTTATGTGAAGAGGCTGGCGCAGCGCAGCGAACAGATTGGTTTCGATCTCACACTGATCGCCGAACTGAATCTGAATGACATTAAAGGAGTGGAAGCGCCATCGCTTGACGCCTGGTCCACCGCGGCCGCGCTGGCTGCGGTAACCGAGCGCATTGAGTTGATGGTTGCAGTGCGCCCCACATTCCATTTGCCTGCGCTTCTGGCAAAGCAGGCGGCAAACATCGATCACATCAGCAACGGACGGCTCACTCTGAACGTTGTGTCTTCCTGGTGGGCCGGCGAAGCGCGGAAGTACGGTGTGACATTTGAAGAGCATGACGACCGCTACGCGCGTACGCGGGAGTGGCTGGACGTTCTGGATGGCACCTGGAAGCAGGACCATTTTTCATATTCGGGCAAATACTACCGCATCGAAGACAATGTCCTCGAGCCGAAGCCGGTCTCAAAGCCGCGACCGACGCTTTATGCAGGAGGTGAATCGCCGGCGGCGAAGGAGTTAATCGCGGAAAAGTGCGACGCCTACCTGATGCACGGCGACCCACCGGAACGCATAGGCGAAAAAATCAACGATCTTCGCGAACGCCGCGCGAAGCACGATTTGCGCCCGCTGAAATTTGGAGTTGCCGGCTACGCAGTGATTCGGGAGACACAACGGGAAGCCGAGGACGAGGTGCGGCGGATTACGGATGTGCGGCAATCCGCGGCCGGCTACGCCAATTACCAGGAATGGCTGGCGGGAACACAACTGGAACAACGTGTTTCGCTCGAAGACTACTCTGTCTCGAATCGGGGACTGCGATCCGGTCTGGTTGGCACTGCAGAACGGGTGGCTGAGCGCCTTGCCGATTTTGCAAACGCCGGTGTGGATTTGGTCCTGCTGCAATTCAGCCCGCAGTTGGAAGAGATGGAACAGTTCGCAAAACTGATCATCAAGCGTGAATCTCCCCGGTCAGTGTCAGCCTAGCGCTTGGGACCGGGCATGCTTGCAGCCGGATCGGCGCAAACTAAGCGAAACCGTTGCGATTTCATTTCGCGATTCGGGCTAGGAAATACCCTGAATGTTCAGTATAATTGCAGTTTGTTTTAGAAGAGCTGGCCCCGCCTGAGTGGGTCTGCAGGGAATAAAGAACATGAATCCGGTTATCCGTAAGTTACACGACGCGCAACTGCGCAAAGATTTGCCAGAATTTCGCCCCGGCGACTCCGTAAAGGTGAATGTGCGCCTGCAAGAAGGCGAAGGCGAAAAGATTAAGGAACGCATCCAGGCGTTTGAAGGCGTGGTGATTTCGAAAAAGGGCCGCGCGTCGAGCGCGACTTTCACGGTGCGCCGCGTGAGCTTTGGCACTGGTGTGGAGCGTATTTTCCCGCTGCACTCGCCGACCATTTCGTCCATTGAAGTGACTGGCAAGGGACATGTCCGCCGCGCGCGCCTTTACTACCTGCGCGAGCTGCGCGGTAAAGCCGCCCGCATCAAACGAGCGGGGAAGGCTCGCGAGGAAGTGGATGCAGCCGTTGTTGCGGCCGGGTCCGGGACGTCGGCGTAAGCTCCCGCGGCTCGCTAGCTTCTGTTATTCGGATTTTGCTGAAGAGGCCCCATGCGAGGGCCTCTTTTTTCTACGCCGCGCATGTGCGACGGCTACCAGGTGCAAGTCCTGTCCCAAGCTGATGGAGCTGAAAGGTAGCCAAGCGCAAAGGCGCCACCGAGAGAGGCGGGGTCTCACAAGTGGCATTGCGCCGGCCAATCAGCTTCGGCTGAGCTTTACAGGTTCAGAAGACGGCGGAGCCAGAACGGAAACCTGCAGAGTGGCGAAGCCCTTATGGCGAACGACGAATCGAACCTCCGGCCCCGCACCAGGCTCAACTTACTGAACCGCCGTATGCGGACCCGCATGATGCATGGTGGTGTGGCAGGGAGGGCGGGCGACCGCTCCGCTATGCCGATTTGCGATCTCCGCTTGAAAAACGGAGTAACCAGAAGCGTTGGCGATACACTCAAATCAAATGATGGCAACCGGCGCCGAGCGTGCTCCGATGGCTGAACTTACTGTACTTTTCGATGGATCTTGCAACCTATGCCGAGGCAGCGCGGAGCGCGCGCGGCGTTTCGATAAGGTTCAGCGCATCGAATTCCTCGATTTGCACGACCCGGCTGCGCAGCAGCGATTTCCCCAAGTGAACCGGGAAGAAGCGCTGCGTGTGATGCAAGCTGTCGATGCGAACGGAAGAGTGTTCAGCGGCAGCGCCGCCTGGGCTCGAATTGGAGCGTTGCTTCCTGGGTGGAAGCTCGTCGCATGGATTCTGCTGATTCCAGGAATTCGCTCTATTGCAGGACTGATTTACGCCTGGATTGCGCGCAATCGCTATCGCTGGAACCGCGCGGTATGTGAGGACGGAACTTGCAGCCTGCACGTAGAGAAAAAATCGTGACCAGGTTGTGACTGCATAAGTTCGCTGCCTTCCCGCGTTATCATTTTCGGCGATGAAGACTTTCGCTTCGAGGATGGCGGGCTGGTGGGTGGCGCCCGGCCCCGCGGGACCGCCGGGCCATTTTATACCGCGCTGGTTGTTCCTTCGCGCTCTGGGTGTAATTTACTTCTCTGCATTCTATTCGCTGCTATTTCAAATCCGCGGAATGCTTGGGCCGCAGGGTTTGTTGCCGGCCGGCTACTACCTGGAAGAAGTCGCCAAAGCCATGGGCCGGGCGCGTTACTGGTACGCGCCGACTTTTTTGTGGGTGGGAAGCGGAGACCACGCGCTGATGGTTCTGTGTTGGGTTGGCCTGATCGCGTCGGCGTTGTTGTTTGTGAATTTCTGGCCGCGCGCGATGCTGGCGATTTGTTTCGTCTGCTTCCTCTCCTTTGTCGCGGCAGCGCAGGATTTTTCCGGCTATCAATCCGACGGCATGCTGCTTTGCGCGGGCTTTATCGGTTATTTTCTCGCGCCCCGCGGCTGGAGACCAGGTTGGGGAGAGCAAGACCCTCCTGCGAGAGCGCCGCTCTTCTTGCTGCGGCTTTTGTGGTTCACGATTTATTTCGAATCCGGGGTCGCGAAATATTTTGGCGGTGATCCGACCTGGCGCGACTTAAGCGCTATGAATGAGTACTATCAGAATGGTCCGTTGCCGACGTGGGTTGGCTGGTACGCGCAGCAGTTTCCGCTCTGGTTCCATCAAATTACTGCGTTTGTAACTCTCTGCCTGGAACTGCTGGTGCCGTGGGTGCTGTGGTTGCCGCGGCGCCCGCGAATCGTGTGTTTTTTCTTCGTGACCTTCCTGCAGGCGGGAATCATCCTGACCGCCAATTATGCTTTTCTGAATTACCTCGTTCTCGCGCTCGGCATTTTTCTTCTGGATGATCTTTTCCTGATGCGTTTTATTGCGAAAAGCTCGCGAGGCGCCGTACAGCTGAACTTGCAGCAGCCTCCGGCCGGCCCTTGGTATGCAAGCCTGCTTAAATCTCTTGAAGGACCGAGTGAACCAATTTCACTCTCATTGACCACGTCCAGCGCCGAAGCGTCGAAGGTGGTCGCCACAGAAGGTGTTGCTGCATTTGAATCGCGATCAACTCTCAGCAAATTATTCGGAGCAATGGGCTTTTGGACCAAAATGCTTCTTCTGGCGTGGGTTTTCTATGCCATGGCCTTTCTGATGTTGCAGCAGATTTCACCGGGGTTGCCTTTGCCGGCGAAGCCGGTGGCGGCGCTGGACCCGTTTCGAATCGCAAACTCGTATGGCCTCTTCGGGAGAATGACCTGGGCGCGGTACGAGATTGAGTTTCAGGGTTCGAACGACGGCGCGAACTGGGTCGCCTATCCCTTTCGTTATAAGCCACAGAACTTGGATGAAGCGCCGGGAATCTACGCTCCGTATCAACCGCGATTTGAATGGAACTTGTGGTTCGCTTCGCTCGGAACGTGGCGCGAGAATCCGTTCGTGATTCGAACGGAAGAACAACTTCTCCACAATACTCCAGACGTACTTGCGCTGTTTCGCTCCAATCCATTTGCGCAGGCGCCGCCAAGAATGGTGCGCTCGCTGATTTGGCAATACTGGTTCACCGATCGAGCCACTAAGCGAGCTACCGGGCAATGGTGGCGTCGCGAATTCCGTGGTGTTTATGCGCCGACACTGGAGCGGACATCCGAGGGTAAAGTCATCGTGTCTGAGTGGCCGCAAACCTTCACACCGCCGCCATAATCGCGGACCTTCGATGCGATGGATGCGATAGCGCGTTTTCCACAAGCTGTAAGCCGAAATTTCTGTCGTTCGGCGTGCTAGAATTTGCGCGAACAACGCATGGCGCGCATGTGCTCATCCCGTTTCGAACGAGCGGCGCGGCAACTTGGCTGGACGCGCATCGCCGGCATTGACGAAGCCGGGCGGGGAGCGCTGTTCGGTCCGGTGGTGGCCGCGGCGGTAGTGCTTAATCCCAAGCGTCGCATTGTTGGCCTGGACGACTCCAAAAAACTGACGCCTGAGAGGCGCGCGGAACTGGCTCCCCGCATACAGGAACACGCGTGGGCATGGGCCGTGGCAGAGATCGATGCGTCCCGCATTGATGCGTGGAACATCTATCAGGCCAGCCGTCAGGCCATGACCGCCGCGCTGCAACAGCTCTCGATCGTGCCTGACTATCTGCTGATTGATGCCATGCAGCTGGATGTGCTGATCGAGCAGAGATCGCTGATCAAGGGCGACGCCAAGAGCGTCTCCATCGCCGCCGCTTCCATCCTGGCTAAAACGCACCGTGATGCGCGCATGAACGAATGGGACGCGATTTATTCCGGATATGGATTGGCGCAGCACAAGGGATATGGAACGCCGGAACACCTGGAAGCTTTGCGGCGAATGGGACCGACGCCGCTGCATCGGCACTCCTTTGCGCCGGTCCGTGAAGCTGGTTGCTGGTCAACCGGCGCCACCCAGACGCCGCTGCCAATTTTCTAGAGGCGCAGGCCCCAGAGGTCGCAGGTAGCTTAGAGATCTCGGCTTCGGCATCTCGCGAGTCCTGCAAGATGAATCTGGTCCGCCCACGGTGTGGGCACCGTGGCGGACAAACTGCACCGACAAGATGGCTGCCCTAGCCCTAAGGTCGCCTATCCGTCACGGGGATAACTGCCTGCTCACACCGCCTAGAGCCCGCGTTGACTCTCCAATCCCCCGCCTGTAGCGTACAAGAGTGGTGTGCTGCCGCTCCGCAGCGGCGCTTGCCGATTTGTGTTCGAGCCGGCCGGTTCGCGGCGGCTACTTTGTTGTCTGTTTCATGGCATTAGAACTGAGGAGAAAGTCTCGGAAGCGCCAGTCAACCACTTCGTGGTTGCATTTGGGTCAATCGCTCGCGATTGCAATTGACTCAAGCGCCGTCCGGGTTCACGCATGGCCTATAACAAGAGCAAATACGTCGAAGCCGCACAGAAACTGTTAAATCAGGGCAAGGTCCCCCAGGCCATTGCGGAGTACCAGCTGATCCTGAAATACGAGCCGAAGGATCAGGTCACGTTGATGACCATCGGCGAACTTTACATTCGCCAAGGCGAGACCTTTCAGGCCATCGAATATTTTGAACGGCTCGCGCAAATTTTTGTCGGCGACGGCTTTTTGACCAAGGCCATCGCGGTGTACAAGCGCATCGCAAAACTGGCCCCGGAAGAGATCAAGCCGCTGGAGCGGCTTGCCGACCTGTACGTGCAGCAAGGCGTGATGAGTGAAGCCCGCCCGCTGTTTTTGCAATTGGCGGAAATTCATCTGAAGCACAACCGGCAGGGCGAAGCCGTCGCGTTACTGAAAAAGCTGCTCCTGGCGGAACCGGATAATCTTCGCATTCAAATTCGATTGGCAGACCTGTATCAGGTCATGGGTAAGCCAAACGAGGCGGGCGAAACCTACGTTTCGGCAGCGCAACGGGCGCTGGCTCGCGGTGACCATGCGGAATCCGATAAACAATCAGACAAAGCACTGAAGCTGGATCCGTCGAACGCTGCCGCGCTTACCGTGAAAGCCCGCTCCGCCTCTTCGCAAGGGCGCTTTGCCGATGCCGCCGAGTTTTTGAAAAACCTGCCCGGCCTCGAAAAGGGCGGCGAACAAAGCGAATTTCTGCTGGATCTATATCTCAAGTCCTCTAATTGGGACGAGGCCACTGCGCTAGCCTTGAGGGTGTTCGACGGCGATGAAAAGAATTTTGGCCTGGCGCAAAAAGTGGCGGAAACCCTGCTGGAATCCGAGCAAACCGAGCGCACGCTTGCGCTGGTATCCCGGCTGCGCATTCCGATGCTCGATTCCGGAGAGCATGACGCGGTCACCAAGCTCCTGAACGAGCTTGTGGCGAAGATGCCCGGACGGCTCGAACCCCTGGAGTGGCTGGTCGATTCCTATGGCCGGACCAGTGATTCCTTCCGCATGCCGGACGCTCTGGCGCAACTGGGCGATGCCCTGGTTGCCGCAAAGCAGCTCACGCGCGCGAAAGAAGTTTTCGAACAATTGGTGGACCGCCAGCCGGAAAGCGATTCCAGTAAACGGAAGTTAAACGACGTCTTGCGGCGTATGGGCTTGCCGGCGCCGGAAGAAGAGCCGGAACCGGTGCAAGAGACGCTACAAGCGGAAATTCAACAGCCGGAGGCGCCAAAGCTCCGTCCGGAAGTCGATACCCCCCCCGAAGAGCGAGTGGCGGCGGCTGCGATCGTGGAAGAGCACCTGGATGAAGAGACGCAGAAATTCATTGCTCAATCACTTACGGACGTGGACTTGTTCGCCAGCTACGGACTGACGCAGAAGGCCATCGGGTTGCTCGAAGCGATTCTGCGCCGCACGCCAAATCACACGCCCACGCTCGAGAAACTTTTGGATTTTGTGCTGGGCGCAGGCGACGACCGGCGCACGGCGGAACTTGCCGCGCGGCTCGAAGAAATTCACAAGGAACGAGGCGATGCCGCAGGCGGGGAGCGGTTTGGTGAATTGCGGCGCCGGTTCCAGCGCGCTGCGGGTCTTTCGGATGAAGAAATAGCCGCAGCAGCGAATCCTTCCGCACCTGCGGTAAGCGTTGCGTTGCCTTTCGCAGCCAAAAAGACGGCGCAAGAAGAGGTTCCCGTTTTCATAACAGAAGCGGCGCCCGCGCAAGTTTCTTCAGGCGTGCCGCCGCCACCGAAACCCTCGGAAGCAAAGCCGGTGCATGAGGTGGATTTGTCCGACGAGTGGGCCTCGCTTCTGGAACAAGGAGCGGCTATTGAAGCGGTTCCTCCCGTGAAGCCGCAAACGCCACCTGCGGAAAAGAACAGTGTCAAAGAAGTTGCGCCAGCGAACCGGGAGCCCGCATCTGCTGCTCCACAAGAAACTGAAATTTCCGAATTTGAGATTCCAATTGAGAGTCCAGCGGCACAAGATCCCGCGCCCGGCACTACGACGAACGCTGGCTCTTCGGAAGCCTTACGCAATGCATCCGTTGAAATGAGCGCGGAAGCTCCGGCGCCGGAATCATCAGCGGACGCGGGGGAAGAAACAATTGAAATCATTCCCATTGAGGAAAGCGGCAAGGAGGAATTGCCGCCGCCGCCGGCGCCTGCCGCGGAAATTGAGCTCGACCAGGAGTACGAACTCGTTCTGACGCCAGAGCCGGAAACCGAGCAGCCGCAAGAGTCCGAGCCAGTCGCGACCGCAGGACCGGTGAAACCGGCTGCCCTGAGCGGTTCGCAAGTCCTGGCTTCGGATCAGTTCCTGGCGGATCTGGCAAGTGAAATCGACCAACTGGGCATTGGGGAGTTGACACCTTCGTTCTCCGAGCCAGCCGCCAAGGAAAACGCACCAATTGCTGCGACGACGGCAGAAGCTCCGGCATCGCCCGCCGAACCGGATCATCTGAAAGAGGTATTTGACGATTTTCGCGCTGAAATCGGCGAAATGGGAGCGGAAGACGAAGACCTGGAGACACATTACAACCTGGGTATCGCGTTCCGCGAAATGGGACTGCTCGAAGAAGCCATCAGCGAATTTCAAAAAGTCGCCAAGGCTAATGAAAAAGGCAAAGCGTTTCGCTACGCGATGCAGTGCTGCACCCTGCTGGGCCTGGCGTTCATGGAAAAGGGACAGCCCTCGATTGCAGCGATCTGGTACGAACGCGCTCTGCGCACTCCCGGTGTTGACGCAGAAAGTACGCTGGCCTTGCGGTATGATTTAGGAGTTGCCCAGGAATCGGCGAACGACCTGGATGCGGCGCTGAAGAGTTTTTCGCAGGTCTACGCGGTGAATATCGATTACCGCGGCGTAGCGGATCGCATCGCTGCTCTTCAGAAAACCACGCGCTGATCGCGAGCGTCTCCAGGTCTTCCGGCATTCATGAATAAAGTCTTGCGGGCGATGATAATCGTGCTGTGCTTTGAGATGGGAGCGCTACTGCTGTATCTGCCGTGGTCGAGTTTCTGGGAACGGAACTACTTCCTCATACACTTTCCCTCATTGATGTCGTTCGCGCTGCATCCTTCCGTGAGGGGCCTGATCAGCGGCCTCGGCGTCCTGGATATTTTTGTCGCGTTGGGGTTGTTACATTCGCGCCCGGAAGCTCCGCGTGTCACTCCTCGGTAGGCCTGCGCGGCCGATCCTCTGTTACGTGACGGACCGCCGCAGCCTGCCGCTTTCCACCTCCGCGGACGCTCACAACCTGTTGTTCGCTAGCGTCGAACGCGCCGCAGCCGCAGGCGTTGATTGGATCCAGCTGCGCGAAAAAGACTTTTCCGGCAAAGAATGGGAAGAGCTGGTGCACGAGTCTTTGCGCCGAATTTCCGGGGCAGCGACACGGCTGTTCGTGAATGATCGGCTGGATGTGGCACTGGCCTGTGGCGCGGGTGGGGTTCACCTCAGCGAAAACGGAATTCCAGTTTCTGAAGCTTGCCGCTTACGAGATGAATTTTTTTCTTCCCGCAGCGAAAAGCGCGATTTTCTGGTCGGAGTTTCCTGCCATTCTCTGGGAGCCTCGCTCGGTGCCGCGCGGTCCGGCGCGGACTATATTTACTTCAGCCCGATTTTCAATACGCCTTCGAAGGCCAATTATGGGTCGCCGCAAGGGCTTGATCGGCTGGCGGCCATTTGCCGTGCCGTGGCGATTCCGGTAATCGCCATTGGGGGAATCTCCACGGAAAATGCTGCAGGCTGTTTCGAAGCCGGAGCGGCTGGAGTCGCTGCCATCCGCATGTTCCAGGAATCGGTGGAACTGAACGATACTTTGCGGGCTTTGCACAACTACGGGAACCCACATCCTGCGTGACGTTCTGGGGACTCAGTGCTGTCAGATCCCTTTTCGTTTTTCCGACAGGCGCCGCAGCAGCCGGATTTGTCCGGCGTGATACACATCGTGGAAGGCCACGCCCCAGAGCATGGGCAGCACTCTTGGCGAAACCGGTTTCGCCAGGACCTGTTTGATGGCCCGGCGCAGTGCTTCGTGCTCCTGGCGCAGGATGGCCTTATCGGCCTTCCACGCGGCCTCCGTTAATTTGCCGGGCTGCGGGCGCGGGAAAAAATTGCTACCCTCAATTACGAACGATCCTCGCTGGCCGCCCTGCAGGCGACGCCGGACAGCGTATTTCCAGTAAGCTGCGTGAAGTGCCTCTTCCCAGATATTGTGGCGCCGTGGTGCGGGCCGCCAGGCAGCCTGTTTTGCGGTAATTCCCTTCAGCGATTGCCAGAGATTGGGCCCGTGCCAGGTTTTCTGCTCAAAGGCCTCCTCAAACAGTTGCAGAATCACGGAATCAGCGTTCATCGTCGCCTCCCAGCGCCAAATCCTGAATAGAATTGCTCCCGCCCGCGGCCGGAGTCAAATACCGCCGCTGCGAAGCGGGAATTTGCCGGTGTATATGCAAATGACTTGCATCTGATATACGACTAAGTTAGTCTTATTTCACCCCTAACGACGCTGTACAAGGAGATTGGCCTGAATCACATTCGTATTTCCCTCGTCGTCGCGCTGACATTGATTCTCCCGGCTTTTCCTCGTTCTCTCCGGGCCCAGGAAAATCCATACTTCGTCACTTACGACCATAATCTTGAGGAGCCTGGAAACCTCGAGGTCGAATACTTCTCTACGTTCGGCACGCAACGCGCCGGAAACAATTTCCATTCCTACTGGACTGAGTTTGAATATGGCGTCAAGGCCTGGTGGACCAGCGAATTTTACCTCGACGCACAGACCACGTTTCATGACAGCACGGTGTATTCCGGATTCAAATGGGAAAACCGCTTTCGACTGCTGAAGCACGAGCACTGGATCAATCCCGTGCTTTACACCGAGTTCGAAGACATCAACGGAGCGGACAAGACGCTGAAGGAAATCGTCGGCCACGATAACGAACTGGACTTCGCGGCCGCAAATGGTGAAGCGCGACGCGAACACCGGCGCGAAATCGAGCTGAAGCTGATTCTTTCCAGCAACGCCAAAGGCTGGAATTTCTCGGAAAATATCATCGCCGAAAAGAACTTATCCAATGAGCCGTGGGAATTTGGCTACGCGCTGGCGGCGAGCCGGCCGTTGGCCCTGAAAGCCTCCGCGAAGCGCTGCAATTTGTGCCGTCAGAATTTTATCGTTGGCGCGGAAATGTACGGCGGATTGGGCGATCGCCGCAGCTTTGGATTGCGCGATACATCCCATTATCTGGCACCGGTTGCCGGCTGGAATCTGCCCAGCGGATGGACGCTGCGTCTTTCACCCGGGTTCGGTCTGAATGACAACAGTCACAGATTTCTGCTGCGTTGGGGAGTCTCCCGCGAAATCACGGGCTTCGATCGGATACTGCGCCAGTTATTCGGAGCGAAATCATGAAGCTTGTGATCGTGGCGCTTCTGGTCAGCGCGATGTTGCTTGCGATTTCGCAATCATCCGCAAATAACGGTTCAGAACTGCACGGACTCAACTCCATGCAATTTCACTTAAGCGCTGATACTTACGCCGAACTTCGCAAAGCGCCTGAAAAAGCGGTTAGTCGCACAAATCCCCTGGAAAATGATCCTGAAGCGGTTGCCGCGGGAAAATTGCTTTTTGCCGATCACTGCGCGGAATGCCACGGCGACGACGCCAAGGGCAGCAGGAAAGGGCCCAGCTTGCGAGTTTCGGACGTGCAGAACGCGACTCCTGGAACGTTATTCTGGCTGCTGACAAACGGCGTGGTGAGAAAGAAAATGCCTGCCTGGTCCAAGTTGCCGGAGCCGCAGCGCTGGCAGTTGGTGCGATTCCTGAGGTCGTCGGAAATCGTGCCGGCCGCGCCGGCGGATAACCGAACCAAGCCCTGACGCAGTTGCAACCGGCTCATGTGGTGATTCCGCTTACCGCTGCGCCGACGGATTTTGTCATGCCGAGCGAAGTCAGGAATCTCTCGATTGTTGAATGCTATTGATCGATGCGTTGCGCGAAGCAGTGTGATCAGGCGCTGAGCCAGCGGCCGATTGGTTTGCAGGCTTCGGTGTGATCGCACACCACCCGGAGCGTGGCAGTGATCGGGATTGCCAGCAGCAGGCCCATGCCGCCCCACACCCATCCCCAGAAAAGCAATGAGACCGTGATGGCGACGGCGTTCAATCGGAGGCGCCGGCCGACCAATTGCGGCGCGATCAAATTTAACGCGAAGATGTGGATG
>WNFR01003672.1_pt1 | contig 16523 bp, 15 predicted proteins | sample 5400221 | NCBI WGS metagenome assembly WNFR01 (sample SAMN13153357, study PRJNA577476) | soil metagenome | isolation source: 40 cm soil under Madrone tree | place: USA:California | collected 2016-06-14 | reverse complement strand
GCCCGGTGGCAAAATTATCGAGGCCGACCACGTGCTGGTCGAGCTCCAGCAGAGACTGCAGTAGATTGCTGCCAATGAAGCCGGCGGCCCCGGTAACCAGCCACTTCTTCGGGCTGCCGGCAAGTTCCGCGCGCACCTGCTCATAGCGCATCACAGCCTCCACATGCGAAATCCCGCCTCCCGGACGGCGGTTCGGTCAAACGCGGATTTGACGTCGATGAAGACCCCGTTCCTCTTCAAGCGGGACAATAGCTCGCGGAAAGGCATCGCCATATAACTACTGTGGGGCACCGCCGCGACAATGGCATCTGCTTGAACCGGGAGTTCCTCCCAGGGCGTCAGCGCCACGCCGTACTCGTGCACTGCGTCTCTGGAGTCCGCAATCGGATCGTGAACGCTTACCTCGCAGCCGAGTTCCTTCAGTTCCCGAACCACATCCGCCACTTTGGAGTTGCGAAGGTCCGGACAGTTCTCCTTGAAGGTGAGTCCCAGCACGATCACCTTGGCGCCCGGCAACGGACTTCCGTTCTTGATGAGCTGCTTCAGCGTCTGTTGCGCAACATAGGCGCCCATGCCATCGTTGATGCGCCGACCCGCCAAGATGACCTGGGGGTGATAGCCGATCATCTCCGCCTTGTGTGTCAGGTAATAGGGGTCGACGCCGATACAATGGCCGCCGACCAGACCCGGCCGGAACGGTAGAAAGTTCCACTTGGTGCCGGCGGCCTGCAAGACCTCCAAGGTATCAATGCCCATGCGACCGAAAATCAGCGCCAATTCGTTCATCAGCGCGATATTGAGATCGCGCTGCGTATTCTCGATGACCTTGGCAGCCTCCGCGACCTTGATGCTGCTCGCTCTGTGTACCCCGGCCGTGATGATGGACGAGTAAAGATCTGCGACTTTGGCCAACGTCGGGTCGTCATCGCCGGAGACCACCTTGACGATCCGCGAGACGGTATGCTCCTTATCGCCAGGATTGACCCGCTCGGGCGAATAGCCGACATGAAAATCCTGCTTCCACCGCAGGTTCGAATGGCGCTCCAGCACCGGGACGCAAACCTCCTCGGTGGCGCCCGGGTACACCGTGGACTCGTAAATGACGATGGCGCCCTTCTTCATGTGCTGGGCAACCGTCGTAGAGGCACCGATCAAAGGGGCAAAGTCCGGAATGTGCGCGACGTCCACCGGTGTCGGAACCGCGATCACGATGAAATCGGCGCGACGCAATTCGGAGGGATCGCCGGTGGGAGTCAATCGAGCGGCGGCCCGCAGATCTTCGCTTGATACCTCTCCCGTGGGATCGCTGAACCGGCGGTAACTGTCGATTTTGGCGGCCGACAAGTCGTAGCCGATGGTGTCAGATTTCTTGCCGAACTCTACCGCGAGCGGCAGTCCCACGTAACCCAAACCGACAACGGCGACGACTTCATTCATCCTTTTTTGCTACCTATAATGGTCAGGCTGATGGCGGGCAAAGCGTGCACCGACCGAAGAGTATAAAGGATCGGCCTCACGCCGATCAGTGAAATGTGCCGCATTTCGGACCTGCTTCGTCTCTGCTTAGACGCATTGTAAAGTGGATGCCTTCTCTCTAATCGATCTCCTGAAGATGGATATTGAGGGTTCGGAATTCGAAGTTCTTCTCCACACACCCCGCGAGACACTGCAGCGGTTCCAACGGATCAATGTGGAGCATCACGAACCGCCAGTAGGGACCTCCTACAGCAAGGCTGGGCTGATCGCGCGCAATCACGGATGAAGCGGCGGTACAACCGGCATAATATAGGCAAAGCGAATACCGGAGCACATGGCAATGTTTGTAAGGTCCACGGTCACAGCGATATTCGAGCATGTAGCACGGGAGCAGCAACACACGCTCGTGCCGTTGACGGATGATTTGAAGCTGCTGGAGTCCGGCCTTGACTCGCTGAGCTTCGCAATCATCGTTGCAAAACGTGAAGATTAGCTTGGATTCGATCCGTTCAATGCAGATGAAATGGTGGAATTTCCGATTCCCGACTTCGCGCGCCTTTACGAAAAGCCTCCACACTGAGTCAATATGACGCCTGGAGCGGGTAGGGGCTCATCAGTCTCAAGACTTCGCCGATCAGCGCGAACGAAGACACTTGCGCTCGAGTGATCGCTTTTTGGTACCCCAAGCCCCACCGTCACTCCCGAACCGAGCCCCGACCACCCTGGCTCGGCTGATGAGTGCGTATATCGTGCTCGCCGTCGGCCGGGTGAGCGAGCTCGTGCCCGGGCTTCACCAGATCCCCTTAGTGAAAGTGGTCTTCGTTCTCGCGATCATTTCGGCGATGCGTCATCGGGAGGATCTGGCTTCGGCCACGTGGAAATCAGTTCCGCCAGCGAAACTGACTGTCTTCCTGACGGGTATCATCACCGTGAGCATCTCGTTCTCGGTGCTTCGATCCGCTACTTTCGGACTCATCACGAACTGGGTGACGCTGGTGGCGGCTACACTCATTCTGAGCATCAAGGCGTCGCGCGGTTGGCCGTCCGTCAAGACGATGTTGCACGGTACCGTCTTTACCGCGCTTATTTTGACCATCGCGGCGTTCACCACGAACGAAGCGGGCCGTGCGGGATACAGCAGCAACTACGACCCAAACGATTTCGCGTTCGTGATGGTCGGACTGCTTCCCCTCGTGGTCACCTTTGGCACGATATCCCGGGGAAAGAAGAGGCTCCTTTACTTTGGGACCGCCTTTTTTTTGGCGCTCGCCATACTTTTCACCCAGTCACGCGGCGGGTTCCTTGGATTGATATTCGATATCATTGCGATGACGTTCCTGTTACCGGTCGCGTGGCGCGGCCAGTTGCAGTTCCGCACCTCGAAATCGCAAGTCATCGCGCGCGTGGTTCTGCTCGCTCTGATCGGAGTCGTCGGCTGGCAATCGCTGCCGGGGCCGGCTCGTGATCGCCTCGAGAGCATTACGTCGCTTGGGTCCGACTATAACGCGAACTCGGACACCGGGCGCATAGCGATCTGGTCTCGCAACCTGCCATACGTGCTCCATCGGCCGTGGGGCTACGGAGCCGGAACATTCGAAACCGTCGACGGCCTTTTCGGAGGTGGCCGGTACCAGGCACCGCACAACACCTACCTGCAAGCGTTGGTTGAACTGGGTGTTGCGGGCTTCGTGTTGTTCATCGCCGTCATCGTTTCCAGCCTGCGGTATCTCTACGTGCCGGCAGATACCGAGCCAGAAAACCATAGGGTCACCGCCCCGGATGAGCCCCGTGCGTTTGCCCGCGCGCTCGCAGTCGGCCTGATCGGGCTTTGCATCAGTGGGATCTTCCTCTCTGAACTCTATGCCTTCGTTTACTGGACGTTCGTGAGCCTGAGTTGCGCTGTGGGTATCGTACGCCGCATGCCATCAGGCGCCCGCGGCGCCCCACGCTCCGGCTGGCCCGCGGTGCGTAGGCGCCCGGAGCACGGAACCGACCTCACCGTCCGACCAACTGCCAAGCCAACCACATCAGTTGGTCATAGTGTTCGCGACCGTCGCATACCACGTAAAATCCCGGAACTGGCGAGAGAAAAATTGTGCCTCTATCAAGGCGCTCGTCGTGCTCAATTACTTTGCGCCGCCACCATCACGGAAGCGGTACGAGTTCAGCCGAAGCATGGGACCTGTGCTGATCTGGGTGCGGGTCGCAGAAGGTCTCTTTGAGCGAAATCGACGAATACCTGCATCGTGCCTCGGACTGAGCATGGTACCGGCGCTGCCGCTCCTGTATCATTCCGCTGCGGAGAGGACGGGAGGGCTGATTTGGGTATCCTAGAGTGGGTGCATCGTCGGGAAACGCCGGCGCAGCGGCGTGCCTGGGAATTGTTGAAGAGAACGGCCAGGTTCAACGTCCCCGTGATACCGGCCTTCCACGATCTGCTGCTCGCGGAGCGACAGTTCCGCCGCGGACCGCTTCGGTTGTTGTGGAGCAAGTTCTACCACGAGCCGCTCTTGCGTCTGCAATGCGACAGCGTTGGCGCGGGACTACTGCTATTCGAAGACATGCCCAAGATTATGGGTAACCTTCGTGTAAGGATTGGCGACCGCGTGAAGCTTAACGGTGGACAGGTATGGATCGCGGCAGGAAGCGGAGCCCCGCGAGGGCTTGAGATCGGCGATGACTCCGGCATCGGGTACGGGGCGGAACTGATCGTTGGCGAGTCGATCACGATCGGCCGGCACGTCATGATTGCGAGTCGGGTATCGCTGATGGGTTACGATGGGCATCCGCTCGATCCGTATGCACGTGCTCGCAATGAACCGCCGGGGCCGCACGGGGCCGGTTCTATTACGATCAAGGACTACGCCTGGCTTGGCACCGATTCAATGATCATGAAAGGAGTGACCGTCGGCCGCGGCGCGGTCGTTGGGGCGGGCGCGGTCGTGAAAATGAACGTGGCGGATCTGACCGTTGTCTCGGGCAACCCGGCCAAGGTCATCTGGCAAGTCACCCCGCCAGAAGGATGGTAAAAGCGCCGGCAGTTGCGGGGGCTTGTCTGCACAGGCCTGGTCCACCGGATCACGTCGACCGGCTGAGCGGCGGGAGGCGGAAACGGCCCGCCCCGATTGCCGGAGACGGTCTTGGCAGCCAGAGCAATCGTCGGGCAAACAGGAGTCCTTGAATGCGCCGCAGTACTAATCTTGACTTGGATCGGGTTCATGGGTGACGTTCCCGTAATTGCGGAGGGCCTGTTCTCATTTCAGATCGGCGGGTCTGAGCGTGTGGGCATCGATCTCGCACTGGAGTTCAAGCGGCGCGGCTACGAGGTCGTCTGCTTCGCGTTCCAAGACTCAGATGGACCGATGCGGACGGAGCTGGAACGGTCCGGCGTTCGCTGTTTGGACATGAACTACGGCAATTTCAAAGGTCCATTGCGTTGGATTCGCTATCAATGGCATTTCTGGCGAATGCTGCGCAGAGAGCGGGTTCGTGCGCTTCACGTCCACCACCACGGCGCGCTGGTACTCTGTGGTATACCGGCGCGATTGGCCCGCATCCCGAAGGTGGTTATGACAGAGCATGGGCTGCAGGCGCTGCAAGAGCGACCTCGTGCGCGCAAGCTCGCTGCGCAATTCGGCCGCTACGCGACGGCGATCACCGTGGTCGAACCTGCGCAGGCCGTTTACTTTCACACCATACTCGGCGTGGCGATGGAAAAATTGTTCTGTATCGCGAATGGCGTCCGAGTGCGTGCACGGTCCGAAGAAGCCGTAAACCGAATGCGTCGGGCATTGGGGATCCCGCCGGATCAGTTCACGTTCTTTTACGTCGGGCGACTGAATGCCGTGAAGGATCTTGGAACATTGATCGACGCGTTTGCGACCCTAGCAGACGACGTGTTCACCCGTGCGACACTGTACATGGTCGGGGAAGGGCCCGAACGCACGATGTTGGAGACCAAGCGAGCCGCACTTGCGCTCGCTGAGAAGGTCGTATTGCTCGGTGCGCGCGACGACGTCTCGGATGTCTTGATGGCGGCTGACGCGCTCGTTATGAGTTCCAAGAGTGAGGGGTTACCGATGGTGCTGCTCGAGGCGATGGCGGCCGGCGTGCCCTGCGTCGCGACCGCGGTGGGAGGCATTCCGGACCTCTTCGGGCAGGACAGGGGTCTGCTGGTCCGCGCGCAAGATGCGAGCGAGCTCGCCGGGGCAATGACGGCTCTCGCGCGGTCGCCGGAGATGCGGGCGCGGCTGGTCGCGAATGCCCGGGAGAACCTCACGAGAAATCATACCTTGGATTCCATCGTCGACAGATATCTCGAACTTCTCGGATTGCCGTCACGCGGATTGAAGACCCACGATCTTGAATCGTAAGCGCAGGAAGCTGCGTATTCACCAATTTCACGAACTCAAAAGTATCGCGCGGATTCGTAGCCTCGCGTGGGTACCCTGATTCATCCGTACGGTTGGGGGTGACTGCCCTCGACGAATGAGGGTTTGTCACCCCATGGCGCGTTTGACCGCGTCGATCAGCCCTCGTCGAACAGCCCAAGCGACGACTCGCAGAACCCAAGCCAAAAGGAAGACGCTCGCGACGAGGGCGTGAACCATGTCCCGTTCGTCGCGGACATCGTTGATATAGATGTATGTAGCGAGAAGCCAGATTGCATAGGCACCGGCCTTGTGTAGGCGCCTCCAATTCGCGAGGCTAAGGCGACGCGCGAGCCATCGGAAGGAGGTCAATGTCATGGCGAGCAGGAATCCGCCCCCGGTCAGGTCAAGCGCGGTCACGGTGGAATTCAGCTGGTTCCCGAAAGACAGAACCGAATAGCCCACCAATGCGAGGTGCAAGGCCATGCCGTAGGCGAAGGCGAGCCCAAAGTAGCGGCGGTTCGACAACAGCCAGCGGCTCAGCCGGCCGGGCCAAAGGGTGGCAAGGGACGACGACGTAAAGGCGAGGAGAAATAACGGAAGCGCGCAGCGGACGGAATGCTTGATGATGAACTCCATCCCGTGTGCAGACCGAAAATCCGCGAATGGAAGTCCGAGACAGGTTGCCGCCGTCGTAGCCGCGGCCAGTAGCCAAAACAACCGCCAAGAATTCATGTTTCACCTCGCGGTCCAGTGCAGTGGCTCTGCCGCAGTCGGTCGCGGATTGCATCGGCAATAATGGGACCGGCCATGACCTCAGACCAGTGATCCAGCGGCAGCTTCGTGGTGAAGATGGTCCTGTAAGGCCAGAAGGGCGCCTGGCAGGGCGTCTCGACCTGATCTTCAGGGCGGTCGCGTCACTTGTCGAAACGCGCATCGTACAGGGTGGTCAGGTGGGTGTGGAATTCGTGGCCGATCTGCATTCTACGACCGTGGCGCGACATCGTCGTAGAGCCGAATATACGATTCGGCCATTCGTTCAGCGGTATAGTCTCGCTCGAACCGCGCGCGGGCAGCTTGAGCGATTTTCGTTCGCAAAGGCTCGTCCGCGACTAGGCGCCGAAGAGTCTCATAGAGGCTCCTGTAGTCATTAGGTTCGACGAGCAGCGCTTCGGTTTCATCGTCCAGCATCAGCGGGATGCCCCCGACTCGAGAAGCAACGATTGGAAGCCCCAAGGCCATGGCCTCGAGCACGGCGATGGGCATGCCTTCGGTTTGGGAGGCCAGCACGAAGGCGTCGCAGGCTTCGTAGAGCGGCCGCACGTCCTGGACGAAGCCTAGGAAACGAACGCAATCCTGGATACCAAGGGACGCGGCGTGAACCCTCAAATCATTCAGCAAAGGGCCGTCGCCGCCGACGATGAGGCCGATGTGCGGGAATTCTGACTGAAGCGCGGCCACGGAGTCCAAAACCAAGTGCACGTTCTTCTCCGGCGACAATCGATTGAGCGAGAGAATACATGGACGAAAGGCGGATATAGGACGCCCACGAGGGCCAGCCGCTGGCTTCGCGATGCCGTTGGAGATGACGCGAATTCGGCGATCAGGGACCCGCCTCGCCTTCAGCTCATCTGCGATCTGTGTGGATACGGCAGCGACGCCGCGCAGGCGTCTGAGGACCGGGGTCTCGAGGGCGAAATACCACGAGAGAGTTCTGGAGTGTTCGACGGCTCTGGCGGCCACTTGGTGGTACGTGGCCACTCCCGGTAGCCCTCGGGCAAGCGCGGCGGCACCTGCGAGAACGGTGGCCTTGTAACCATGAACGTGCACCAGCCTGGGACGATGGAAGGCCATCGTGCGGTACAGGTCAACCCACCCGCGCGGCGTTACCCGTCCTACGCAATCGATGAAGACAGCCGGAATTCCCAGTCCCTGAGCCGCTCTACCTACCTCTGTATCCGGGCCGTCCAAACAGAGCAACGTGACGGGACAGCCTTGCCGCTCGAGCTCGGGAAGCAGGTTGAGTAGCATGCGTTCGAGGCCATACAGCCCTCCGCTGCTGACCACATGGAGCACAGTGCCAGACGCTTCGGGCTGGGAGTTCTTCATTGAAGTGCGCAAGCGTTAGTGTTCCCACAGTCTTCTCCGATGACGGATCGTATGATACATCCGTTATAGGTCCGATGCGGACTGATCTCTGGGCGCGGCGAATCGTACGTCCAGCAGCTGGCCAGGGGGCAGGATCACGAGGTGTTCGGGGAGCGGTTGGTCAATAGACCTTCATTCTGATGAGGCTGAGGTCACGCTCCAGCCAGAAGGTTGAGTTGGGCCGAGTCGATGTAAGTAAAATCGCGTGAATCCCGGGCTGCAACGCGGTAGAGCTATCGCCGATTGGAATGGTCGATGAACAAGAGATGAGCGTCATTCGATCGCAGCAGCGCCAAAGTTCATGCTGTACTCCTGACTGGCGCTGTGCTCGTCACTCATCGCTCTGGATATAGGGTGCACGATGCGCGCATCATGGGAACCAATCGATTGTTTGGCTGCCGCCGGCAGTGCCTGTGGCTGAAGATGGTTTCGATAAATAGGTAGCAAAATGGCACAGCTCTATGTTCTTGGCGGAAAGCAGCGGCAACTGACCCTCAAGCAAGAAGAGGAGTGGAATCTTTACGAGTCGGCTTTGTTACTGAAGGTCGATACGGAGTCGGGTGCGGTGCAGGTGTGCGTCGAATACAAGACACCCGTGGCCGCCCGGGTCACAAGGATTCGCCGCACGATGGCGTTCCATCCCCGGACGCATCGCTCTAGCGGCCTACGATCGACATGAGTACCTCAAAGATCGTTTGGAACATGACGACAAACTCGGCCGGAACCGTGGTGAACATGCTTTCCGGCTTGGTGGTGATGCCGTATCTGATAAGTACCCTCGGAAGCGCCACGTATGGCTTGTGGATTCTGATCGGCACGATGGCTGGATATTTCGGCGTTTTGGATCTCGGCGTATCCGCGGCGCTCGGCAGGCTTGTCGCGATTCACCGCGCGCGCGGCGAACACGACCAGGTCAATGAGGTCATGTCGACGGCGTGCGCGCTGCTACTCGTTGCATTTGTGATCGTGTGCGCTGCAACGGGCTTGTCGCTGCCGATTTTCCCGCGAATCTTTTCGGTTCCGTCGAACGAACTGCTGGACGTTCGGTACGCTCTGACTTTGGTTGGCCTGAATCTCGCACTGACATTTCCCGGCTTCACATTTGCTGGATTCCTGTGGGGTCATGAGCGCTTCGACCTAGAGAACGCGGTCAGGATACCTGCTCTGATAATTCGCAGCGTGTTATCGATCATGGCTGTCAACCCGTCGATGCCGCTGACCAGTCTCGGCGTGATCGTGTTCGGCACGAACACACTTGGTAACCTTGTGCGAATGGTGTTGTGTTTTAGATTGGATCCCGACCTGCGACTTTCGTGGAACCAGGTTCGAAGAAGCAGGGTGCGGGAAATCTTCTCGCTCGGCGGCTGGATGAGTGCCATTTCTTGGTCGCGTCTGCTGACACCTCAAATTGCCCCCACGCTCATCGGAATGCGGATCGGTAGCGCGGCGGTCACGACTTTCACCGTGGCCAAGCAATTGGTCGGGTACTCGAACATGTTCGCGATTACCGCGACGCAGGTGCTGGCGCCACGCGCAATCGCCGCACACGCAACGGAAGCCGTCGACGAACAAAGGGCCCTGTTCATCGAAGGAGGCAAGTTTGCGTATGCTCTGTCGCTGCTCTTCTGCGGCGGCTTGCTCGGCCTGGGGCTTCCGTTCATCCACTGGTGGCAGCACGGGTCGCAGGATGCCGCCTATCCGCTCCTTTTTATTCTCGTGCTGGGCGAATGCTTCCCGATGTCACAATGGTTGACGTACAGCGTGCTATTGGGGGCAAATCGGCAGCGAACTCTCGGTCTTCTGTCAATTTGCGAGGCTGTGATCTCGCTGCCGCTCATACTGGCGTTTGTTGGCGGGGCCGACCTCTCGGGGATCAGTATGGCAGTCGCGTTTTCGGCTTTTCTGGTCCGAGGGCTGCTTCAATGGCTGTACGGCTGCAGCTTACTGAAGATCTCGGTGCTTTCTTATAGCAAGCGGGTTTTTGTGCCGGTCACCGTATTTGCAATACCGCCGATCGCTGCACTTTACGTTGTAACGGCGCAGGTTTCACCAGTGACGTTCCGCGGGATGTGCCTTGTCGGTGGGGCGTATTGCGTAATTTATGTCGCCGTTATGAGCGTAACTTTGGTCGGTCCGTCGCGACTGAGAGCACTCGTGGTCGGCGTCAGGCAGGGTTCCAGAAGCATTTAGCGTAAGGATGCGACAATCGTAGGAGCGATCGGTTTGTCGAGAGTGAAGGAGAGGTCGATTCCTCGCATATCCCCTTCCGCGACGGTATCAGACTCCCGAACGAGTCGCTATTATTGAGAAATGTTGCCTTCACTGTACCAACGATCTACAACTGACCGAGCGTCGCTGCGGGTCGGCCTGCTTCTTGATTCGAAGACACTGCCGAGATGCTTCTCCGAGGTCGTCGACCACATCCAGCAGAGCGATTTCGCCCGTCTTGAGCTGTTGATCTTCAACGAAGAGCAAAAGGCTACGGATGCCGTTACCCGGCCGAAGCGATCCTCGCTCCGGAAAGCATGGGATCTGATATTTTCCAGCCAACGCCGCCGGCTACTGCTCTTTCACCTGTATCAGCGCTGGGACCACCGGCATATCGTTCCATCTACGGATCCGGATGCAGAGGTCGATTGCACGTCGAGATTTCAGAACATCGAGTCGATTTCGGTGACCCCGATCGGCAGGCGCTTCGTGCATCGCTTTCCAATCGATGCGATCGAGTTCATCCGCGAAAGAAACTTGGACGTGCTCATCCGGTTTGGTTTCAATATTCTTCGCGGAGATATTCTCGCAGCCGCCCGCTATGGAATTTGGTCCTATCACCACGGCGATGGCGATTACTATCGCGGCGGACCATCTCACTTCTGGGAAATCGTCGAGGAAAATCCTCTGTCCGGCGTCTTGTTGCAGGTCCTGACCGAAGAGTTGGATGCCGGTATGGTTCTGTACAAGGGGTGGTTCGCAACACAGGCCGGCCTCTCGCGGGTGCGCAACTGCATTCAGCCGTATTGGGGCGCCTCGACGTTCGTGATCCAGAAGCTTCGCGAATTGCACCGGTACGGCTGGGAAAAGCTCTCGCACGACGCGGTGCGAGCTGCGCCATACCGCGGAAGGAAACCGATATACAGTGCGCCGACAAACACGGAAATGCTGGGTTGGCTGGGCCCAATACTCGCGCGCAAGTCATTGCGGCGTTTGGTGGGGCGGCCGAAGGTCGAGCACTGGAGGCTCGCGGTGCGGTCTGGATCGTCGTTGATCGCCGATTCTAAAGGTTCTCCGGAGGTCACCGGCTTTCGCTGGATCGAGTCGCCGCCGGGACGCTTCTATGCTGATCCATTTATGTTGGAGGAAGATGGCCGCTTGTGGGTCTTTTTCGAGGATTTTGATTACGCTGCGAACAGAGGAAGAATTTCCTGTGCGGAATTAGGCAATGATGGGGCCTTCGATCCCGTACCTGTCCTCGAAAGACCCTATCATCTTTCCTATCCTTGCGTCTTTCGCGCGGACAACAACCTTTACATGATTCCGGAGAGCGGCGAAAACGGGACTGTCGAGTTATACCGCTGCACCCGGTTCCCGGATCACTGGATATTAGAGAGCACGTTGCTCGAGTTACCGGCCGTCGATAGCACTATTTGGGGGGATGCGGGCATGTTCTGGCTCTTTGTCACACTCCAGGAACCCCGCGGTCACGGCGTTCAATTGTGGTTGTTCTCGGCAAGCACGCTCATCGGAACGTGGACTCCGCACCCCGCCAATCCCATCTCGACCGACGTTCGCACGAGTCGCGGCGCCGGAGCGATATTTCGACACAACGGCAAATTGTTTCGGCCGAGCCAGGACTGCAGTGGGCACTACGGACGTCGTTTCACGTTGAATGAAATCGTCGCCTTGGATGCTGACCGTTACGAGGAAAGGGCCTGCGTAACGGTTGACCCGATTTGGGCTCCGGGCCTCGTGGGTACGCATACTTACAGCCACGTCGGCCAAGTTGAGGTGATCGATGGCTGCGTGCCGCTTCCGGTCGCGCGTGTGCGCGGCTCATACTGAGCACGGCCTTCGCTCCGTCCGCTGTCTCGGCCGAGGTTTCTCAGAGGTTTATGGGACCGTCGCCATCCGCGCGATTGAAGTGCGCGCAGGCCACCGCGGCGCGAGCGGCGGCTAGAGCGGGTGATAGCGCAAGAATGAAGTTCGATGGACCTCGGAGAAATCCCTGGCGGCGGAGAGCGGCGATCCATGCTGGATGTGACTGATTGCTGACGAGCAGATCGCATCCTCCCGCTTCGAGCCGCCGGCAGGCCTCAGCGATCAAAACGTCGACATCCTCGGCGGCCGCCAACCCGTCGACAACGCATCCCAGAGTCATGTTTCCAAACTGGGTGTGGTTGCTGAGGCGAGAGAGGCTCAACACAATCCATCCATCCGGTTTGCCGGACCGGGAAAGGACCAGGCGCACGAGCTTCGGATCGTGCGGCGACAGCTTTCTACGCATGGCGGCTGCCGTTCGATCGCATAGTAGCCCATAATCGCCCCGCAGCCTCGAGAATATGTCATCGATGTCTGACGGTAGCTCCGGCACCTGATCGATCGAGACGGTTGCCGGCACCCGGGGGCCGAACACCCGCCGGCGCGCGCGTGCAAAACCCACCATCCCGGCCAGCGTTCCCGTACGGTATGCGGTGTCCAGCAGAATCCGAAGCCGAGTGCGGTGGCGCAGCCAGCGGATCTCGCGGGTGAAGGCGCCTGGATGCTCGATGCGAAAGAGGAACGGTACCTCCGACACCGCCCACCCGAGCCGACTCAGCAACTGGGGTAGCGGCCGCGCAGTGCCGCCCATGCCGAGGCTGTAAAGTCGCGGCTCTCTCGCCAGCGCATCTTTGATCAGTTGAAGGCCGACTAGGGCGTATTTGCGGTCGATGATCCCCTCTGACAGCGGCAATTGATAATTGCCGGCAGACACCCACTCCCCGCCCGCGAACATGCGCTCAGGTTTCAATATATAGCCGCCGCGCACTGCCGAACCGTCGGCCAGTACGTAGGCGGTCTGGTAGGGCGCATCGCGGGCGGTTTCCGCTTGCATCAATTCGGACGGCGCGGCCGGAAAGGCGAAGCTCACCCCGGCATGGGCCAGCCGCGCGTTGAACTGCCGAACCGCCTCGGCGTCATTGGCGCACAGTTCGTGGATCGAAGCGGCCATCAGGTACGCCCTGCGATGAGCTTGTGCGCAAACCAGCGCCATTCCAGGCGGCGGCGTTCGGCGTCACTGAGCGTTCGCAGGCCACGCTGCGAGCGTATGTGGTCCAGCAGGGTCGATACCGGGACGAACCAGCCGTTCTTGCTGGCTATGCGGCGCAGAAGCCTCTCAAAACGCGCGTCCACCCTTTGGTCATGCTCGAATCCGGAGCCGAAGTGCGTGTAGACGATGCAGGCACCGCCGGATTGCTCGAGCCGGTCTTGATTGCGCTCCGTCAGCAGTTGGAGGCAGCTCGACAGTAGCTGGCCGTTGGAGGCGGCGAACCAGGCCTGAACGAGCGGGCGGCGAGGATCGTGGTACGGCATCTCCGGGCACACCGCCAGCGTATCAATTTCCCCGAAGACGAAGTTCCGGACGTAGCGAATGTGCTCTCGACACAAATCTCCCCAGAAATGGGGCGACTCGACAATGTGACCCTGATGCGGATTGGCGCCGAAGCGGCGTAGCATGAGGCGATAGAGGGCCTTGGCCACACCCGAAAGCCGGTCGTACCCCCAATAGATACCCTCGCTCGATTCCGCATGGTTAGCCATGCTCATCGGGTAGGTGCCGAAGAGAACTTTGAACCGCTCCAGCGCCTGCTGTATGAGCTCCCGCGGTAGACCCTCGAAGTAGGAGTTGTGATATCCGATCTCAAATCCCGCCTTCTGAAGCTGCAGCACTGTGCGCAGGTACTCGGGATCGTCGCAGGTCGACCCGTGGGCACTGCGCGGCTGCAGGCTGGCGCCCGTCGCGGGCCAGACCGACTTGGTCGTTCGCATTCCAAGTGAGCCCAAAAGATCATAGACCGCTTCGAAATTCCCCGGAGTCGTCAGATCGGTGTCGTCAAACACCGAAAACGCAAATTGCTTACCGCCAGGCCACGAGATGCGTGCGGTCATTGTGCTTTTTCCAGCCAATTCACCAATTCGGGAAGCGATGTGAGCGTCGTCATCTGGTCAAGGTCGAACCGGACTCCAAACTCCCGTTCCACCTCAGACATGAGATCCAAGTGTGCGACGGAATCCCATTGATCGACGTCGCCAATCCGCAATTCAGGACGGTATTCCTCCGGGCGCAGATTCAAGGCCCTTGTCACGCAGTTGCGAAACTTTACTGGGTCAACGACCATCGGTATTCCTTCACGGCAGCTCGCCTCATTCAGCGGACCTGATCATCGTCGATCTGCACGAAGTGCGGGGGCAGCACTTCGGCCCGATTGACGTCGAATGTCCAGATATCCCCCGCGTCGGAGCGCTTACCTCCGGAGCCCTCGAGAAACCCATATGCAACCTGGTTTCGCTCCGTCGCCAGAAAACCAAGCTCAACCGTCTCTGCGCGCGACTTGGCGGCACGTCCGATGAGCCAGGACAGGAACGCGCCTTCCACCGTGCGCCCCAGCACTCTGCAGCTGAGCAGAAAGTTGCGCACTCTCCACACCTCCGGACGCCGCCTGTCCACGATTGCCAGTCCGGTTATACCGTTATCGCCGAAGCGATCGGCAACCCGCAGCCCAACCACCATGTAGTGGGGATCGCCGAGCAACTCGCGGAATTCTTCCGCGGAAATTCGCTCCGCAGTCAAATTGAATTGGTTGGTCTTCATCAGCAGCTGATGAAGCCGTCCCGATTGCTCGCCGCGCGCCGAAAAAATGCCGAGCTGCAGTCCAAGCGAGCGGTAGAAATCCTCCGCCGATGCGGCGCTTGCCTTTATCTCGCTGCGCTGCGCCTCCTGGAGATAGGAGCCGGCGCGCTTTCGGTCTTCGTCAGTCTGCCGCAAGCTATCGAATCCCGCATACTGACTCAGCACGCCCACGAGTCGCATGGGATCGCCCGAAGAGTCGAGTACGTCCACTGACGGCAAAGCCCGGGACACCTCTCCGCGCTCTACGGGCGAATCATCGATGAATACGAAGGAGTCCAGTCCCAGGCCCAGTTTCTGGGCGGTTCTGGCAATCGCCTCCGATTTCAGGCCCCAGCCGATTTCGATGTGCGCGAAATCGTTCGGCCTGAGCAGACAGTCCGGGTGAGATTGCAGGATCGCCATGGCTTCGTCGGGATTGTTCTTCGAGCAGACGGTCAACAGTATCCCGTTGCGCCGCAGATCGAGAAGACTGCGTTGAAATCGTCGATAAGCCGAGCCGATTCCAGAGTCCGCCATTTGCAGTCCATCCGGCCCATCTTCTCCCAGGATTCCGCCCCACAGGGTGTCATCCAAGTCGACGGCGCAGACCTTCTTCTGCGGGCGTTCCAGAGAGCACAGCACGCGGAACCAAAGACCGCTCAAGAGGCGGCTTCCATTGGGCGAGAAGTAGAGCTGTGCGGTCGCTTCGTACCGGGCGTCGTATAGGGTGCCGACGCCGTGCTGCAGGACCAAACTCAGATGGTCTACCACGTGAAACCACGGATGACCTTCGCGGAACTCAAGAAGGCGCTCATTCAGCTTCCCTGCCAGAGCGTGTCTCTCAATATTGTAGGCGACAGCACGAACGCCCACGCCGCCGTGTCCGGCGCGAACAGGACGCCGTTCTGGTCGAGCGGCGCGACCAGCCAGGTATCGTAACCCGCGTCGACTGCATTCCAAGTCGAACCGGCTTCACGGAGCTGCGAATTGAGGTTTCGCGCAATCAGGCTGAGGGTTTTGTCGCCCAGCAGAACTACATTCTTGGTCATGCGGAGTCGATAGTCACACTTGATACATCGTTCGCGTCGGCTAGTTTACCGGTAGTTCGCGCGGGCGCCATCCGCAGCCAGCGGCCGGCCCACTGCTGCAACTGGAGGAGTATCCACGCGCCGGCGGGCGAGACGCTGCGGTTCTGCGACCCGAGAAACTCGGCGGCCGCTTGCTGAACGGCGGCAGGGTCGAGAATTCCAGCCTCCCGCACCCGCGCAGGCGCCAGTTCCTGCACGAACATCTCTCGCAATGGCCCGCGCAACCATTCTCCGATTGGCGCTGAAAAACCCTGTTTTGGCCGATCGAACAGCGAAGGGGGAAAGTGACGCTGCAACAGCCGCCTCAATACGTATTTGTTCTGTCGCTGCCGCATTTTCCACGAAAGGGGCAACGCCGCCGCAATCCTTGCCGCCTCGTGATCGAGGAAGGGCTCACGGGCCTCAAGCGAGACGAACATCGATGCGCGGTCCACCTTGGTGAGCAGATCGCCAGGCATGTACCGTGTCATGTCGAAGTGCATGAATCGGTCGCGCGCGCCTGTACCGACGACGGCATCGAAGGCGGCACGTCCGCCCGTCCCCTCCGTCGGTGATCGCATCAGGAGGCGTAACGCACCC
>WNFR01010830.1_pt1 | contig 16526 bp, 20 predicted proteins | sample 5400221 | NCBI WGS metagenome assembly WNFR01 (sample SAMN13153357, study PRJNA577476) | soil metagenome | isolation source: 40 cm soil under Madrone tree | place: USA:California | collected 2016-06-14 | reverse complement strand
GCATGGTCCCCCCACAACGGGGACACGTGGGGGCGGCGGCCATGGATTAGGCCTGAGTTTCGGGTGGCGTCGGTGCTGTTTCTGGGGGCAGAATGGGCTCGGGCTCGGAGACATTTACTGCAGCCTCTGGGGTCGGCGCCGGCGCGTCCACCTTGGTCACGTACTTATAGACACCGGTGATTTCGAAGTTGGCCACAGATCCAGGGGCCTCGTAGACAAAGCCCGCGCCTTGACCGAGAATGGCGGCCTTGGCCTCGGGGACAAAGTGCTTGACCTCGAACTGTTGATACCCGGGATCTTCAAGATCACCTGTGGTCTTGTTCAGATAGCGACCGGTAACGATCGAATCCTCGGTGACGGTATCCGTGGCCTCGATGACTTTATTGTCAAGGAGCTGATCGAGGACTGCCTTGGATCGTGCGAGTTCGGCTTCGAAGCGGGTATTTCGGATCTTCTTGAGTTCCTCGGTCACTTTGGCCTCATACTCGGGACCACCGGCTTTGAGGATGGCCGACGCCGTTTCCGTAAAGGCCGCCAAGGTCTTTCGGACCTCGCCAAAATTAGCCTCGAACAACTTCCAGAGTTGTTCCGTGGCTCGTTCCGTCATATCGAGGCGCTCTAAAATCGTGGGGTTCTTTTGTGACATTTCCATATCTCCTGGTTTCTTTTATCCACCCGAACGGCCCTGATGGCGTACAAATTTTTTGCCACCCTTATGGATGACACCATCCTGATCCTCGGCCACGACCGGTGCGGTCTTTTGTCGAACAGTTTTAGGGGCTTGGGCAGGAGCGACTCGCTTAGGCGCCAAGGTCGGCGGTCTAGGCGCCCGAGGGGAGGGCAGTGGTACCGTCACGGAGGCCATGACTGGTGGGGGGCGGGATTCGACAGCTATGGGGGCCAGCACCGTAGGTTTGTTGAGTAGCTTCTTGGCCCAGATCTTCAGGACTCGAGTCTCTTCGGGGTCCAGGCCGTCTTGCGTCTCTTCATCGGCGCGAATCCCCATCAAGGTATTCAGTTGTTTGAGCGTGAACTCCCGATATTCCTGCTCGACCTGCGCCGCTTCTTCTCCGGACTCACCAGGGAATAGGGGATTGTCGAGTACTAGGCGATAAAGATTTGCTTTATAGAGGCGGGCCTCTACTTCGGAAAGAGCTCGGGATTCAGCCTCTAGAAGCTGCACCTGACGTTCTTCTTCTTCGACGACGGCGTCAAAGACCTGATCGACATCATCGCCGGCTCCTTGCGCCGTCTGTTCCGATAATGTGTCCTCGAGGTCCCGAAAGAATGCCACTCAAATACTCCCTTGAGTTATAATAGCCGTGGATCTATGGAAAGCAAGGAAAATTATCGGACTGGACATGCGCCACTCTCGCATTCAGCGCCGTCGACTAAATCGCCAGTACCTATGTCATCAAAAACCAACGGCTTGATCTTAGAGCTGAGCTTTTCGTACTGTTCTGCAGTTATGGCTTCCTTGGGTGCCTGTTTGAAGCCGTGTTCGTTGTGACACAGAAAGCTAATAGACTTCAAGAATTTCAGGTTGTCCGCCAACCACTCCTTGATCTGTTGGATCTCTTCACGGCGGTAATAAACAGTAACACTCACGGCTTGATCAGCCCAGTGTTTCTGGGCTAGCTTGAGGACGTCGAGCTGTTTCCACGTCGTCCAGTCTTCGTCGGCAATAGGAAACCCGTCTGGGGCTTTTACGTAAGGAACAAAAAGAGGACTTCCCAAACAACCCGTAATTCCTGTGCCAACCCGGCGATTTCGCGCCACAACCTCGGCGCTCTTTTCGTGGTGGTAACGCTCCATGGTTACGCGCTTTCCCCATCGATGCATCAACCGTCCGGCTTTGACAAACTCTTCGACGCCGTCAAGATTTGGGAGTGCGATTTCTTGAAGATTGCACGGCTCACCATCCTCGAGACAAGCTTCGGCACAAGGATTCATACCGATGGCGGTGTCTTTTTTTAGCTCGCCCATACGACCGTATTTCTGCATGTTGGTACGGTTTATGATTCCGAAGGGTTCGCCATCCTCGTAAGTCTTCCAAAAAAGTGGATGCAGATCCTCAATGTCGTCACACACGACACTAAAATTGGCCATTGCTCGTTGTGTCGGAATAGCGCCTAGATCCCAACGCTTGGCCTTTAAATAATCCTTATCCCAGGCATCTCCCATGATAAGAATCGCGGAACGGCGCACGTTGCCGGCGACGACCATCTCTCCGATGCTACACAAAATATCAGCGGCATCGATCGGTCGCAAGGAGCGTCCTTGCCGAGATTGTAGGAGTGAGCATAGCTTTTCCACAAAGGCTCGGAGAGGCTGAGGGCCACTAGCTTTTCCACCAAAGCCTTTGATGGGTTCACCATAGCCGCGGACACAAACCGTAGAGTACGAAAATGACTTGCCGGTTACGAGATAAGACTCGAGGACACGACGGGTCAGCTCACACCAGCCTTCGCGGCTATCTGGAACTATAAGATCGGCGTCATTGGTTCCACGATGCACGATGTTTACATCTTTTTTGACACGCGGAAGTTTACTGACAAAACGATGCTCGACACTCATACCGACACCGCCACCCAGCATGAGGAGATCCTGGGCGATGACAAAATTTTGCCAGTCATCGCCGGACAAAAACCAGCAATTATTGAGAGCGGCTCCGCCGAGTGTTTTCTGGCCTTCGGTACCGGAAAACCACAGGCCACGACCCGCTGGCCCAGCCTTGCGCTTGAGCATCATGTATTCTAGCTGATTAGCTTCCTCTATGCTAACGTCATGCCCGCTGACGTTACCGCGGATAACGCGATCAACAGTCTGCGGCCAGGACTCAATGACTCCCGGTGAAATAGCTCTCGAATACGTCCGTTTATACACTACGGTAGCCAAGTTTGACCACGCCTTCATCTGTTTGTCTTTCTTTCTTCGTGTTTCTCAAGATACAAGGCTGCATTCTTGAGTTTTTCAATAGTGATACCGCGAAATAAAACCTTGGAGTTGCAAACCCAACAAAGCAATCCTCTGACTTCGAGTTTTCTTTGATCGGGCGGTAATTTTTTCCAGTTCTTGAGATGGAAGTGATCAATACATAGGCGACCTGTGGAGGTAACTTTTTTACAGATATCGCATACGCCCCCTTGTCGATCCAAAATAACCTGCCACTCCTCGAGGTTGAGTCCATACTTTTTCAACGTTGCTTTCGAGGGGGGAGAGATTACCTCTGCTGGAATCTTTTTAGCCATTTTGCTCGGCGGCTGCCAGGCTAAGGCGAACCAGCTGCTCAGCAAATTCGTCTCCCTTGTCACTCAACGCCACGATAAGGAAGTCGGCCTTGAGGCGCAGTTCCTTTTTCTGCTCGCCATAGCCGGCGCCTGCATCTTTGACGGCTTGCTTTTTCTCGGCCAGATCGGGATCGGCTTTTTGTGTGGCCGCATTGAGTTCCAAAGCTTTAGCGACCTCGGCCAACCTGACCTGGAGTTCCTCCTTACTGATGCCATCGACGCTGGACTTGAACTCCGTGGAAAGACCATCGAATTTGTTTTTCTTATTTTTTGAACCCGGACGACGACCCATAACTTACTCCTTTTGTTGGATACAAGATTTTACGGTGGCGCGTGTCCGCTGTCAATGCTTGGGGATGATATCTGAGTACAAAATTTCTGTGAAGGCGAACTCTCCATGATAAGCCACGGCCTGGAGTCTGACGGGGCCGCCGTATTTCTTTTTGGCGTATGCTTTTATTTTCGGCATCAACGCGTAGACACGGCTGAGATCAATGGAGGCCACTTTGAGGGTCGAGGGCTGGATCTCGTGTTGCTCAATCAAGTATTCACGATAATGGCTGGCAGATCCCGGAGAAGTGAAAACCATGACTCCCGATTCCTTTTGACCATCCGCCCAAGCACCCTGCTCAATATCGTCGGGATCGGCAATAAAAAAATGGTCATCGCCCTCGACGACTACGAAAAATTTTTGCCCACCATCGATATGGGCCCAAATATTTTTGATCAGAGAGATAAAAGTAGTGCTCACCTAGACCTCAATTCGCGAGACATCGTTTTCGCTGACGACGTCGATGGTATTTGTGAACAGATCTTTTATTTCCGTGTTGTGGTCAATAATAAAAATTTGCAAATCCTGGCCGGCCTTAGTCAACAGCTCCAAACAGCTTTCGACGACTGGCACATCAAAGCCGGTAAAGCTCTCGTCAAGGATCAACCATCCGGGAGCAGATCCGGTTCGTCTCTGAACAACTTTGGAAACCGCGAGGTCAATAGCAAGTTCCACGGCAGCTAGTTGTCCACCCGACAGATTGGCCTCAAGATCTAGGGGGACGCCACCACGAGTAATCACCGGTATGATGGCTGCATCTAAACTTCCGTCAGCCTTTTCTTTCTCGGTCTCAAAGGAAAGCGTGGTCGTGGCCACATTAGGGAGTCCGGCGAGAAGCATATTGGCTTCATCAGCGACTTCATCCAGGATCTCGCCAAAGATAGCGCCAAGAAATCCTTTGACCATGGCCGCATAGTCGGTCTCGAGATTCATTTGCTGAACGGCTACATCTCGGGCTGCTGACGCCATATCATATTCCGCGCAATATTTTTCCCAGGACCGGGATTCAGCTGTGTAGGTTTTCATAGCGGTTTCATACTGAATTTCCATATTTGCAAATGCACCGGAACAAAATCGATGCTTAGACTCAATAGCAGCCAGTTTTCTCCGCTCGGCTTCGATCGCGGACTGCCAGCCGTCGAGTCCGCGCTGAATTTCCTCATACATTAGGACCTGGTTTTTACTGGCCTCGGCACGAAAATTTCGGCTATCTGTTTGATAAGCAGATACCATCTCCATTTTTTTCTTCTGATGATCGTAGAGAGCAGCCGCATATTTCTGATCGACCGATTTTAGCTCGGCACCGATATTATCCTTCACGGTCATGAACTCGCCGACTTCTTTGCCAACGACTTCAAGTCGCTGGCCCTGACTGAGTATAGTAGACTTGTCGGCTTCGATGGAGGCCTCCAGGACCTCATAGGTCGCGAGTTCTTCCGCGCCCTCGGCTAGGGCTGCCTCGTAGGGTCGAAGGCTCGCCTGCAGCCATTTCTGCTTGCAGGTCGGGCATTCCTGCTTCTGCAAGGATTCAATGGCTTCTTGGGCCCGGTTTATTTTATCCAAGCACAAGGGTTTGCCTCGGAGTATTTTTTCATTGGACGCGATGTGGTCTCGATATGAATTGATTTCGTCACGAATTTTATTTTCAGTCGACTTAATTTCTGTGATTCTGCCGTCGGCGTACTTGAGGCCATCTTGAAGTTGGGTATATTCGGGGCCATGACGGGGATCCATGGGTTCTTCCAAGACCTTGATCTCGGCTTCGCGCCGGAGATCGTATTCGTGACAGCGCGCGGCAATGGCTTCCTTTTCGGCCGTTGATCGTACACGCTCTTTTTCTCGATACTCTCGTTCGTTAAGAATAGCTGTTTCCACTATCACCTTTTGCGCCGCCAGATCAGCAGTGACCAAAGATAGCGTAATCTGAATATCCTCCGTGCTGTAAAATATACCGTCTAATTCCACACCTTTTGGTTCTTTAGGGAAGAGAGGCTTAGGGGCTGCCACGGAGTCTAGGGCCGCCACCTTTGCCTGTAACTGAATCCAAATATCCCTCTTGTCGGCCAGTATTTTTGACGAATCCTTGACTTGCCGGCGTAGTTCCTCAAGCCCCAGGACCTTGGACAAGAATTGCTTCTTGTCGGCATCGGCCAAGGAAAGGAAAAGACCGGGTTTGCGTTGAGGTCGGTAGGTAAGATTTCTCAACAAATCGGGTCCAACACCAAACAATTTATCCAGGCGTTCATTGACTTTGGAGACAGAGCCCGTGATCAGGGGTTCATCACCAACCTGAATACTGGTTTCCTTGCCTCTACGAATTGTTACCAACCCTTCTGGAGAATCTAGGACTCCCCAGACCTGAAGAGGTTTCTTGGTTAGAAACGACTGCTGTTTTGTTGCCGGGAAAGGAGAGAATCCAAGTAGGTAGGCGATCAAGTGCGTGACACTGCTTTTCCCGGCTCCTGAACTGCCCCCAGTATTTAGATTCCGCCCACGAATACCAAAGAATCCGCGAGGTGGGAATTCACGAGTCTGTTGGACTGAAACAAAACCGCGGAAGGCTTCGCAGCCTAGATTCTTGATGGTGATCATTCTTCGTCGTCCCCAGGATAACTAGAGGCTTCGGCGCGATCTCGAAAAAGAGTCTCAGCATCGGCGTAGCGGGTCAAAGGCTTGACGAGCATTCCGCTGTCGAGGACCTCCATAGTCTGGCTAGACGCCCCCCGAGGATTTCGCGTCAACACCGATGAGCAGATTTTGCAGAGATGTTCGCGACGAGAATCTTCGGCACTCAAAATTTTATTGATGTCGGTGTAACAGATGTCGCATCTGAAGTGGTAGAAGGGCATAGCTACCTATAAGTCTACAGCACTATGTCCACCATGTCCAGTGCCGGCTTCCGGTTTTTCAGTTTCTCTGAGGAAGTCCATGGTATCGGTGGCTTCCTTGCGCTCGAGTTCAACATCACGTGGGAAGACGACGACCCCGCCCAGAGTACCCAGAAGAGTAGCGATACTGATCGAATTCCTGAGGGCCTCGAGAACGGCTGGGGTGGAATCGATGATGCCGGCCTCCATGGCATCGACAAAGACGTCGTCGACACCATTCCAAACCATGGTGTCATTGGTGCCAATATTTTTTACACAAATATCTATTCTATCCCGGACCTCCTCGTCATTGAGACCCGCATTCGACATCAGCCTCTTGACGGGTGTCATCAACGCCGGCACCAGGACTTCATTAAAGATCGACGACTCTTTGTCGTTGAGTTCCGGGATCTCTTGATTGGCGAGACGAACAAGAGTCCAGCCGGCTCCGGGGAGACAACCGTGCCGACGGGCACCGCGGATTGCGCATGCGGCGTCGTCGGCACGGTCCCTCTTCTCCCGGACCTCACCAGCGCTGGATCCGACGATCGTCAACTTGGCGATACCGCCAGTAATTTTTCCCATGCGTTCATTGAGGATTCGAGACTCGAGTTCACCCTCGGGATTTTTAAGCTGTTGTCTGATTTCTTCAACTCTGGCCATTTGAAGCCCCTCATCGGCAATCCCCACGATATTGGATCGATACCGATGGGCTTCAAAGTATTCGAGAGGTGGACCCAATTCTTCGGGTTTGGCCTGCTCAATGGGGCGATTAATGGGGTCATAAATAGGGGATGCCGTAATGGCTTGAAGGTCTTCTAGGAAGTGCATGTCCCCATTGTTTACCGGTTGTCGAGGAACCAGGAGGGGGAAAACATTCATGGTGTCCGATTGTTGCCAGTTAAGTGTTAGCTGACCCAGGACGGATTCGCTGAAGCCACCGCTGGCGACGATGACGACGTTATGCGGAGCCCCTTTGTCTCGATTCCATTGATCCCCGAGTTCAATCAAAATCGGGAGCAGGGTCTGGATTTCATTGATTTGCCCGTAGTAGAGCAAGAAAATTGGTTTCTCCAGGAAGACTCGATTGTTGGCCTTGTCGTTGATGAACACTGAAAAAAATCGACGGCAACAATCCTCGTAGCCAACCCCCGCTATTGGGTATCCTTTGAGAGGTTCTACCAGATATCCGCTGGGTCCGGTTTTCTCGAGAATCGTTACGTTACCATCATCACCGACGATATCAAAGCACTCGACAACGGCTGAGGCCAATTCTTGATCACCATTGGCACTACAGGTAGCCACTGATTTCAGGAGATCGTCGGTAATTTCTGTTATAGCCAAGGAGCGGATCTTGGGTTCCAGGTACTTACGAAAAATATTCTCGATGGTTCTGACGATTTTTTGAGGACTGATTTTAGGGTACTTGGAGCAATACAGATTCGTGTATCTGACGATGGCTTCGCTGAGGATCGTTGCCGTCGTGGTTCCATCTCCGGCTTCGGTAGCGGTTCGGACAGCTGCATCTCTAGCGGCTTCCATGACAGCATGATCTACGGAATTAGCGAAACCTAGACTACGAAAGACGGTGACCCCATCCTTGGTAATCAAATTTGGCATTCCAAATTCTTGGCGTTCGATGAGAACTGGATTGCCTCCGGGCCCAAGGGTTCTACCCACGATATCGGAAATGATCTTCATCGTGGACAAAACCTTTGCCTCAAGGATCTTAGTCTTTGGGTAAACATCTTTTGCTACGGATTTGACCTTACGAAAAGAAGTTGACATTCGTTTTTGTTCCCTTACCGTAGATAATAGCCGTGGATCTATGGAAAGCAACTTTGTTTACTTGTGGAGTAGTGTTGCTTACTTAATGGCTAGGACGCAATATTCTGGGAAAAGTTTAAAATTCTCAAAAAATCCCAAAAATTTTGTCCCGAGCGCGCGGAGCCGCGAGGGTTTTTGTTGTTTAGATAAGCCTGTTGGTAATACATACTGTTGATACTTGCGCTCTGAGGTCTTTGATTTTTGAGTGAATTGTCCAAAAGCCAAAGCAATATTGCCAATACAGCTCCCTCATATCTTGACGTCTTAATCAGATGTTCTTACGTTAGTAAGCAAGGAGGACATCATGTCCAAAAAGTACCCTTCTCGTTTCGTTTCGATCCCCAATGAACTTTTTGTGGAGGCTAATAGATTCAGTAGCACAGAGTTCAGGACTCTAGTCGCTTTGATGAGTTTTACTACGGATCGAAGAGATGACCCCCGTGGATGGTGGACCTGCTACCCGTCGATCAGCACATTGGCGCTTTGTACTGCCAGTAACCCGAGTACAGTCCAGAGAGTCATTCGGTCTTTGAAGAAAAAGGGTCTAGTAGTGACCAAACAGGGTGTCACATTTAATTCGAAGACGGGTTTGTACCGAGAGCCCACTAATTTGTACGATCTCGGACCATTGGTTGAATCCTTGAGACAGAACGACCCGGTTAATAAACGAAACAAAGAGCTGACCAAAGACATGACCGCTGATGAGAAATACAGATTCTATCGAGATGTGGCCAGGACCCAGAAGAAAAATGCGATTGAAAATTCGCGCCTACTGAAGTCAGATTTTCTTGAAGATCTCGAGTTCAAGTCCTAGTCGCTATTGACAGCTTCATCGGGGTCTGACATTCTACCCTACACACATGCTAATTGGATTCATCGGAGCCCCGGCTAGCGGTAAGACTACGGTCGCGGCTATGTTGTTCGGTCGTATAAAGTCCAAAGACAGGGTGGCTGAACTCATTACGGAGACCGCCCGGCGATACATTATCGAAAAGCGCTGGCGGGGAGAGTTTGGTTCCAAGCTTACAGATGCTGACCAGGATGAGATCTTCAGTCGACAGGCAGAGGCTGAGGCCTTGTACACGCATGTGCTGCCCAAATCCGACATCATCATCACCGATGGCTGTATTCTCAACAATTATTTGTGCCGGGATCAACCCCCTGATCATCGGGAAGATGATTTTCGGGCAGTTTTGTCTCAATACGATCTGATTTTTTATTGCCCGAGATCGCCGTCTCAATACGTTGAATCCGATATGGGTAGAATCCATGATCGTCATGAAGCCGATGCCATCGATCATCGAATCCCGGATATCATGGCCAGGTTCGGGGTTAAGTACACAGAACTCACGGGCACTCCCGAAGTACGACTGAATACGGCCTGGAATACGGTCATGAGTTTTCTCATGTATTATTTTCCGGAGGCAGATTTCTGATGAACGGCCTTATCCTATCGACACCGACGAAGCTTCGCCTAAATTTTCCCGACGAGGTCATTGATTCAGTCAGGAAACACCTGACCTTTAGGGATAGTGCGGCCCAGTTCGCGTACACACGCTTCAAAAATAATCGATGGTATGCCAATCAACACGGACCCGAAGCCTTTCAGGAGGAACTGAATCGTTTAAAGGCCTTGATCGTCGTGGAATTGATCTTTGAGGATGACCAGGGATTGTATACGTACTCGGGGCTCAGGGATTATCTGCGGCCGTTTTTGGGCGAGACCCGCAATGATGTCTCCTACCCAGAATCCAAGCCATTGGCTTATATGGGTACATCCCAGAAGATGAGACCCTACCAGGAAGTTGCCGTCGAGGCCCTGATGATGGCCCGGCATGGCGCCATCGAGTCGGCCACGGGTACAGGCAAGACCAGGTGCATCCAGGAACTGATCAAGCGTCACGGGCTCCGTAGCGTCGTCGTCACGCCTTCGACTTCGATCGCTAGACAAATATATAAAAATTTCAAAAATATTTTTGGCGTAAAGAAGGTAGGGCTTTTCGGCGATGGTCGTCATGATCTCGGCAAACAAATCACGGTCGGCATCGCTGCCTCCTTGACTAGAGTGGAGCCCAGAACTGAAGTCGCTAAATTCTTTGCCGGTGTCGAGGTCTTGATTTTTGATGAGAGCCATACGATCCCTAGCGAGACCTTCAAAAAGGTGTGTCTCGGAGTTTTGGAGTCCGCCCCCTACAGATATTTCGTCTCGGCCACACAGATAAGAAACGACGGTAAAGATCGGCTTTTGGCCGCTTTAACCGGCCCCATAGTTTTTGACTATCCTCTCGTAAGGGCTGTCAATGAGGGTTTCTTGAGTAAACCTAATTTTTATATCCATCGAGTATTGATTTTGATTGAAAATATCACTCAATTTTCACTATTGATTCCACACTTGAAGCACGAAACGCGTTTCGTCCACGGCGGCCTCACGGCCAAGAATAAAGATTCGGTGGATTCCAGATTTCATAAGGCTGATGTCGAGACATCCGTCGATGATTTTAATGCCAACAAATTTCCTATTTTGGTTGGAACCTCGTGTGTGGGCGTGGGTACTGATTTTAAGGGGGTAAATACGATCATCTACCTACAAGGTGGAAAGAGTGAGATTAAGGTCAGTCAGGCTGTAGGCCGAGGGACCCGTATGGTTGATGGCAAATTCGAATTCAATTTTGTGGATTTTGATGTGGATGTCGATTGCCCCGCACTAAGAAAGCAGGTTATGGTCAGAAAGAAAATTTATGACTCTCTTTACCGTGGGGCTATTTATGATGTTTGATTTGAAAATCTGTAATAAATGTGGTGAAGCGAAAAAGCTTAATGAGTTTAGTAAAAATAGGGATAAGTACAGGGGTAATTGTAAGATGTGCGGAGCCCAAAATCATAGAGAACGATATTGGGCGGTGGATGGAGTGAGAGATAGGGAAATAGCATATCAACAGGCAAAAAAGAGATACTCCAGAAATGAGAAATGAGATAAACGCCAAAGAGCGTGAAAAATACAATAGTGATGTTGCTGTGAGAAATAAAATTTTTGAACAAAGTTTAAAGAAAAATTATGGCATTACACTCGATCAGCGTCAAGAAATTTCCAGAAAACAAGGTAATCGTTGTGCGATTTGTAAAATTCACGAAATGGAATATCAGGAAAGACAAATAAAAAGAGGCGGTAAGCAGACGAAAGTTTTGTCTGTTGATCATGACCATCATACCGGTAAGATACGACAATTGTTATGTCACAATTGTAATCTAGGCCTTGGCAATTTTCAGGATGATTTAAATCTATTGACGGAGGCTGTGGAATATCTTAAGAAGCATTTGGCTTGACAATTGGGGTCGAAAATAGTAAACTAAGTTCATAGGAGAATCAAAATGGCGATTTCAGATGAAGTGAAAGAATTGGTGGCAAAGGTGAATGCTTTGAGTGAGGAACAAAAGTCTGAGTTCGATTACGAGACCTTTAACGATGCCACTTTTTCTTATGGCTTGGATGTTGGGGTCAAGGATGCCGCGGTTTCGTCTATTCTCGATCTTCTCATGAATACCGAAAATCTTGAATTTTGGGCAGATATTCAAGAAGAAGTAAATGATTTTTTGGCTCAACAGGCCTGGGCTCAAGAGGTTCTGCCGATGCCCGACAAGACCGCTTCTTAATTATTCCATAGATCCACGGCTATTCTAATATGTGGCCAAGGCATCGAATAAACGAGAGTCGGTATTGGACGAGCACTTCTTGTTGTTCGGAGCCTCTCTCGAGGCTTTATTGGCCGGCCACGTGTACGATCGCGAGGAAGACTTCACGGCAAGACAAAAACGTCAGGTCGAGAATCTCATTGGCCTGGAGAAAAAATTCAAAGAAATATTGATCGAAGACTGGCGGGGTCCGGGCATTTACAAGGCCTTTATTAAGTTCATAAGCGAAACTCGCAGAAATATTCTCGATGCCCGACCGTATTTCAGAGAAAGGCAGGAAATTTTCAAAGCCGAGATCTCGCCCGCGCTCCGAAACAAGCAAGACAAAAAACTTTACGCCTATGCTGTCAATTATCAATTTATAGCCTTTGCTTTGAGGTCGGCAGAATTCAGTCCCGGATCTCGAGTCATGAAGGCCGCCGATGCCGTAAAATCTGCTCGTCAGGAACTCATTGAGTCCAACATGCCGCTGGCCATTAGCCGGGCCCGCATCTTTCGTGGCAAGACCCAACGGTCACACTTGTCATACATGGATCTGGTACAAATTGCCAACGAGGGTTTGATTGCTGCCTGCGATAAATTTGTTCTACCCTACACTCCAGTGTTCAGGAGCGTAATTATAGGGCGTATCGTAGGGAATGAAATAGAGGCTAATTCAGAGACTCTTCTCCACTTCTACCCCAGCGATAAGAGAAAGATCTATCGGAGCAATAAGACCAATCGGGACCCGGAGACACCGGACTGGGACGCCTGTGTGACCGCGATCAATATCGATAGCGATGCCAAACACATGACCAATGCCGAAGAGGTCCAGAAACTAATGCTAGCGGCCTCCCATGTCAGCATGGATGCCGTCGCCGACAATGATGAGGTCCAGCGCGTTCACAACAATTATGCCGCCGATGAATCGACACGGCCCGATATCCAGACTGAGGTGTCCGAATTGAGGAAAATTCTGTATCAAGGAGTCTCCGCACTAGAGGGTGTGGAGCGAAAAATTTTGATCATGAAAGGGCTTCCAATACAATGAGTGTCTATGGAATTCGTACCCCCGGGAAATCAGTGGCCGTAAAGCCGTTTGAGGTTACCTCCGCGCAGGCGAAGGTGAGTCATGGAATTGCCGTCATGTCGACACGGCTCGAACTCAAGAAACTCGAGGTCATGTTTGACAATCACGAAATGGGTCTACAGGCCGGCGATAGTGTCTGGATCCATTCCGATGTCGTCAGCAAACACGCCTGGGCTAAGCAGGTCTACGAGGCCAACGGAAGATCATTTATTTTGGCCCCATCCGAGTTTATCCTTGTCATCGAAGCAAATCCAGAATAGACTGTACCTATGTTGAAGTTGCTGGTCTTGTTGATCAGTATGATCTGTAGTCAGGGATCTTTTAATTTCAGGGTGTCCATGGATGTGGCCCCCGAGCAGCTATTGTTGTTGATCCGTAGTGTGGATTTTTTGAATACGTCTTTTGGGTGCAAACTCGTGGGATTGGTTATGGACAGTGAACTTAAGAATGTGTACTTGCCACAAGATAGCGGCCATTCATTTTTGTTCATGAAGGATGTTTCCCGGGAACCCGGTGTAAGCCCTGATGCCGTGGCTTTTACCGATGACCGGTTCTTGTCAAAAAATCAAAGTTACGGGGTCCATATAGCCGTGAATGATAGTCGTTCGCATCCGAGTTCGTCTATGATTTGGTATTCGGACCCTAGTCGTTGGGGTACCTGGGATTGGGCTCTTGCCCGTATTATTATTCACGAAATTGGGCATGCCTTTAGTCTTCGTGACGATGCCCCAGGTATCAATTTGATGTGCGGACAAGAACTCGAGAGCGATCAGAGCCCTATTGGGGTCGATGAAATGAAACCATTCGTGGAGGCGATTAAAGCAAAAGGGGCCGCATGTGAGTAAACTGTGAAAATCCTGTATATCGGTGACATTCATGCCACCCCGACAGAGTTAGAAGACTGTGAATCTCTTCTTCAACTAATACTTTCGAGTATTAGTACTCACCGTCCCGATACTATCGTACATCTGGGAGACGGCTTTCACACACACTCCGTTCTCAGTGTTGATGTGATTTCTTTTTTTAAGAGGATGACGAGAGAAATATCGGCGACCGGGTGTAAATTTTTGTATTTATTGGGAAATCATGAAACCACGGGCGTATACGGGTCCGCGATCAACGCTCTTCAGGTTCTAGATGGAGACCCTGTCCTGTGTGTGACCAAGCCCGTGGTGTGGAATGACTTTGTTCTGATGCCATACTTTGATCGTGCCGAGGACTTTGTCAAAGTTGCCCGCAGCTTTTCGCAGAAGCGAATGATATGCCATCAGTCATTTAATGGGGCTCAATTCCAGGAGGGATTCTATGACCCCAATGGGGTAGATCCCGACGATGTGCCACAGCAGTCGATAGTTAGCGGACACATCCACCTACCACAGCGATTGGGCACAAAAATTTGGTACCCAGGCGCTCCTCGCTGGAAAACTCTGTCAGATGCCAATGTCGAGCGCGCTATATATATCTGTGAATACGATAGTTCTCAGGTCGGACCCGTAAATACGGTAACCATTCCCACAGACACCCACTGCCGAGCTATTTATGCCCTCGAGGATCGCCCTGGAGCCGCCATGGTAATGCCGGAAATCCCCCTGGGTGCCCCCGAGCCCAGAATCCATATCGATGTCTATGGAAGCCCCGATCACATCAGGGGGCGTATGACGGAGCTCGATGGGTCCGGGTATCGGATACGAACATTTCCCGATCAGGTGAAGAAAATTAGGGCCCGGGAGTCTGATGGTATTGGTGCCGCCATGAAGAAGTACGTTGATGCCTATGAGCCCAGAAATGGGTCCACCAAAGCCGATCTCCAGAAGCTGGCCGCCGAGAGAGTTCCATGGCTGATGGCGTAAAAAATACAATCAGCGTCCCCGTCGGACCTAGTGATATTGTCCAGAAACTCATGGTGGCTCGGGATCTAACTAGGCGTTCTGGAATCATGGTTGAACTACAGGTTCAGCAATTGCGCCTGTGGCCCCTTGCTGTTCTGGGCGCCAAGTCTAGCGAGTGTGATTTTGACTTTGATACCAAGCGCGTTTATTTCAAGATCAATGGCTTTGAGGGCGGCGAACCCCCGGCAGATCTCACCCAGCGCCTTAATAATCTGCGGGAATGCGTCCAGTTTTTGCTGGGGCCCGAGTATGTGATTCAGGTCAAGAATGATCGAAAGATTCTCCGATGATTCTGGCGGCCGAAGATCTCGAATATCTTAGCGATGATGAGCGGAATGCACTTACTAAGTGGCAGGAGAATCGTAACCGCCCCCCATTGTCCACCTTCACGTCCGGACAGTTCTACCAATTGTTTTTGAATGGGAATGACTGCCAGGAGATTTGTAGGCTCAACGAAAACCTGTACCCATTAGGGATTATTATTGAGGCCCGGGTTGCTCACGCCTGGGATCGACGCAAGGCCGAGCACCTATCTAATTTATACGATGGGATTTCGGAGCGCGCCAAACAGACTCAACTTCAAAGCGTGGCCTTCGTCAGTGACATGTTGGCGGCCACGGCTAAATTGCATGGTGACAAGGTCAAAAGGTTTTTGCAGACCGGTGATGAGAACGAGATCAAGGATTTACCGATTAAGTCCCTGGACTCTTACCGTAAATTGATCGAGATGCTATTAAAGCTCACGGGTGCCGACTCCAAAAGTAAACCAGAGTCTAAAACTAATATCAATATCATGGCTCCGATGTCTTCTATAAAAGTTGATCCCAAGGACGAGAACATGACCTCAGAGGTCGCTGGAAAAATCTTGGCGCTTTTGGAGGCTAAGGATGGGGGAGATTGATTATGATGATTTGAAACGTAAGGCCATGTTTATTCCCTGCGGAAGCCGGGAAGATCTGGCTCGATGGATACGGGTATATCTTGGGATAGACCTTCCTGACTCCATCGTTTGTGATGATGATACTCGTCACGAGCCGACAAATTCATCGCCTCTTGATTTTCTATGGGAGGTTTATTCGACCGCCCTGGATGGGACCAACCCCGACAAGCAGAATTTCTTGTTTTATGCGGCGAGAAATAGCGGCAAGACTCTGGCATGTTCTATTATAGAACTCCTGTCCCTTCTTCATCTTCGCCGTGACGTTTGTCATCTGGCAGCCATCGAGGCTCAGAGTCAGAAGTGTGCCAAATACGTCGGTCGTTACGTCACAAAACCTATCATTCGTGATTATCTGACATCTAAGAATAAGCGTGAATTTGAAATCACATTTTTCGAGAAGTCGGGGTTCACGCCGTTGACCGAAAAACAATTTAACGCCTTGCCAGAAGCCGACAAGAGCAGCTATCACAGGGTGCAGCATTCAATGCAGATCCTGGTGGCGACGATGTCAGGTACGAATTCGGCTCATGTGCCTTTGGTAATTCTTGACGAGCTGGATTTGATACCCGCCGCCCCTTTCGAGGAGGCGAAGATGATCCCCAGTGTCGGAGAAGTCCGCGGTG
>WNFR01003384.1_pt1 | contig 16527 bp, 11 predicted proteins | sample 5400221 | NCBI WGS metagenome assembly WNFR01 (sample SAMN13153357, study PRJNA577476) | soil metagenome | isolation source: 40 cm soil under Madrone tree | place: USA:California | collected 2016-06-14 | reverse complement strand
TGTATTCACCAAACAACTTTGGGCTTACCTTGCGAACGGCTTCTGAGAGATCGGCGTCACCACTTCGCACTATGGCCCGAGCAGCCTCGGTTAGCGGCCTTTCGTGCAGGTCAGGGGGCACCATATCCGCCGCGACATTAAACAGGACAAGACCGCGTTGCGTGGTAAAAAGAAGATCTATTCGGGTATCTTTTTCCGCGTCTTCATCGCCCATTCGACCCTTAATTACATAAAGTCCCCCGGCCTTTTCCTTGATCTTCTGAAGTTCGACATCACTAAAATAGCGCGGGCGGCTAGCCTGCCACAGAAAGTCGTATCGCACCGCATCAGTGGGGATGTCCGCGCGAATGGTCCCGGTATTCGTGACAACCTGTGCTTCAGCAAGATTTCCGATAACGTCGACGGCTCCGTCTTCGCTTTCCACCTTAACCCGCGATCGTTCCGGCACAAGGACGGTCAGATCAATTCGGTCACTTTCGCGACGCGCCCTGACGTCTATTCCCACTCGACCGGAGTTGGAAGTTGCAACCACGTCAGATGGAGAAACCGGGGCACCCGGAGAACTGGCCTCTATCGAGGCCCCGGTTTTCTGTCCCTCGACCGCCTTCACGACAACACGTCCATTGCGATTCTTCACTGTAATTTCTGGTGTTTCTGACGTTGAAAGTTTGCGATCCAAAGTTTGCGCAAACGCAGAACCCGAAAACGCACAAAAAGCCAGTATGAAGAATAAAAGTTCCTTTAGAGTCTTTCGCGAGCATGGACCGGGTACACAGAAGCGCATCGCGGGGTTAGGGTAAAACATGTACCAAATTTTGCCCTTCTGAAACCACTAAGGTCAAGCGAGTAAACGAACCGAAGCGGAAAAACAAACTCACCGCAGTTTCCAGGATTTCGAACAAGAATCGACCTGGACTCGCTTCTCCTGTCACCTCTCACGATTTACCTGTCACCCGTGTGTCAAGCCAGAAGTCGCCTCAATTGATCCAAACGGTCTTCCGGGGCCCCGAATTTTGCGCGGTAATCGACTATGCTGCGCCGAATGGCTTCGGCAGCCTCTTCGCGATTGTAAACTTCAGCGATTTCGACGCGGCGCGGGGCCTCGCCTGGAAGCTGTTTGTAACTTAGAAAATAGTGCCGCAGGCGGTCGATCAAACCGATCGGACACTCGCTGATATCCTGCATCTTTCCGTAAACAACATCTGCTTCGAGCACAGCGATGATTTTGTCGTCCGCCTCGACCCCATCGATCATTCGCAGTCCGCCAATCGGCCGGGCGCTCACAAAGAAATCCCCATGGGCCATCGTCTTTTCGGTTAAAACACAGATATCGATCGGGTCGCCGTCTCCTTTAATGCCTTTTACGCCCGTCCTTATCGAACAGAGATCACCAACCAAATCCCCACAGTAAGTCTGCGGTACAAAGCCATATGGTGTCGGACAAAGACTGGAAAATCGTTGAGGCCGGTCGACCCTGAGATGGCCTGAAACCTTGTCAAGTTCATATTTGACAACATCAGTCGGGACGATTTCGATAAATGCATTTACTTTGTCCGGCGCCGAGGCGCCGGGCATAACGCCATGCCATGGGTGTGGTTTGAATAATGTTCCAAAGAGTGTGTCCAAAGCAGTTGTAGTATCGGTCATTTGTTCACTTTACGCTTTCTTCCCCAATGTTATACGCATCAAAGCCTGCGCGGTGTTAAAATAATTTTCAGTATAAATTTCGGACCGCTAAATACAAAAAGGTGACAGGTAAACGGTGACAGGTGACAGGAAAAAGCGAGTTCCAAGTCGAGTTTTTTACGAAATCCTGGGAACCGCGGTGAGTTTGATTTCCGATCTGTTAGCTGACCTATTGTACGAAGTGAGCAACACAGCGGCTGTTAGCAGTTTCTTGTCACCTGTTACTTGTCACCTGTCACGTTTGATTAACCTTTCTCGCCGTGGCGTGATAGCCGCTTTTGGCGATTCGAGCATCATAACTCAGGCGATTCTTGCACTCTCGATCGGACCGCTGCTAGCGCATTTCTATTTTGATTCGGTCATCTGGCGGGTGCTCAGAAATCCGGAGGTTGGTCGCGCGTTGAATTTAAACGGGACGGTCGATATTGGTGAAGCCGCAACTGTCTGAAGCGATATATCGCTGGGAGAATTGTATGGCTGTAAATTCTAGCACATTGGCCGAAGGGGTTCGCCCCCGAACGATTTCCTTACGCTGGATAATAAGTGGGCGCGACGACCTGATTTGGATGATCGGGTCCGTTTCTGTCAGCTATGTCCTTTTAATTCTTTACAGTTCAGGACGGATTCGATTGCTGCCAATGATGGCCGGGTGGGCCGTCCTGGTCGATGGTCCACATGTGTTTGGCACATGGTCGCGCACCTATTTTGACAAATCGGAATGGATAAAGCGGAAACGGTTGCTGCTGGGGTCGTTGCTGTTTTTTGCGGTTGGTCCGCTGGCGGTTTTGTCGGGGTACGCGCTTGGGTTCTTTTTTTTCGCTGCGGTGTGGGCGTATTATCACCTGGTCAAACAGCACTATGGGTTTATGGTGCTGTATAAGAAGAAGAATAACGATCTGGCTAAAATGGACAATGCGTTGGATCGTGTATTCCTGCTGTTGGCCTTCACCTCTCCGTTTTTGAACTACATCGCGAGTGATGCCGAGGCAATGACCCACGTCCCGGTGGCCCTTCAAGCCGGGATAAAAACCCTGGCAGTTGCGGTGATGGCGGCGACAATTGCGGTGTTTATCGCCTGGATACTTAGGCAAATTCAGCGGCTTGTAATGGGAATGCCGCTGGACATGCCGAAATACCTTCTGCTGGCGGCGGCAATACCAATGCACTGGATTGTACTGGGAACCACGATGCCTTATAAACCGATCGCACTGGTCGCGATTCTGACGGTTTACCACAACCTTCAGTATCACCGGTTGATTTGGTTTCATAATAAGAAGTATTCAGTGGGTGATGACGCGCGCAAGCGGTTTGGCGCGGCCGCCGTGATAAACCGAAGCCTGTTTACCTATGTGGGTTTTGCGCTGCTTTTTGGACTGCTGTACCAGGGGCCGAGACAATACATTCTGGGTCGTGAAGTGACTTCCATGACGAGTTGGGTGGTTATACTAACCTCGTTTCTTTGGGGTTTTGCTTTCAATCACTATTACCTTGATTCGAAGATCTGGCGAGTCCGGCGGGATCCGTCCGTTGGGAAAGCGCTGAAGATGGAATAACAAACATTTTAAGGGGGAAGTAAGCGGGGAATCGGAGAAGTTACACCGGGACGCGAGCGAGTGCAAAATAACGCCTGGGTTGCGTCGGCTAACGGGTAGTTCGGTTTTCTTGGAGTGGACTATGCTTATTTGTTGGCCGGCGCGATTACGAAGGTTGGATTGAATATAAACCAATTACCTTGAGCAAAGCGTCTCTATTGACTTAAGAATTTCGATTTAGTTGAATTGCATAACACCGCCAGAAGCGCTCTAACCTCTGCGGCTGGGAAAAATACTCGATTGACAGGTTCAAATGAAACTCACGCATAAATTTGCCTCGGCCTTAACTCTTCTTTCTTTATTGGTTGTTCCGGTTACCGCACAAAAGCCCGTCGTAGCGCGTTCGGCGGCAGTAAATGAAAGTGTGGATCTGGACAATTTAGTAGCGAAGGACAGTTACATTTTCTACGCTGAGGTTCGGATGGTGGGCCGCCAGGCGCAGTCGCAGCACATCAGCGAGATATTCGAAGCATTTAAGATGCTGGAAAGCCTGCCAAAGGCATTTTCAACAGTGCACGACTTCCTTGTCGAACACGGCCAGGAACTGGATGCAACACGAGCAATAATAGCGTTTTCCCCGGCGAGGGCCGGGGTGCCGCAATCTTTGGTTGCGCTTGAGATGGAGTCGCCGGAGGCGGCGGCAAAACTTGAACCCGCCGTTGCGAAGATGCTGAGTTCTTTGTCATCTGGTGCGCCGGTCAAATCTGAGGTAACAGCAAAGCCCAGGTCGGCTCAGAAACTGTCGATACCCGAAATCGAGCGGCAGTTGGAAGCACGCGGTATTTTCCTGAAATCAAAAGGCAGCCTGCTTTGCATAGGAGATTCCAAAGTTGATTTCGGGGCTTTGCGGCCGGCGAACAGCAAGCCGATGACTGATGACGTGTTGTTTCAGACCGGACGAAGCAGATTCCCATCTGAAACCCTGTTTGTTTACTACAATCAAAAGGTAGGTGCACAGGTTGAGCAACGAGAGCGGAAGGAAAGTGCCGAACGCGTAGAGAAACTGCGAGCGGAGGCAGAAGCAGCACGGAAAAAGGTTGACGTGATCGAAATGAAAATGCCGAACGAGGCGAAGGTCGTTTCGGAAGTTTCTGCAACCAGGGGCAATGACGAATCGGATCCGGAAGTTGCCGCGGTAGTCGGAAAAACCGTTCAGGGAGTCAGGCTTAGCGGTGACAACGAGACACCAGCTATGGGTATCGGGGCACCTCCTCCTCCTCCTGCTTCGTCACCGAGTCAAGGTTCTGCCGAGCAGGCGGCGTCAACGCGCGCCTTTACGTCGATGTTTGATTCGGTATTTCGTTTGGCATCGAAATGGCCGGACGCGATTGCCGCTGCTCTATCATTTGATGGTGACGACCTTGTCGCGCACACCGTTTTACTTAACAAGGATGGCGAACAGCCGGTACCTGTTCCGTTTCTGCCATTTCTTATAACTGGCCCGCCAATCTCGACTCGTGCCACTTCGCATGTACCGGGAGATACCGACATTTTCGTGAGCGCATCGTTGGATCTGCCACGCATGTTTGACGCAATTCTAAATCCGCCTGCACGCCCCTCGATGCATCCAGGTATCCAGCCAGGTAGCCAGGGCGCAAACACACAACCGGCGACGGACACAGATGAACCTGAACAACCTTCGACCGCAAAACAGATAGCGAATTTGGAAATGCTACTTGGCTTCAGGATTAAAGAGGATTTGATTGGGGCATTCGGCAGCGAGGTAGCACTTGCGGTAAGGACACACCCAAAAGTGGCGAAGGAATCAGACAAGGTCCCAAACAACCCTTCCAGACCAAACTTCGCGCTTTTGATTTCAGTTCAAAACAAAGATGCAGTGCAGCGAATGTTGCCCAAACTGCTTGAACTGATGGGGATGAAGGCCGCTGGACAGGGCGCCACTGAACGTGTCGACGACGTTGAAATTACGAACTACACTTCATTCGCTTTGGCTTTCATCGATGATTTCATGGTTATAGCTGAGAACAACGAGGCAGTTAAGGAAGTAATCGAATCCACTGGTGGACTATCGCTTGCTGCTTCGAATAACTATCGCAACGCCACGGCCTGGCAACCACAACCTCGGACCGCTCAGATTTATACATCGCAGGCACTGGTCGATAGTGCGTTTACGCAGGGGACCACGGTTTTCGATTACGCCGGAGACGAAGGCAGGGCCTTTGTAACGCGCTTTAAGGCGGAACCGAGGCCAATCTCGTCTTCGTTATCGAACGATGGCCAGACACAACAACATGAATTGCACGTGCCATTGGCCTCAATCCTGAACTGGATTGGAGAGGTAACGATTGCCACCAAATATGCCGAAGTTATCGGCAACGAGCAAACGGCGCAGTTTGCGGTACTTGCGATTGCCAACGCGGAAAATACTTACAAACAAGGCCAGGGAACAGGTCAGTATGGAACGCTGGATGATCTGATAAAGTCCAAGGTCCTGTCCGCCTATTTTCAGGACCTAAAGGCATACAGGTTCGAACTGAGCACATCGGGGGATAACTTTGAAGCAACCGCAACCCCGGTCGAATACGGACAAAAGGGGAAACACTCCTTTTTCGCGGATCAGACAGGTATCTTAAGGGGTGGCGATCTTGGCGGCCGGCGTGCGGGACCATCGGATCCAGTGATTCAAATGGGTCGCCGCGGCGGGTTGTTCTGAGACGAGGAGTTGAGTGATCACGACCATGGCAGGTCGCCGGCAAACAACGCTGGACCGCGATGCCGCAACAGCCCGGCTAAATGCGGGCAACTTAACTCGTAAGGGGCATGGCGCCGAAACGGGTTGCGAGCGATTCGCTTAGCCGCAAGATTAACCGCAGTTGGTTCGCTTAACGCGGAAACCGGATTTGTACCGTATGGATCACTCATAAACGGATGAACGCCGTATCGCCTTTCTCCCTCCAAGGCAGCCTGAAGGTCGTCGGGATTATTGACGCCGACAAATTCGAACCTGGCCACAGGTAAGTGGATCGCTTCGCGATGGAGATCAAAACGTTCTGCCTTGAATGCCCAACTTACGACCGTCACTCGATCAGGGTACTCCTGTACACACTCGAAAAACCGAGAAATGCCGAACAACAGATTCTCGAACGAATCACGGGCAAATTCTTCGGTTGAAACGCGATGCTTAACTGGCAGATTCCACCAGCGCGCATGTTCAGCGAGCATCCAATAACCCTGAGCTTCGCTTTTTGGGCCGGCATCAACTCTGGTCTGTCCGCCGGAAAATATCAATAAGGCTGAAGGGTCTTCGAAAGCGCGTTGTACCCCGGCCTCGATATGCTGGATGTAGGCAGGGGGCTCGCCCTTTTGAAACTCCTGCAAAGCCCAGCTCGCGTCGCTTTCGGGTGCGAAGAAGTCCTGCGCGGTATAAACCGCATGACATGCAACGATAACGAGGTTGCTGAGACCTTCCCAGGCGGGATTTGAGTTGAAAGGCACGGTATAATTCAGATAAGAGCAAACGCGGGAAACGAGCGATAACGGAATCAATCTTCTTCGTGATCCTCGCCGTTAAAACGCATTACGGCAGCTTCGCCGTCAATAATTGTTTCAAGATGAACGGGACGTCCCCAAAGACTATATACATGCTCGAGAGTCTTGCGAGCGTAGCGAGTGTCGAGTTCCGTACCTTCGTAACTGTGCCGCAGGTAAAGTTCACGGTTGCCGTTGAAGTCACCGTCGGTGACCTCGATGTACGGAAAGCCAAAATTGGTCATATTCGCCACCAGCTGGTCCCGCACCTTTTCCCACCGTTTGTCGGTGATCGTCCAGGCTTCCTCATCGATAAGTTCAAAGACAAACAGATCGAGGTCCGTGCAAAGCTCTTCAGTCAGATAATTGCGTAGAAACGAGACATCGTTTTCCATTTCGCGTACTTCGAAAATCTTCGCTCGGCCGCCTCCCGGCTCGCGCCCAAAAACTTTACGATCTTCTTCAGTAGGGTTGTCCCATCGCCGCTCGATGTCTTCAAATACCTTATAGCCCAGATAATAAGGATTCAATTGTCCCTTATGAGGCGAAACAACGCCGGAATGCAACTCGGCAAACTCGAGATGGTCGCTGTCGTTAAGGTCAAGCTCGCGCATAATCCTGGAATGCCAGTAGCTGGCCCAGCCCTCGTTCATGATCTTGGTCTGCATTTGTGGAACAAAGTATTCCATCTCTTCATGAATCATTGCGATTACATCACGCTGCCAGGGTTGCAGGTGCGGAGAATTTCGCATTATGTAACTGACGATGTCTTTTTCAGGAAGTGCGTCCCCACGTGGACGTTCGTCTTTTGGCTCTTCGACCTTTCTCGTTTCACCAATCTTCCATAAGTCGTCGTAACGCCCTTCCAGAACCTCAATTTCTTTGCGCGGGGGAATAGTGTTTTCGCGTTTGATGAAAAAGTTTGGATCGATATGTTCCTCAATCGAAAGAACAGCGTCGAGCAAGGATTCAACCGTTTTTCTGCCGTACTTGAATTCGTAGTCAGTCATCCGCCCGTAGTGGCCGGATGCGCTTTCCACCATTCGCCGGTTGGTCCGTGAGAAGTAGGCGTTGTTCTTAAAGAAGTCAACGTGACCAAGCACATGCGCCATGACAAGTTTGTTTTGTAGCGGACTGTTGGTTTCCAGCAGAAATCCATAAGCGGGGTTTGTGTTTATAACGACTTCGTAGATTTTGGATAAGCCAAAATCGTACATCGTCTTCATGCGATGGTAGGCTTTACCAAACGTCCAATGAGAATATCGTCCAGGCAAAGCGTACGAGCCGATTTCGTACATCACCGTTGCGGGCACAATCTCGAATCGCGTCGGGAACGGGTCCAGCCCAAATTTCCGAGCAACTTCCCAGATATGCTCAAGCGTAGATTCAAGATTGGCAATTTCGAGATCCATAAAAAAGATGTTAGATGTTAGATGCTAGATGCTGGTGAAAGGTTTTTAATCATGATTGGTTCAAATCGACGTGTAGAGCCGACAAATCTAACATCCAGCATCTAACATCTAACATCTGCTCTCACGCTGCTATTCCGCGCAAGCCAAAGAACTGCTTCAGGGCCGGATAGACATCCTCTTTTTCATCGATCCGGACGCCGACGAAGCGTTCTCGTTTTTTGAGCCGGTCCTTAAAAATCGACAACAGAGCCCCGGAAGATCGGCGATAATTCGATGATCCTTCTTCGCCGATTTCGCCGTATCCAAACAGATTGCAGGCCTGGATCAGGCGGTCGGCCAGACGAACAGCTTCTTCGTTGTCCGAGTAATAATTGTCTCCATCAGAAAAATGGAAGGGATAGATATTCCAGTCGGCCGTGGGAAAACGCTCGGCAATCAGGTCGAGTGCAAGTTGGTACGCACTGGAAACAACGGTGCCGCCAGATTCTCCCTGAGTAAAGAACTGTTCCTCGTTCACCTCTCTGGCTTCGGTATGATGCGAGATAAACACGATCTCGACATTGTCATACTTTGATCTGAGGAACCGAACCATCCAAAAATAGAATGACCTTGCGATATACTTCTTAAACTCGCCCATCGAACCCGAAACGTCCATCATGGCGATGACGACGGCATTCGACTGGTACTTCATCTTGTCTTCCCAGCTCTTGAATCGCAGATCTTCTTTCTTTACGTTTCGAAACCGTGGACGGCCATCTTCGCGAGCGTTTCGCTTTATATTTTCCAGAATCATTCGGCGCTTATCCAGATTTGCCATTACACCGGTGCGCCGAATCTCGTTGAATTCAGTTGCCTTGGACGGGACGGCTTTCTTTGCCTTCTCTTCGAGGAACGGCAACCGAAGATCTTCGAAAATCAATGCAGCGATTTCGTCGATATTTACCTCTGCCTCGTAGTATTCTCCTCCGGTCTGGTTGCCGGCCTGGTCACCTTTACCCTGCCCCCTGGTTTTTTGTCCCTCCTGCGCGATTACATCGCCGACGCGGGTTTTACCGTCACCCTGGCCTACCTGCTTTTGCTTATTACGATCGAAGCGAAACTTGTATTCATCAAGGGCGCGCATGGGGATCTTTACTGTCCGCTTACCGTCCGAAAGAATTATTGCCTCGTTCGACACAATCGAACCGAGATTCTTCTTGATGGCATCCCGGACTCGCTCCCTGTGCCGCTCCTGGTCAACAATTCCCTTTCGCTGCAATGACCAGTCGTTTCTTTGAATCGACATTGGCACTCCTTAAAACAATTTATCCCACCGAGGTCTTCGCCTCCAGCTTAAGCTTGTCTTCTATTCTATCAGCCAGTGGTTCTTGTTCCCCTATGTTTGAACTGCGCGCGGACAGGAACGGAACTACAAGCTCCAAAAACCTGGAGGGATACTCCTCCTGCGGCAGGTGCCCGCAATTTTTGAAAACAAACAACCTTGAATTCAAAATTGCCTGGCGAAGTACTTCACCATTTTCAACGGGTGTGTCTTTATCGCTGTCGCCCCAGATGAGAAGTGTCGGCTGTGTAATGCCTGCAGCTTCGTTCTGGATGCGATTTGCTCGCCAGTTGCGCAGGGTCTTTACGACCGCACGATGTGTGCTCGCCGTACGTAAAGGGCGATGGCGCGATCGCAAGCGCTCCTCGGTCATCAGATATGCATTCTCCGGTGAATAAATTCGTGCCATACGCCAACGTACAAGGGCACGCGAATCCAGCATGAATGGTGAAATTACATTTCCTAACAACGGCAATGCGGCCAGTCGCAACAACGGTTGCTTTATGCTTTCGTCATTTATAACGGCGCCGACCAGTACAAGGCTCTGCACTCGGTTTGCATAGTCAAGTGCGCAGGTCACGGCAACCGCTCCGCCGTAGGAACTCCCCATCATAGAGGCCTTTGTAACACCAAGCCTATCCATGAGGTGAATGACGACACGTGCCTGCATGTCAATTGTGTAGTCAGCATTTGATGGCTTCTCAGAAAAACCGAATCCAACCAAATCAGGCGCAATCACCCGAAAGCCCGCTCGGGCAAGCGGAAGGAATACGTCACTCCACACCTGGTTTGAAGCACAGAAACCATGGATCAGAAAAACGACAGGTCCGTCCTCCGGGCCGACCTCCTGATAGTGAATTCGTATTCCGTCAACGGTGACGAAATAGGAATCCTCGGCGTGAATGAGTTCCTTTGCGCATTCAGACCACAGAACATCATTTGGCCGGCTGAGCAGCTTGGCAACAACGCCTCCAACTGCCAGCGCTGAAGCCCCGCCTAGCAAGTATCTTTTCTTCATCCTATCCCTATCAAAAGCGTCCGCGTTTTTCGATTGAAAAGCGCGGACGATTTCATTAAGAGGTAACTCTCAGACGCGCCGCCCGCGGTCAGCGCGACAACAAGGTGCCGACGTAGGTCAAAAGCTCGTTGGCACAAACCGGACAATATCCATGATCCTTGATTAGGCGGTCGACAACTTCATTAATCCTGCGCAGTTGATCCGGATCCGGAGTCTTGACTGACGTCGTGATCTTAACCACGTCCTTCAGGTCCGCGAAAATCTTCTTTTCGATCGCCTCTTTGAGCCGTTCGTGCGAAGTATATTCAAAGCCTCTGCCCTTGCGCGCATAAGATGAAATACGAATCAGAATCTCCTGCCGAAACGTATTCTTTGCATTTTCACTGATGCCGATCTGTTCTTCGATCGAGCGCATTAACTGTTCGTCCGGCTCGATCTCTTCTTCGGTTATAGGATCCTTGATGCGTTCCTTGTTGCAATAGGCCTCGACGTTGTCGAGATAATTATTACATATCGTACGAGCCATTTCTTCGAACGAATAAACAAACGCCCTCTGAACCTCGATCTTGGCCAGCTCGTCGTATTCTTTCCGGGCTGAAGATATTAAATTGAGATAACGTTCCCGCTGCTCACCGCTTATACCGGTATGTTGTTCAAAGCCATCTTTGATTGCGCGCAAAGCGTCAATCGGATTAATACATGTCACGCCATCGCGGACAAGAGCGGTGGACAGCCTGTTGATAACGTAACGCGGGCTGATACCATCCATCCCTTCGCGCAGGGCCTCGTCCTTTAACTCGCGAACGTCTTTTGACTTGTACCCCTCGACGTCTTCGCCGTCGTAAAGTTTCATTTTTTTCGCGATATCCACATTCTGGCGCTTTGGCTCTTCCAGCCTGGTCATTACTGCAAACATTGCAGCCGCCTTTAAAGTATTGGGCGCGATGTGAACGTTGCGGAGAACGTCCGACTGATTTAATAGCTTGTAATAGATTCGCTCTTCCTGCGACACCCTGAGATTATATGGCACCCTGACAAGGATTATTCGGTCCTGCAAAGCCTCGGATTTACGATTGCCGGCAAACGAAACGTACTCGTTCTCGTTGGTGTGCGACAGGATTACTTCGTCAGCATAGATCATCGCAAACCGGCCAGTCTTGATGTTCTGTTCCTGCGAAAGCGTGAGAAGTGAATAAAGGAACTTCTCGTCGACCTTCAGCATTTCAACAAACTCCATCAAACCACGATTCGCTATATTTAACTCGCCGTCAAACCTATACGCCCGCGGATCGGATTCAACGCCGACGTCCCCGATAGTGGAAAGATCAATCGAGCCGGTTAACTCGGTTATATCCTGGGATTTCGGATCAGACGGCGCAAAGGTGCCGATTCCAATACGATCTTTCTCAGAGAAAACCATTCGTTCGACTTGAACGTCTTCGTGTTTACCGTGATAGGTATGCTCCAGCGCATATCGACACTGTGGACAAAGATCACCTTCAATATAAATGCCGTAATGTTTTTCGATTTCCCTGCGGAGTTCGTGTGGAATCAAATGAAATGGTTCTTCATGCATCGGGCAGTCCTTGATTGCAAAGACCGCACCTTCCTGCGTTTTGGTCCACTCTTCCAGACCGCGCTTTAACATGGTAACCACTGTCGACTTCCCGCCGCCGACCGGCCCCATCAACAGAAGGATGCGCTTTCGCACTTCCAGTCGCTGGGCCGCTGATTTGAAGTATTCAACTATGCGAGAGATCGGCTCTTCGATACCGAAGAGTTCTTCGGCGAAAAAGTTGTACCTGGCAACTTCGTCACGAGTGCCCTCGTTCAACCTTTCGATTCCGGCCGCGTGTATCATGTCATTGATACGCGCATGAGAAAGCTGTGCTAATTTCGGATTCTGGGTAACCAGTTCGAAATAGTCGCGAAATGAACCTTCCCATCGAAGAGATTCTCTTTCGCGTCGAACGTTAGCGAGTCGTTCGCTTATGTTAAATTGATTGCCATCCTGCTGTTCCATAGCCTTGTTTCAAACCTCTTACGGCTGTCGCGTGGGAACGGCGTGTATCGGAGTCACGCCCGGCAAGTCCTGACCATGGGAGTGAGGTCAGGAGCATAGGTTTTCTTCGAACCGTATCTTCAATACGCAAGTGCCGCATGCACGCGACAAATCATGCGCTGCGTCATCGAAGCCTGTTAAGGTTCGAACAAATCGATCAGTAAGGAACATTTCCCTGGAAGCGGCGGCCTCGAATAACGGATGGCATCAATTGTCGGTTGTCGAGTTTCTGTTTACGCAGTTACCGATTACTATGCGTTTACTTACTCGGGAACCATCAAGGGGATGAAGTTTGCAATCCGTTAAGATCATTGGCGCCGTGCCTGAATCAAAGTGTTCATTACCAAATTATCAATGAACAGGAGATTCACAAAAGGGACCGAGTTAGATTGTCGACGTGAAACGTCAGGACTGACGCCCCATTCGTTTCCGAAACCCAGTATAGCATGCCGCGGTCACTCTGAAACTTAATTTTCGGCACTTAGGACTATACGAGGTTCAATGATGTTCTTTGCTTTATCAAAATATCCAATCGCAATCAGTTCATCATTCTCGTCATGTAATCTAACTGGCTGGCAATCGCGAAAGTCTCCGTCTGGAAGATGTGACACCGGTACAAACCTGCCATGCCGCACCTTTTGTGCGTCCACAGTACTAAGATGCAGAAATGGCATCAAAGAGAGCGCCGACTGTGGTGAGAGAATTAATTCCGAGAAATTGCCCCCTGTTTCCGAAGCAATTTTTAGCTTATCCAGCGATATTGAGTTCTCGATCCTAAAAGTTCCTGCGCGATTTCGACGCAACGCCACGAGGTGAGCACGGGTTCCAAGCAGTTTGCCCAGATCTTCTGCTAAGGTTCGAACATAAGTTCCGGCGGAACAAACAACTCTAACCGTCAGGTCAAGTGTGCCGTCTGAATTTCTTGAAAAGGGCACGACTGGTTGGCCACTATCCGAGAATTGAGATGCGCCCGTGGTTTCAAATTGACTGATTGTTACTTGAACAGCCTTTCGCTCGACTTCTTCGCCACGGCGCGCCAATTCGTATAACTTTTTGCCGGCGATCTTTTTTGCAGAATACATCGGCGGAATCTGCTCGATTTCTCCGCGGAGTTGATCCATTACAGACTCGAGTTGTAAAATTGAGATTGCGGATAATGGTCTGGTCTGAGCTTCCAGATCATTGACAGGACTATTCGGAGCACCGGTAAGATCGCCCGTATCGGTGCTGTATCCGAATCGAATAGTGGCCTCGTATTCCTTTTCATCTGTACTCAGAAATCGGGCGAGACGTGTCGCCTTGCCCACCATCAAAACCAGGACACCGGTGGCGAACGGATCAAGTGTGCCCGTGTGACCGACCCGCTTCTCTTTCAGTATCCTTCGAACCTGAGCCACCACATCGTGTGAAGTCGGCCCCTGCGTTTTATCAACAATTAAAATGCCATCCATTGTGGATATAAAGTCCTCGCCATTTGTAATCGACAAGTCGAATCTAAGCTTTTCACCGGACAATCGCAACGCCCCCTGTTTGCCTTGCCGAAACACCTTGCGCTAATTTCCTAATCATGCGAAACGGAAATCGAAAACGCAGGTCCTCTCCTGCAACAGCCGGCGACCTGGTCGAGCCAATCGTGATTGATGCCGAAAAGGCACGCGAGCGCACAATGCACCGAGCAGTTAAGTTGCTGGCGGCAAAGCCGCGTTCGACCGGCGAACTTCGGGTACGCCTCCTCGAAAAGAAATGGACAAATGAAGAGATAGTCGACGCGGTATTAGAGAAACTGTTGGGCTACGGATATCTAAACGACGAGCAATTTGCCCGCGGCTTTGCGTCTTTTCAGATTCGACAAAAGCCGGTGGGGCGGAAAAGGCTGGAACGCGCCCTCGCCCTGAAAAAGGTAGACAAGGAGATCGCCGACGAGGCAATAGACCAGATATTGGAGGAAACGCCTGAAGAGAAACTGATCGACGAGGCAATTCAAAAACGTACCAGATTGCGGGGGAAACCGGAAACAAGGCAGGAGACCAAATCCCTATTCGACCATCTGTTGCGGCGCGGGTTTCCGTACGATTTGGTAATCCGTAAGGTACGCGAAACCGGCGCGGCGGATATGGATGAAGATTAATACCCTGCATGCTAGACTTGTGTGTTTGAATGAACATTTAGGAACCCAAATATATGACCGGACACGAAATAAGACGCAGATTCCTGGAATACTTTGAACAAAACGGGCATCGAGTAGTTCGATCCAGCCCGCTTCTTCCCGCGAATGATCCAACCTTGTTATTTACAAACGCGGGAATGAATCAGTTCAAAGATGTTTTTACCGGATTGGAAAAACGTGACTATACGAGAGCTGCTTCGTCGCAAAAGTGTGTCCGCGCCGGGGGTAAACATAATGATCTCGATGAGGTCGGGAAAACGGCCCGGCACCATACATTCTTCGAGATGCTGGGCAACTTCTCGTTTGGCGACTATTTCAAGCGCGATGCAATCAGGTATGCATGGGATCTGCTGGTAAACGAATTCAAATTACCGGTCGAAAGATTGTGGTTTTCGGTTTATACCGATGATGACGAAGCTGCCGCTCTATGGGAAGAGATCGGAGCGCCGCGCGAACGTATTCTTCGGTTTGGCGAGAAGGATAACTTCTGGCAAATGGGCGATACCGGGCCATGCGGCCCGTGCAGCGAGATTCACTACTACATGGGTGACGATCCAGGCGACCCGTCAAAAAACCGCGCAGAGTTCGTAAATGGCCCCGGCGATACGACGATGGAGATCTGGAACCTGGTCTTCATGCAGTATGAAAGATCGAAGGACGGGACGTTGACACCGCTTCCGAAACCCTCCGTCGATACGGGGATGGGGCTTGAGCGGGTTGCTGTGGTGCTGCAGGGCGTCAAATCAAACTATGACACTGATCTGATTCGTCCAATCATTGATTTCACCGCTGAACTGGCCGGAAAACCTTATGTTGCTGAGACCCAGGAAGGGCTTGCGTTAAGGGTGATTGCGGATCACGCCCGTGCGGCCGCCTTTTCAATCGCAGACGGAATTTTGCCCGGAAACGAAGGCCGCAACTACGTTTTGCGTAAGATCATGCGGCGCGCTATCTACCAGGGCAGAAAATCTCTTGGGTTCGACAAGGCCTTCTTTTACCGCGTCACCGATTTTGTGGTCGAGTTGATGCGTTCAGCATATCCGGAACTGGAAACCCACCGGGGCTTTGTCGAGCGAATGGTAAGACTGGAGGAAGAACGATTCGGCTCGACGCTGACAGTTGGGTTACAGAAGCTGGAATCGCTCTTTGCCTCAACACCAGAAGGTACGATGCCGGAGTTTAAGGAGATTGCCAGGCTGTACGACACGTTTGGAACGCCGCGCGATTTGATACGCGTAAGTCTGGAAGAGCGTGGACTGGTCCTGGACGAAACGGAATTCAATCAGTCATTCGAGACTGCCCTAAGGGAGATCCAGCAGGCTGGGGTTCGCGAAACGGCTGCCGGCAAGTCGAAGACCAGGCCCGTATTTGCTCAAATAATGGAGCGGATTCAGGGGGTTGAGTTTCTGGGCTACGAGGAAACTGAGGTGGTCGGTAGTCGGGTGCTGGCCCTGACGCGGGATGACACTGAGGTCACGGTCATTTCAGAGGGCGAAGAAGGGGAAGTAATACTTGACCGTACGCCTTTTTATGCTGAATCCGGCGGACAAGTTGGCGATACAGGAGTTTTCGTCAACGGTGACGCGCACATTACCGTAAATGATACGTTTTCTCCTGTCAGCGGGCTGATCGTTCACCGAGTTAAGGTTGATCGAGGATCGGTCACCGTCGGCGACACTTTGACGGCACAAGTCGACGTCGAAAAACGAGACGCTACACGCCGCAACCATACCGCGACGCACCTGCTGCATGCAGCACTTCGGGAAACGATCGGGACCCA
>WNFR01003383.1_pt1 | contig 16528 bp, 12 predicted proteins | sample 5400221 | NCBI WGS metagenome assembly WNFR01 (sample SAMN13153357, study PRJNA577476) | soil metagenome | isolation source: 40 cm soil under Madrone tree | place: USA:California | collected 2016-06-14 | reverse complement strand
GCGCCATAGCCGCTCATGTCCAAGGGATAGAAATCGTTAATCTCGATATGCTGGCGGCGGTAATAGCGCTCACCTGCCCAGAACTTCGCGTCAGGTTGGCTCTCCAGGATATGGCCGCCGCGCACGAACGCTTCCCGCAGCCGGAATTGATCATTCCCGGTGTTGCCCGGAAAATTTGCGTAGCTCGCGTAGTTTCCTGTGTTCGCCTCGATCATGACCTCCGTCTTCATCCAGGCCTTGTTGTTGCTGTGTTCCGGGTTCAACCAGTTGTTGACGAAAATAAACTCCCCGTACGTTTCGGCTTCATTGCCCAGGCGGTATTTCGCGTCCGCTCCAGGAGCTTGAAACGCAACTTGCTGGCCGCCCTTGCTGTTGACGCCATAACCCGACCGGAAATAGCCGTGGAACTCAAAGCTCTGCACCTTCTCATTCAGCTGCTCAATCTTTTGGTCTGCCTCTCTGAGGAGGTCATACGTCGGCTCAGAGGGAAGCTGGCCCTGATACTTGGCCCCGACCTGATCGGACTCTCCGAGCACGGCTTTTTGAGCGGCCTGCTCGGCAGCCAGCTCTACAGAAGAGACGGTGCCCTCCTTACTTTTCTCGGCGGCCTCTTTCTGTTTTTGGATTTGCTGTTCCAGAGCTGCGATGCGTTGTTCAAGGTCGTGAGTGGTAGCATCGTACTGTTGCTTGAGTTGCTCCAATTGTTTCTGCAGATCATCAGATTGCTGGGGGGCAGCGTGCTGCGCCGTAGACGGTAGAGCCAAGGCACCGACCAGGGCGACGATCCAGAGCACCTGATTCAGATGGGAGACGCTGTACATATCCCTTCCATTGTTGCTCCGGCCGTTCGTTAGCTGCCATCACACGGTCGCGGAACGCGCGTTCAAGACGAACTTCTCCATGGCGTTGGCAAATCCTTCTTCCTCGTTTGTGGACGTGACATAGGTGGCTGCGGCTTGTACTTCGGGGCTTGCGTTGCCCATCGCAATGCTCGCGCCGCTCTTCTGGAACATCAGGACGTCATTGGGCATGTCTCCGATCGTCGCGATTTCCGCCGGTGGAATGTTGAGCAGCCGCGAAAGGGAGAGCACGACTTCGCCTTTGTTCGCTTGCGGATGGGTCACATCGAGATAGTAGGGCTGTGAGCGCGCCGCAGAAATGTGCGTGCCGCCTGCTTGCTGAACGTCCTTCTCGCATTTCGCCACGCGGTCGTGGTCATCGCTAACGCCCACTATCTTCGCGACGCGGTCGAGGAGCCCCGCAAAAGACTTGACCACGGTTGGAGGAAATTTCACAGTCCACTGCTCGCGCGCGACGTGAGGCGCATTTGGATCGCGCACGAACCATTCGGTGTCGGTGTAAAGCCACAAGTCCAGACCATGGTTCTCGATGGCTTCAATCACTTTTTCCGGCACGGCGACTGGCAGAAACTTCTGGTCGACGACCGTTTTAAGATCCGGCTTAATCAAGACGCCGCCATTGAATGCGGCAAGAGGTTGAGCGAGTCTCAGTGGATCGATCAGCATCGCCATGCCCCGTGGAGGCCGCCCGCTCGTGATGCTAAATTGAATTCCAGCTTCGTGCAGCCGCGAGACGGCCTCGGCCGCGCGTTTCGTTAGCACCTTCTCCTGTGTAACGAGCGTTCCATCGACATCCGCGATTACTAGCCTGATCGGCTGAGCCGGGCGTTTATTTTTCGGTGCCATGTTTAACCTCGATTTTCGATTCGAATCGCCACGTTTTGGTTCTGTTTCCCGTCAAAAGAGAGCCGCGCTTTGACGGAACGATCGCGGCGAGATGTGGCGCAGCAGTGGGAATTATTGTTCCTGGTAGTTCCACAACAAACCGCCGTCGACGAAGAATGTTGATCCGGTGATGTAGTCGGATTCATCGGAGGCCAAGAAACTGGCTATACCGGCTACGTCTTCCGGTTTGCCGAGCCTGCCGAGAGGGATATTTTCCAGCAGCTCTTTGAGCTTGATCGGGTCATTCAAGAGTTTTGTGTTGATAGGCGTTTCGATGGCCCCGGGCGCGATGGAGTTAATCGTGATCTTGTTGGGGGCCAGCTCGATCGCCAAGTTTCGCGTCAGCATCTTGATTCCGCCTTTGCTCGCGCAATAGGAGGCGAAATGCGGAAACGGAAGTTCTTCGTGGACCGAACTGATATTGATGATTTTTCCCGGGCGATTTGTCTGGCGAAGGTGACGGACTACCGCTTGCGTTACAAAAAACATGCCCTTCAGGTTGACGTTGAGAACGGCGTCGAAATCCGCTTCGGTCACGTCCCAGAAGTCGGCGCGTTTCTCGAGGCCGGCGTTGTTGATGAGGATATCGACCTTGCCGAGGCTGGTGACGGTCTCTTCGATGAATCGTTGGCCGTCGGAAATGCTTCCGATATCCGCTTGAAAGGCGGCAGCGCGTCGCTTCATCTCGGTTATTCGTTCTACTACTTCGTCCGCGCCTTTTTTGTTCTTGCGATAACAGATCGCAATGTCGGCGCCTTCGCATGCGAGACGCTCCGCGATTGCGCGTCCGATCCCTTGGTCGCCACCGGTTACGGCGGCTACTTTGCCTTTTAGTCGATTAGAAACCACCACACACCTCCGCACGGTTTTGTCATTTCACGGGCCTTCGGGGCTCCGCACAGACGCCGACGAATTGCTGGGGCTAAGATGCCTTCGATTTCAGGCGACTGTGACCTCGGGACTCAAATAGACGTCCTGAATTGCATTCAGTAACTGAATCCCTTCCGGCAGCGGCCGTTGAAATGCTTTCCGGCCAGAGATCAGCCCGGTGCCGCCTGCGCGTTTGTTAATCACCGCAGTGACAACCGCCTCCTCGAAATCATTCGCACCGGATGGTCCGCCGCTGTTGATCAGGCCTGCGCGACCCATGTAGCAATTCGCCACCTGATAGCGGCAAAGATCGATGGGGTGATCGCTGGCGAGATCGGTGTAAATGCGCTTGTCGAACTTGCCGTAGCTCGAATCGCCCATGTTGAGCGCTTGGTAGCCGCCGTTATTCTCCGGAAGCTTCTGCTTGATGATGTCAGCCTCGATGGTTACGCCCAAGTGGTTTGCCTGGCCGGTCAGGTCGGCGGAAAGGTGATAGTCCTTGTCCTTTTTGAACGCGCTGTTGCGCATGTAACACCACAGAACCGTGGCCATGCCCAGCTCATGCGCGTGTGCGAAAGCCCTGCTGACCTCGACAATTTGGCGGTCGCTCTGCTCCGAGCCGAAATAGATCGTGGCGCCTACGGCGGCTGCGCCCATGTCGTACGCGACCTCCACTGTAGAGAAAAACACCTGATCGAACTTGTTTGGATAGGTCAGGAGTTCGTTGTGATTCAGCTTCATGATGAAAGGGATTTTGTGAGCGTACTTGCGCGCGACCGCGCCGAGGACGCCGCAGGTTGTGGCCACAGCGTTACACCCGCCTTCGATGGCGAGTTTTACGATATTTTCCGGGTCGAAGTAGTCCGGGTTTTTCGCGAAACTTGCGCCCGCGGAGTGCTCGATACCCTGGTCGACGGGAAACATCGAAAGATAGCCGGTCTTGCCAAGGCGGCCGTGTGCGTAAATCCTTTGCAGATTGGTGAGAACGCGAATGTTCCGATCGGAGCCGGCCCAAACACGATCGATAAAATCGGGCCCGGGAAGATGGAGGCGTTCCTTGGGAATTTTTGGTGAATTAAATTCGAGCAAAGCCTCTGCTTTTGCGCCGAGGTGAGCTTGAATTGTAGTACGCGGACTTGTAGCCATCGTTTCTCTCCTAAACTGCTCTCTTCGCTTGAGGAGCAAGCATTCCGGCTGCAGCCGGATCGACGAGCCATAGAACCTTGCCCTCTGTTGGCTTGATCATCTGCGCAGGAAGCTGGTCGGGTTCGTACGGTCCTTCGAGCACGGCCTTTAGCGCAGGTGCTTTTTCCTCGCCGTGCACCATGAACATTACCCGCGCGGCATTGTTCAAGACCGGCGGCGTGAGCGTGATGCGGTCCGTATACAACTTGCCTACCCAATTGCTGACGACCAGGCGGCGTTCTTCCTTCAAGGCTTTTGTGCCCGGAAACAGAGAGGCCGTATGCCCTTCCGGGCCCATCCCGAGCAGCACGAGATCGAAACGGGGCAATTGGTCCGCCTGCAACTTGAAACTCGTGCGCAAATCCTGCTCGTATTCCTCGGCCGCTTGCGCGGCATTTCGTTTTTCCGCCTTGATGCGATGTACCTGCTTTGGATCTACCGGGGCTTTGCCAAGCATCGCTTCGTTGGCCATACGGAAGTTGCTCTCTGCATTGTCGGGGGGTACGTGGCGCTCATCGCCGAAGAAAAATTGGATCCTGCTCCAAGGCACCTTCGCCTGCAGCAGAGGATTGGTCGCCAGCAGTCCGTACAAGGCTTTCGGCGTGGAACCGCCAGCTAGCGCAACGGTGAAAGAGTCTTTTTCGCGCACAGCGTCTCGCGCTGCCTCCAGGAATGCCGCGGCGGCCGTTTGCGCGATGCTGTTGGCATCCGCCAAGATTCTAATTTCTCGATTGGTTGTCATAGTCTTAGTGTTCATTTTTAACGCATCCCGGCGGTCGCGCGCCCAACTGCGGCTGGAACCTCAGTCGGTGCGGACGACGGCTGTTCTTCTCCGATCTTTCGCCATGCACGGCCATCGCGCGCCAGCAATTCGTCGGCATCTGCCGGGCCCCAGGCTCCTGCTGCGTAGTTGGGAAACTGTTTGGCCGGCGTTGACTGCCACACGTCGAGGACCGGCTGGATCACTCTCCAGCCCGCCTCAACCATGTCTGCGCGCTGGAATAAAGTGGCGTCTCCGATCATGCAATCGTGCAGAAGGCGCTCATATCCGGTGCTGTGAGAGCGTCCGAAATCGCGTGCGTAGTCAAACTCCATATTTACGAGGCCGAGGCGCATGACTGGGCCTGGGACCTTGGCGCCAAAGCGCAAGGAAATGCCTTCATCGGGCTGAATGTGAATGACCAGGCGATTGGTTTGCAAATCGGCGATCTTGGTCTTTCGAAACAGTACGAAGGGAGAGCGCCGAAATTGGATGGCGATTTCCGTAGTGCGACGCTGCAGGCGCTTTCCGGTCCGCAAGTAGAACGGCACGCCGGCCCAACGCCAGTTGTCGATCTGCAGCTTCAATGCGACGTAGGTCTCTGTGTTGGAGGCGGGTGAAACCTTGGTTTCGTTGCGATAACCGAGCAATCGTTCCTTCCCGGCAGAGCCCTCTCCGTATTGCCCCCGAACGGCAGTGGTGACCACCTCTTCGGGATTCGGAACTTGAACGGCATGCAGGATTTCGGCCTGCTTGTCGCGCACGGCGTCGGCATCGAACGAGATGGGCGGCTCCATCGCGGTGAGCGAAAGCAGCTGAAAGAGATGATTGGGAACCATATCGCGCAACGCACCTGCGGTCTCATAGAAACCGCCGCGCTGTTCGACTCCCACGGTTTCGGCCGCTGTAATCTGCACGCTGTCAATGAAGTTGCGGTTCCACAACGGCTCCGCGATGGCGTTGGCGAAGCGGAAGACCATGAGATTTTGCACGGTCTCCTTGCCCAGGTAGTGATCGATGCGGTAGATCTGTTGTTCGTCCAGAATTTTCTTGAGCTCGCGGTTCAGTTCTTTGGCCGAATCCAGATCTCTTCCGAACGGTTTCTCCACGATGACCCTGGCCCATTTGCCATCCGTCTCTTGAGTGAGTCCGGCCTGGCCCAACTGCTTCGCTACAGGAGCGAAAAACTTGGGAGACACGGCCAGATAGAAAAAACGATTTCCCTGGGTGGAGTGGGCCTTTTCCGCTGCCGCAATCTGTATCTTTAGTTTTTGGTACGCGGCGGAATCCTGGAAGTCTCCCTGGACATAGTAAATCCGTTCCAGGAACCAATCCCATAGCTTGCTGTCGATGGGCTCGGACGCGAACTCTTTGATGTCCTTGCTAAGTTGAGCGCGAAAGGCTTCCGTTGTGATGGAATCGTAGGAGAAGCCGATCACGGCGAATTGCGGCGAGAGCAGCTTGTCCTTGGCTAAATTGCACAGCGCCGGAATCAACTTTCGCTTCGTCAGGTCGCCGCTGGCTCCAAAAATTACCATCACGCAGGGGTTGTCCTGCTGTCCTTGTTCCTGCACAGTTTCCGTCATATTTGTCCTATCTGGTATTTCACCTTTCCATCTGGTCGTTTACTTGGCGGCTGCGGCCTTCTCGATGTGCCCGCCAAATTGAAAGCGCATGGCGGAGAGTAGCTTGTCTGCAAAATCGTCTTCGCCGCGCGAGACGAAACGCTGAAAGAGCGACGCACTGAGTACAGGCGCAGGCGCCGAGGATTCGAGTGCAGCGAGTATGGTCCAGCGTCCTTCGCCGGAATCCGATACTCGTCCGGAGAACTTTTCGAGTGACGGCTGCTCCAACAGAGAAATTGCGGTCAAATCGAGGAGCCAACTGGCCACGACGCTGCCTCTCCGCCATACTTCGGTCACATCGGCGAGAGGAAAGTCGTAGCGATAATTCTCCGGATTGCGGAGCGGTGATGTCTCGGCGTCGACTTCGCGGGTTCCGCTTCCAGCGTTGGCGTGCTTGAGGATGTTGAGCCCCTCGGCATAGGCGGCCATCAAGGCGTACTCGATTCCGTTGTGCACCATTTTCACGAAGTGGCCGGCGCCCGACGGGCCGCAATGGAGATAGCCCTCCTCGGCGGTTCCGGGGACTTTCTCGCGTCCCGGCGTGCGGGGAATGTTGCCGCGACCTGGCGCAAGCGATTTAAAAATTGGATCGAGATGCTCGACGATCTGCTTTTCGCCGCCGATCATTTGGCAATAGCCGCGCTCGAGTCCCCAGACACCGCCGCTGGTGCCGACGTCGACGTAGTGCAATGACTTCGTGGCGAGGTCTTTCGAACGCCGGATGTCGTCGATGTAGTACGAATTGCCGCCGTCGATGACGATGTCGCCGGCGTCGAGTTTTGCGGCAAGATCTTGCAGCGTGGCGTCCACCACTGCGGCCGGAACCATGAGCCAGACGGCGCGCGGCCTCTGCAGCTTCTTCACCAGATCGTCGAGCGATGTGGCGGCAGTTGCGCCGTCACGAGCGACTTCTTTCACGGAGTCTGCGTTGCGGTCGAAGGCGACGCAGTGGTGGCGGGCTTTTTGCAGGCGGCGCGCCATGTTGGCTCCCATTCTTCCCAGTCCGATCATTCCTAGTTGCATCGATATTTCTCCTGTTTTCTCATGTGCTCTCGACTGAGTTTTCGTGCAAACCCGGGCGCCTGAAGGCGGCCGCTACAGCTCGTTTTATGCGAGTGCCTGGCCAACTGCGGCTTGTAAGGTTGCGAGTCCTGCTTTCACGTCTTTGCCAAGGTGCACGCGAAGCGCGCGTCTCTCGCGCTCTGCAAGCACCGCGAAATCGCCGCGGGCTTGCGCTGCCTTGACGACACCGAAGGTATATTTCTGGTCGGGGACCGGAAGATCGACGGCATCGTCGCACGTAATCTGCAGGAAAACACCGCTATTGGGGCCGCCTTTGTAGGCTTGCCCTGTCGAGTGCAGAAAGCGGGGACCGAATCCAAGCACGGTTGCTACCTTCTTCTTGTCTCTCACGCTGTGGCGGATGGTCTGGAGAGCCGCCTCATTCTCGGCGTTCATGGTGATGTAGCCGAGCAGAGCGAAATAGTCTCCTTGGCCTGCGCGCGCGAGGTGAGTTTTCAGGATCTCGGCAAGCGATTTTCCTTGCTTGAGGGCGCCGGCGTTTTTCGGGTCGGCGTAGAGCTTCACGCCGTCACCTTCGAAGAACGGCGCTTCGGCCGGCAACTTGCCAGTCGCTTCGTATTCGCTGGTTAGCTTTCGGGTTGCGATCTTGCTGGCTTCCACGTCGGGCTGGTTGAAGGCGTTGATGCCGATGATCGAGCCGGCTACGGCGGTGGCAATTTCCCAGCGGAAGAATTCTTCGCCGATGGCGTAGGTATCCTGCACGGCGATGCGTACGACAGGCTGACCTGATTTCTCGAGCGCTTCGACGGCGGCGTCTTGCGCGCGATCGGGCGCGGACGCGAGGCGGAGATATGCGAAGACACGGTCAGTGCCGTAGCTGTCGGGCTTGCCGACGCTTTCGCGATCGACGGGAATGATTCCCTTCCCGTTCTTTCCGGTGGATTCGGCGAGGAGCTGCTCGAGCCAGGCTCCGAGATCGGAAATACCCGGAGAGGCGATGATGGTGAGCTTGTCGCGACCGTTGTTCGCTGCGGTTCCCAGGATGGCTCCCAATACGACGCCGGGATTCTCCGCTGCGGGTACTGTGGCGCCGCAGGCGTGAACCATTTCTTCGGTGCGATTTAGAAACTTCAAAACGTCGATGCCCATTATCGCGGCGGGAACCATACCGAAGTTTGATAATGCGGAGTAACGTCCGCCGATGCTTGGCATGCCGGCAAAGATGTGGCGGAAATGGTCGTTCTCGGCGACGTGCTGCATCTTTGAGCCAGGATCGGTGACGGTAATGAAGCGATTTCCGGCTTCCTTCTCACCAACGGCTTCCTTCACGCGGGCGAAGAAATATTGTTTATAGATGTTGGGTTCGAGGGTGCCGCCGGATTTGCTGGAGACGATGAAGAGCGTGTTCTTCAGATCGATCTTAGCTTCGATGGCTTTGATCTGCGCGGGATCGGTGGAGTCGAGAACGTGCAACTCGGGGAATCCTTCGATCTTTCCGAAGGTAAGCCGCAGGACTTCGGGGCAAAGACTCGAACCTCCCATGCCAAGCAGGAGCGCGTGCTTGAATCCGGCTTGCTTTACTTCGGCAGCGAGTGAAGTCAGATTCGCGCTGTGCGCGACCTGGTCGTCCGTGATTCCGAGCCAGCCGAGCCAGTGATTCTCGTCGGCTCCGGACCAAAGCGAGGCATCGGCTCGCCACAAACGGCGGACCTTGTCGTTCTTTGCCCAATCTGTAAGCGCGTTGTCTACGGCGGTCGATAGTTTTGGCGGCAGAGTGTAGGAAATTGAATTTATTTTCGCTGTGGATTGCTTGTTTTTCCGCGAGCCTGTCGCTTCCAGGAGTTGCGCGAAAGCGTCTGCGAATTGACGCAGGCCTTCGTTCAAAAGCGTGTTGGTCACCGTTTTCATGGAGATGCCGGCGCGCTCTACAGCTTCCATTGTGTCTGCCGCATTCTCGAGGTCTTCCGTGAGGCTCATGCGGAGCCGGCCGTGTTCACGGAAGGCGTTGAAGGTCGCGGGCGGAATGGTGTTCACGGTGGAAGGGCCGATCAGCTCTTCTACGTAGATCACGTCCCGGTAACTGGGATTTTTCGTGCTCGTGCTCGCCCACAGCAGGCGCTGGGGCTGCGCTCCTTTTTTGGCGAGGGCCTTCCACGCTTCGCCCGAATAGAGTTCGGTAAAACCGTGATACGCGAGCTTGGCGTTGGCGATGGCGACTTTGCCGAGCAGGCCGCTCAGTCGTGCGCGCTGGATCGGGTCTGTCGTTGATTTGAGCTGGCTGGTGATTTGCGCGTCGAGCTTGGAATCGATGCGGCTGACGAAGAAACTGGCTACGCTGGCGATGCGGCTAACATCCCCGCCAGTGGACGCACGCGCGGTCAAACCTTCGATGTAAGCTTTTGCGACCTCTTCGTAGACGTCGCGCGAAAAAAGCAGGGTCACGTTGACGTTGATGCCCTCGCTGATTAGTTGACGAATGGCCGGAATTCCCTCGGGCGTGGCCGGGACTTTAACCATTAGGTTTGGGCGGTCGACTGTTTTCCAGAGGCGCCGCGCTTCCTGCAAGGTTCCGGCAGTATCATTCGCGAGCAAGGGGGAGACTTCGAGGCTCACGTAGCCGTCGTGGCGTTTGCTTTCGTCGTATACCGGGCGGAGGATGTCCGCCGCGTCCTGCACGTCTTTTACTGCGATTTTTTCGTAGAGCCCTTTGGCGTCCAGGGCAGCTGATTCCTCGCTGTCGATCACTGATTCATAATCGGTGCTGCCTACGATTGCTTTTTCGAAAATAGCCGGATTCGAGGTGACGCCGCGGAGGCCGTCTTCCACGACCAGCCGCCTCAGCTCTCCGCTGGTGATCAAACTTCGGCGAATGTAATCCAGCCAGACGGATTGCCCAAAATTCAAGAGTCCCTTTAGCGGATTGCCCTCTTTTGAAATGCTCACTGCTGCCGTTGTCATTTTTCTAGCTACCTTTCTTTATCGATTAATTTTTCAGCTGCTAAATATCCTCTCAGTTGGCGGATGCCGGACGCTTCAGAGATTCCCGACCGTATTTCGCTTCAATGGCCTCGATCTTGGCCAGGCGGCGAAGGTGCCGCTCTTCCAGCGACTGCCTGGCGCCGACGAATGCAGCAGCGAGTTCATGCGCGAGGGCTTCGCCAATCACGCGCCCACCCAGCACCAACACATTCATGTGATCGTGCTCTACGCCCTGGTGCGCCGAGTACGTGTCGTGGCACAGGCCTGCGCGAATGCCTGGGAACTTGTTGGCGGCCACGGAGGCACCGACACCGCTTCCGCAGATCAGCACGGCGCGCTCCACGCGCCCGTTGAGAACTGCATTGGCAACCGCTTCGGCAAAATCCGGATAGTCGACAGGGGTCGTGTCGCAAGTGCCCAGATCTTCCACGGTGTGTCCTAAGCCGCTGAGATATACGCGGACCGTTTCTTTCAGCGAAAAGCCTGCGTGATCGGAAGCGACGGCGACATGCATGTCATTTCACCTGCGCGAGCTGCGCTTTGGCTGCTTCCACAACGTGATCGGTGGTGAATCCAAATTCCTTCTGCAGCACTTTCAAGGGCGCGGAAGCCCCAAATGTCTTCATTCCGAGAATCGCGCCGTCAATGCCCACGTAACGGCACCATCCGAGAGTGGATGCTTGCTCCACCGCAACGCGGGCCTTGACGGTTGGGGGCAGAACAGTCCGCCGATACTCTTCGCTCTGTCGTTCGAACAGCTCCCACGAAGGCATGCTTACAACGCGGGCGCGGATTCCTTGCCGGGTCAGCTCCTCGTAGGCATCCACGCACAACGAGACCTCGCTGCCGGTCGCCATGAGCAGCACCTCGGGCTTACCACCTTCTGCATCCGCGAGTACGTAGGCGCCTTTCGACAAGCCACTCGCCGCTGCGAAGCGCTTTCGGTCAAACGTGGGGAGCGCTTGGCGCGTAAGGATCAGCGCTACCGGCTGCCGCGGCATGGTCAGAATCGTTCTCCACGCTTCCGCCACTTCGTTTGCATCGCACGGCCGCATAACCACCAGGTTCGGAATCGCACGCAGTGAAATCAGATGCTCGATGGGCTGGTGCGTCGGGCCATCTTCGCCGACTCCAATGGAGTCGTGGGTGAATACGTGGGTGACGGGAATTTCCATCAAGGCACTCAGCCGGATCGCTCCGCGTCCATAATCGCTGAAAATCAGGAACCCCGATCCGAAGGGGCGTAGCTTTGAAAGCGCGAGGCCGTTGAGGATGGCACCCATCGAATGTTCACGGATCCCAAAGTGCAGATTGCGCCCCGACCGAGTGTCCGCTTGGAAATCGCCAGCGGCCGCGAAGGTCAGTCGTGTCTTGGTAGAAGGAGTGAGATCAGCGGAACCCCCGACCATCCACGGAAGATTCGGCGCGATGGAGTTCAACACTTTGGCGGACGCATCGCGTCCGGATACTCCCTTAGGATCGGCCGGAAAAATGGGAATATCTTTCGACCAGTTCGCCGGCAGCTCCCGCTTCTGAATTTGATCGAGTTCCGCAGCAAGTTCGGGGAATTGTTTCCGGTACTCCGAAAATTGCTTTTCCCACTGCTCGCGCGCTTCGCGGCCTCTCCGCCCAATTCCGGACTGGAGGTGCTCATACACTCCGTTGGGCACGAGAAACTTGGCGTCCGCCGGCCAGCCATACGCCTTCTTTACGAGCTTGATCTCATCTTCGCCGAGCGGCTCGCCGTGCGCAGCACTTGTATCTTGACGATGCGGCGAACCATAGCCGATATGACTATCGACGATTACGATCGATGGTCTTCCCGTCGTAGCCGCGGCATTCCGCAATGCGTTCTCGATGCGATCCAGGTCATTGGCATCCCCAACGCGAAGGACGTTCCATCCGTACGCGAGAAAGCGGCCCGCCACATCCTCGGTGAAGGTAATATCGGTTTTACCTTCGATCGTGATGTGATTGTTGTCGTAGATCCAGCAGAGATTATCGAGCTTGAGGTGCCCGGCGACAGAGGCTGCCTCACTTGAGATGCCTTCCATCATGCAGCCGTCGCCGCAGAGCGCGTAAATCCGGTATCCGAACATTTCAAAATTTGGCTTGTTGTAACGGGCGGCGAGCCACTTTTCGGCAATGGCCATTCCCACACTCGTCGCAACGCCCTGTCCCAACGGACCGGTGGTTGTTTCCACCCCTGAAGTCCAGCGGTACTCGGGGTGCCCAGCACAGCGGCTCCCGAATTGCCGGAAGGACTTGAGGTCATCCAGGGTGACTGAAGGCCTGCCCACAATTTCATATTCCGGATCGACTGCCTTGACTCTCGCGAGGTGCAGAATCGTGTACAGCAAAGTCGATGCATGCCCCGCGGAAAGCACGAAGCGATCGCGATTCATCCAGATGGGATCTTCCGGGTCAAACCTCAAAAGTCTCTGCCACAGGCAATAGACTGTTGGCGACATGCCCATGGGCGTGCCGGGGTGGCCGGAATTCGCCTGCTGGATCGCATCGATGGCCAGCGTCCTCATCGTGTTTATGCACACCTGGTCGAGATCCAATACCATCTGAGTTGTTGACATCACACTGCCCGCTTTCTGAAGCAATCGCCGAATTTCTTGCGCTGCATTTTCGCAACCGTTCTTCGCATTTGCGTCACGCGCTCAATTTACTCTGACTCCCATCACGCGTTCTTTCGAGTTTCTGTTTGCCGTTTTCAACTCCTGCGACAACTTTGGTTTGCGCCTCATCGATCCAGTCGAACAATTTCGTGAACATTCGCTTGGAACTGCGGTCTCTTACCCTCCACCCGAGTGCGCTGTTACCAACAGCGCAGCGGCTGACGGACCGAACATCGCACCGGCTTCGGAGTTCGAGGAACGCTGAAATTGGCGAGGTGTCATGCCCACGAAGTTCCCAAAGACGGTTGTGAAGTGAGCCTGGTTCTCGAATCCCACGCCAAGCGCGACGTCAACAATCCTTGTGTTGCCATGGCGTAGAAGCTGCTTCGAACGATTGATCCGCTCTTGCAGAACGAACTGATGCGGCGCCAGGCCGGTGCTGAGCTTGAACAACTTGGAGAAATGCGATTGGCTCATCTCCGCCAACCTCGACAGCACGCTAACCGCAAGCGGCTGGTCCAGATGGCTTCGGATATATTCGACAACGCGCGCCAGACGTCGCGGAGGCATGCCGAACGATTGCTCGCAAGGAACGTAGGACGCCTGGATAAAGGCGTCTGCCAGCTTGCAGGCCAAATCAAGGCTAACGACCCCTGCCCCGATCACGAGAAGATTCATGCCATCGTCCTGAACTCCTTGACGCACCGAGTTCGTGTCGTGGCACAAAGCCGCACGTACGCCAGGGTTCTTATTGGCCATCACAGAAGCTCCGATCGCCCTGGAGCAAATCAGCACACCGCGTTCGACGCGGCCCGTATAGACGGCCGATGAAAGTTGATCCGTTACGCTCTGGTAGTCATTTCCGCCAGGATCCGCCGCGCAAACGTCGTGGGTGGAGTGCCCCTGTCCGGCGAATGTGGCTTTAAGGCGTTCCTTACATTCGAATCCGATTCCGTCTGATCCGAGCCCTATCCGCACGGTTACTCCTCAAAGGAAATTCACCAGCGTGTAGTGCAACGCGTCTTCCAAATCCCAATCGCTCGCAATGACGGCAAGTCATTGAAAGTGAAGGAGAATGAAGGGAATGAAAGGGGGCACGCCTTTCCAGTGCGGTTCGCGCGTGACGACCTCGACGTTTTCGTCAAACCATCGCCACAAGCGGTCTGCTGAGCGACCTCTCTGACTCGTGGCTCGACTCACAAATGTCTTCTTTCCATTGAAAACAGGGCGGATGCGAGATTTTCCAACAAAAAACGTCCCGATGGACATGCGGATGCTTCATGGGACAAAGAAGGAAAAGGAGATTGCCAGTGAACTACTCATCTACGTCTGCGCACTGCGGCGGACGCACATGTACAGGAGCAGCCGAGGGTCGCCTACATACTTCCTCAGGACTGAGCAAGAACTTGCGGCCACGCGGTACGGCCAGCCAGCGCCCCCACAGATTCGTGCCGGCTCAACCGGAAGGCTGGGAGTGGGAAGCGGTCCAAGAGATGTTTCTCGCTTTACGCTCGAGATTCGTCGGACTGGCATACACCATCTTGCGAAATAGGGATGACGCCGAAGACGCGGTTCAAGATGCGTTTCTGTTGGCGTGCCGTCACTTGCGCACTTTCGAAGGTCGGTCGACTTTCACGACCTGGTTCACCCGCATCGTGGTGAACGCCGCTTTGATGATGCGACGAAAACGAAAGCCGTCATGGACACAGTTACATCCAGAGTCTCATACCATGGACGACACTCCCTGGACGGAAAGAATTCCGGCCTCGCAACCCGATCCGGAAATGGTTTACGCGGAGGGAGAGACTTTCCAGCTGATGGATGTTCTGCTCGGGAACATGAGTCCCATACTTCGTCAGGCATTCACGATGACTTACTACGACGAAATGTCTAATGAAGAGGCAGGCGCCCTGCTGGGCGTTACGACGGGGACTTTCAAGTCGAGGCTCTTGCGGGCCAGGCGACACCTTATGAAACAGGCGCGGCGCTCCCTGGTGGCCCCTATACGCCGGGTGACGCATAACCCATTTTCTTCCGGGAAAAGCAACTTTCGCCCCCTTATCACGGGGCCTGCTGAGATCTCGTTTTCAGAAATCGGGTCCTGATGAGAGAGCCGAATCTGTCACTCTCCTATTACAGGACCACTACACGTCAGTGAGTAAGAGGGATTGAATCGAGATGGAAAAACTTGAGTGGCTCACGCAGATAGAGGCGGTGCTGGAAGTGCTGAACGAGGGCGTCGTCGTAGCTGACGACCGCAATCGGATTCTGTTTGCCAACTCGCGCTTTTTAGAAATGACTGGCTTTTCCCGGCATGAGTTGATCGGAAATAACGCTTCTTCTTTCTATTCCTCGCAGGAATGGGCTTCTCTGACGCCACAGATTGATATCGTGTTCCGGTCCGGCCACAACCGATATTCGTTCGTTCTTCCTCAAAAGGGCGGTGGCCGTTTGCCCGTCATTATTAGTTCGCGGATGATTTGCAATTCCGGGAACCAGTTTGACATTGTAACCTTCACGGACATTTCAGAGCAGGTGCGGGCCGAACAGGAACTTCGTTCGGCCAACCTTGAGCTTAAGAAACGCCAGATGGAGATTGAGGAGGATCTGCGGCTCGCTGCGCGCGTCCAGCGTAGCCTTGCTCCGAGGTCCATGAGCTGGGGCAAAGTGAGCGTCGACTCTTTTTATCATCCTGTACATTCGATTGGGGGCGACTTCGCGCTAGTGAACTCGGTGGACCAGGAGCAACTCGGTCTGCTGGTCTGCGATGTTTCGGGTCACGGCATCGGTTCAGCGCTGGTCGCTAACCGAATTTATTCGGAGACGACGGCGCACCTGCAGAGCGGAATGTCATTCGTGGACATGTTCGAGGAGTTGAACCGGTTTCTGATCGAAGAAATCGACAGTTCGGGAATGTTTGTCACCGTGGCCGCTGCCCGGATCGATGCGCATCGACGCCGAATGCTGTTTGCCGGCGCTGGCCATCCACCGGCGATGATTGCGCGCCGTGGCCAGAGTCCGATACTGCTCGAGTCGCGCAGCATGGTTCTTGGCGCGCTGCCTGACGCCGTGGATGTCACAACCAGCGTGGACGTGCAACTCCAGCCGGACGACCGCATAATTCTGTATACCGATGGGATTACCGAGGTGTTTAATTCCCGGGGAGAAATGCTAGGCATCGAAGGTGTCCAGGAGATCGTCCGCCGCACCTCGTCTCTGCCTCCGGACCAAATGAAACAGGGTATTCTCGACGGTGTGGCTGCGTGGCGTGAGGGGCCCGCGACCGACGACGTTTCTCTCATGTTGGTGCACCTTCGTTGAAACAGATGAGTTCAACAATAGGAGAATATATGGCACCCGGACGCACGGCGGTTCTTGCTGCGGTCGTTTTAGTCTTTGCGGGGATTGTGGTTTCCACCGGAAACGCGCAGGAGAACGCAGCCCCTGTTAAGGCCGTCCAGCTTATTGGTCTCATTGGCGTCAAACAGAATGCAAAGGGCACTCTGAAAGTTGAGAGCGGAAATCTGCAATTTGTCCACGGCAAAGCAAAGTCCGACGTAAACGCTGCTTCCATTCAAGACGTGGTCACCGGCGATGACACGCAAAGATCGGTCGGCGGGACGGTCGGGGTCATAAGCATGGCCGCGCCTTACGGCGGTGGGCGCTTCCTGAGTCTATTCCGAAAGAAAATTGATACGCTCACCGTTCAGTACC
>WNFR01003380.1_pt1 | contig 16532 bp, 17 predicted proteins | sample 5400221 | NCBI WGS metagenome assembly WNFR01 (sample SAMN13153357, study PRJNA577476) | soil metagenome | isolation source: 40 cm soil under Madrone tree | place: USA:California | collected 2016-06-14 | reverse complement strand
CCACTGGCGCTCAATTTAGTCGTGATTCGAACGCCAGAGGTATGTATGTAAAAGGGTGGCCGGCAGGCTTGCTTAACCCGCTTGCTTCAGCTCGCCGGCCGCTTTTTCTAAGTCCTCGACCGCGTTGGATTCGAGTACATACAGTCCGGTTTCGTTCTCACGCTTAGCAATGTAGCCAGTACCGGTTTTGGAAATCAGAACTCTTTCGGACTGCTTGCCGTCTGCTGAGGCTATGGTGATATCGATGACGGAAGTTGCGAATCCAGAGTCGACAAATTTTGTGGCCTCGAGGTTGCGGAGTTTATCCAGCAGAGTAACGACACCGGCAGGTTCCCACTTTTTACCGTCTGTTGATTGCCAATCCGAGCCGCTTTTTGTCAGGACATAGGATTTAGAGCCATCACGGATTTCAATCTTGCCGGGATCATTTGCGAGGTCGAAAAGCTTCTTGTTGCGAAAGTCGTCGAGTTTCTTGTCGAGAGCAGTCGCAAGGTCGCTGGGAACCGTGTACGCGCCTTCCACCGCGCTGGATTTTGCGAAATAGTCGTTCTTATTCGTGCGGACTTCGAGGGTTTGAGTTCCCGACGGCGCCGTCGCTTTTACGGACGCCACCAATGTACCGGCGGCAAAGTTCGCGTCATTCTCTTTTGGATCATTAAGCGAATCTGTACTCATCCGGGCGTCGACGACGTTGCGGACGAGGGTGTCAATCTCGGTTTGATCGGCGCGGACCGCCGACGGCTTAAGGATTTGCCACTGATTCTTGTCGCGGTCGAACTCAATAGCCTGACTTTTAGTCTTTAGCTCCAGCCGAGTAAGCTTGTCTGCTTCGAGCGTTAGTAGCCGTTTGTCGCGAACGTCAACCAGATCTTTGTTGAAATTGGTCTTTGTAATACTGGCCAGGGTCACAACGCGCGGATTGTTGTCCAGCCGGGCATAAACCGCACCGCCCGTTGGAGTGTCATCTCCAAGCAGCAGCTTGTGAACGGCACCGTCTTTTGAGGTGAGATCGACCTCCAGATCGGGTTCCTTTAAACCATACTGCCCAAGATCATTTGCTTTTTCTTCCACCACTCGCTGCGCCGTAAGCGTAGATGCGGCGGAAGTTAAAGTTGCGATCGCTTCCTGATCTACAGCCAACTGTTTTGGCGCGGTGATTCGCCAACTATCGTTGTCCTTTACCAGAACGATCGGATCTGCGCCTTTCCTCTTTATCTCGACACGGGTCAGGTCGTCTTTATTGAGGGTCAGGATTGTCGTCGCAGGTTCAGACGGAGTTGCTGAGGTCGATACCGATTCAGCCGGTTGATGATGATTCGACCAATAGAGCCCTCCGGCGAGGGCTATCAAAATTACTGCTGCCGCGGTTAAGCCTTTGGAATTCATCGGTTCGTTTAATTTATCGTCGTCGCCACCACACGGTTAAGCCGAGCGCTATAACGAGTAGCGGCAACAGGAACTGGCTGGTGATTCGTATCAAACTGAACTGGGACTGAGTCATGGTTACCTTGCGGTCGTCCTGATCTTTCGGACGGATTGAAATCAGGTCCTCGTCGGAGGAAAGCCAGTTCATGGTATTCAAGAGCAGGTCACTATTACCATTGAAACTGAGGAACGAGTTTTCCGCCCACGATGAACTGCCGATTACCACGATGCGGCCTTCGGAATTCTCTTTGCCAGTCTTATAGGTGGCGGCGGCAGCAATCGCGAATGGTCCTTTCTTGTTCTTTGGATCGTTTGGATTAACCTGTGCCGAACTCAAATTGGATGTGGCCACGGTGCCATCGCCGGAACTAAACAATTTCTGAACGGTGGTCTTATCGCCATTCCTGATGTCCAACGAACGCGCGAATGGAAATCCGGTTGCGGTGCCCTTCATCTCGTTGACGATGGGATGCGCCTCGTAAGTTTGTACCAGCACCACTTGCGGACCAAGACCCATCAACTGGCCGACCGGGTTCAGGTCCAACACTAAATCCTTGTTCGGCGTGATGCCCCAGCCTTCGATTACTTTGCTTAACGCGTCGTTATCGGCGGTCGGGCGGCCGATCTTAAGTGGAGGGTCGAGCATAAACAGCGCGCGACCACCGCCTTCGACATACTTCCTGATGGCATCGACAGCCGGTTGCTGGTAATCGCTGGTCGGACCTGCGACGACAAGCACCGTACATTCCGCAGGCACTTCTGCCTTTTGCAGAAGGTTTGTTGAAGTCGCCGTGTACTCGTCCTTGCCAAGCAGTTGCCTGGCCCCGGAATAACCGTGGCGATCAGAATCGTCGATCTGGTGTTCGCCGCTGCCGGTAACAAAACAGACGGTTCGGCTTTTGTTTTTCAAGGTTCGAATAAAGGCACCTGTGATGCCTTCTTCGTTCATGCTCTTAGCTTCTTCTTTCTTAGCGCCGATTTGAACAACCGCAGTACCGTAGTTCTTTATACCAGCCTGGCGGGCTTCCTGTGGGCTCTTGTCGGGATCCACATAAGTAACGTGTACGCGTGACGAAAGATTGGCGTATTGATCGAGCAAATCCTTTGCCTGGCCAAACCGCGTGCTCTGATCGAAATAGGTGATCGTCGCATCCTGCTGCAAATCCTTGACAATCTTCTTTGTCTGATCCGACAGGCTATAGCGTTTGTTTGCGGTGCCGTCGTATGTCTTGTTGTAACGATCAGCCAATACGTTAATAATTACGATGGCGGCGATGACTATAAGAGTGTATACGGCGATATACGTCGAATACTTCGTCTGTCTGGTCCTGAGTAACTGTGTGTTCACCTACGACCTCCAGCGTAGAGATTCCAGCGAGCGGCCCGTCAAGAACAGCCCCAGAAAAATTAAGGTTACGTAAAAGATTGCATCCCTGGAATCGATCACACCCTTGGCGAAAGATTCGGAGTGCGTTGTCACAGAGATGTACGAGAGCACTTTGGCCCATGTCGCAGTTTCGTAACCACTGGTCCAGCCCAGAACCCACAAAAGCAAACAAACCCCAAAGGTTGCAGCGCCGGCAATAATCTGATTCTTCGTCAGAGCCGAAATGAAAGTTCCCACCGCCAGCAAACCACCTGCCTGCAATAGCAGACCCAGGTAACCAATGGCCAGCGGTTTCCAGTCGGGATTTCCGTACGTGAAGAGAAACGCAAAGTTGATCGCTGTAAACAGTAGTAAGCAGGCGTACAGCACCAAAGCCGCGAGCCACTTGCCAATGATAATTTCCGAATCACGAATCGGCGAGGTGGTTAAGAGCTCTATTGAACCGCTACGTTTTTCTTCAGCAAAAAGGCGCATTGAAATTAAAGGGATGAAGAACAGTCCAATTACGCTGACGTCGGCCAGGAGGGGCCGGATTATCTGTTCGTTGACGTTCATCGGCATTGGCTGGCCGCGCAACTGGGACTGCATGCCGATGTAAACGAAATAACCGAGCCCGTTCCAAAAGAAGAAACCAAAAATCAGGGCAAACATTGTCAGCAGCAAATAGGCGATCGGCGAAACGAAGTAGCTGCCCAATTCCTTGCGACAGATGACCCAGATATTACGGAACCTGGTCAATAGACTCTTCACGAATGCTTCTCCTCGGTTGTTGCGCCCGATTCAGAAGGTTTCCCGGTTTCAGCAGCCGTAAGCTGAAGGAATATCTCTTCCAAACTGAGGGCAATGGGTCTCAACTCGTTCAGATCCCAGCCAGATTCGACGACGGCGCGAGCCAGGTCACCCCGAACGAAGCCCTTTTCATTCTCCACTTCGACGGTGATGGCGTGATCACGAGTTTCTTTTAGCGTGACGCGACTAACCCCGGAGACCTTCTCAAGTTTTTCGGTGACAACACCGGCGTCAAAGCCGTCGTCGCGACTCGCGACTTCGATCTGCAAGAGCTCGGCCCCGCGGGCGCGGCTTTGAAGATTCTGCACCGAATCGGTCGCCACCACTTTGCCCTTATTGATGATGATTACCTTCTCGCAAGTCTGTTCCACTTCGGGAAGGATATGCGTACTGAGAATAATGGTGTGGTCACCGGCAAGACCTCTGATCAGATCGCGCGTTTCATTTATCTGTTTTGGATCGAGACCGGCGGTTGGTTCGTCCAAAATCAATACATCAGGGTTGTGAATAATGGCCTGAGCAAGTCCAACGCGCTGTCGATAGCCCTTCGACAGCTTGCCGAGCAGCCTGGTCCTGACGTCTCCAATTGCGCAGCGCTCGCAAACATAGTCGATTCGTTTGCTCAGTTCCGCGCCGGACAACCCCTTCAATTTTCCGACAAATGTCAGATAAGCAGTCGTATCCATTTCCGGGTATAGCGGCGGCGTTTCAGGCAAATAGCCGATGTGCTTTCTGACTTCGAGCGGCTGTTCCAGGACGTCGAAGTCTGCGACCGTGGCAGTGCCCGAACTCGGGTAGAGAAAGCATGTCAACATGCGCATTGTCGTTGTTTTTCCGGCGCCGTTGGGTCCAAGAAAGCCGACAATCTCGCCTTTTTGTACCTCGAACGATATGTGATCCACCGCCAGGTTCCGTGAGTATTTCTTCGATAGTTCTTTGACACTAATCATAAAATAGTTTGGAGGAGGGAAAATGGTTTGTGTCCCAAAAATGAACGAGTTTGCAGCAACAAAAATGATAAAAAAGAGGACTTGCGAGTGTCAAATCGCGTTGGCAACAACTGCAAGCGCTCCATACCAAGCTTCGTCTGCCACAGAAACTCGAACACTGATAAACACTGGGCGCGGAGCGCAAAGGGCGATCAATTCGTGAGAATCCACGGGCAGGTCATTCCAGCTTAACGGGCCGGCATATTTTAGGAAGTTGCCGGCCATCCAATGATACTCGGCCGACCCGGCGACGTTTTCTACGCGTTCTCCCGATGTGTTTCTGCCATCCGCACCAGGAAGAAGCGACTTTATTTTCAGAAGATCCATGATCCGTTGGTGGTCCTGTTCCGCGGTCAGGACTACTGGCGGAGGCGGTGCTTTGGTGGCGTGAGTGGTTGACTGACCCCTCACCACTGTAAGCGATAAAACGGCAAGTGTTGAAAAAACGCACGCAGACGACCAGTCAATTAATCGTTTTGCAACCATGGACACAACTTTCTTCTGAGTTTTGATACGTAAAAAAACCACGAAATCCCGAGCCGGTTAGTACTTTTAACGAATTCAGCCTTGAAAAAGTACCACTATCAGACAATAGGAGACTGGCTTGCTTTGTTTATGAAGTTGCGGCACGAAGTTTGCATTAGTGCTATCGATTGAGCGTGTCAGTTAACGCATTCAGCCAAGTGATCGGTCAAGGGGGACTAATAATGAATATGCAGACCGGGGAGAATCGCCGTCATCCGGGAATTTTATTTTTGAATCTCGTAATTTGTGTCATGTGCCTGTGTTTTGGGTCTTCGATTTCAGCACAGACTTCTGCCAAAGAAGTCGATTCGGATTCGTTGCATTCCTTTAATAACTCAGTCCGAAGTCTTGTCAGGCGTGTAACACCCTGCGTCGTACAGGTGATGGTAACCGGGTACGGACCGGTGGAAAGTGCGCGCGGAAATACCACCCTTGTTCTGGGTAAGCAGCAGAGCATCGGCTCAGGCGTCATTATCGATCCGGACGGCTATATCGTGACAAATTTTCACGTTATTCAGAGCGCTCGCCGGATACAGGTAAATATCCCTTCCGTGTCAAAGGATGAATCGCCGGACCTGTCGCTGGTGAGCACCCGGGGACGAACATACGACGCCAGGGTTGTAGGATCGGACCAAAAAATCGACCTTGCTTTGCTAAAGATTGACGTCAAGGGATTGCCGGCAATTAGACTTGCCGATTATAACAAGCTGCGTCAGGGTGAAGTGGTTTTCGCTTTTGGCAGCCCCGAAGGGTTGCAGAATTCGGTTTCAATGGGAGTGGTAAGTGCCACGGCCCGGCAACCTGATCCTGACAACCCGATGGTCTATGTCCAGACCGATGCCCCGATCAATCCGGGCAACAGCGGTGGACCTTTAGTGACCATTGACGGCGAATTGATTGGGATCAATACCTATATCCTGTCATCGGGTGGCGGCAACGAGGGCATTGGATTTGCAATTCCAAGCGCAACTATTGCTTTTGCGTATCCGCAGCTTAGAAGGTATGGCCATGTTCATCGTGGCGTGACTGGTATGACAGTACAGACGATTACTCCGACCATCGCTTCGGGGCTAAAGCTTCCCAGCGAATGGGCGATGGTGGTATCGGATGTCGCACCAGGAAGTCCCGCCGAAACTGCCGGTATTCAGATTCTGGACGTTGTCACGAGTATCGACGGCCAGCCTGCCATCAGTTTGCCTTCGATCGCAACACGCCTGTTTATGCGCGGGGGCGGCGAGCAAATAAAGGTTGGAGTCCTTCGCGGCACCCAGAAGCTTTCTTTTGATCTTCCTGTTGTTGAACTGCCGCACGAAATGGACCGGCTGGCGGACCTGGTGAATCCCGAAAAGAGTCTGGTTGCGAAACTGGGGATCATCGGAATTGAAATCGACTCAAAGACCGCGGCCATTGTAGGGGGCCTAAGAATCCCATCAGGCGTGATCGTCGCGGCCAAGGCCGCTGACCCAAATGTTGAAACTTCGTTGACGGCAGGTGACGTCATACACTCGATCAATGGTGTTTCAATAACTTCTGTTGACTCTCTTCGTTCAGCGTTGGAGCACCTGGGACCGGACAGTCCGGTGGTGCTGCAAGTAGAGCGCGATGAAAAGCTGCTGTTTGTCGCAGTTCATCTGGATTGAGCTGATTAGGCGTTAAGTAGAAAAGAGCATTAAATAGTTAGAGGCAAAGGAATAGATTGACTTGATATCTGAATGAAACAATAATAATGCTCCCGCCGGAGCCCCATAAGGTCCGAAATCTTTTCTCATCGCAATCCAGGGAGGCCAAAGCGCCAGTCCTGGGCTCCGGGACGGAACCCCAATTGGGGTTCAAAACAGTCACTGCCTTGACTCGATGTTCCTAAAAGGGATCGAAGATGAAGCAGCTTGCCTATACGTCAATCATTCTTCTCATTCTCGGCGTGATCGCAGCGCCCGTTGAGGGACAGAATCGCCGACGTCGCTCTCGACCGCGTCCTTTGATGACAAGGAGCAGTGGAGTCCAGGAAGTCGCAACTGAAACGCCTGAAGAGAAAGATAAAATAATTGAAGAGTGTCAACTGTCGGAAAGGTCGAAACCCAGAGGTGAAATCATAAGGGTATGGCCGGGATGCGGGAAGGCCGTTAGCCTACCGAAGCCGCAATACCCCGAAGAGGCAAAGGCCGCGAAGGCGACCGGCACAGTCGTGGTAGTCGTTGTAATGGACGAGAAGGGGAGGGTTGTCTGGGCAAAGGCGGCTACCGGTCACCCGCTGCTGCAGGATGCCGCAAGGAAGGCGGCCTGTCATGCGCGATTTTCACCAACGATGATTTCCGGTCGCCCCGTTAAGACCGAAGGCAGCATCAATTACAATTTTGTGTTTTAGGAGATGGCTCCTGAGGTAAAGGCTTTATGCCCTGCCAGGATTAAGTCGTTGGGACTTTGTTTGCTATTGCGTGATGAGCAACGAGGGCCAGAATAAAATATGCGTTGGAAATCAAGGTTTACCTTGCCGGGACTTGCGTTCATCCTGGCCGCTTGCTTCTCATTTTATCTTTACTTATCTCTTTCGGCTCGTCGGCCGCTAACAGGTTCAGAGTTTACCAGGTTTTCCAGCGCAATCTCGTTGAATACGGTGCTTCAATTCAGCGAAAACGGTGGTTCAAGGTCGCTGCTCCTGGCGAAAGAGGTGATGTCGAAACCTATCTCAGAGGGAGTGATTGATGTCGGCGGGCAGAAATTCGTTTTCCCGCTACCGAAATACAGCCTGCATCAAAAGGGCCAGAGTTATCTCACTTTTACCTCGGAAGACGAGTTCCGGGATTACTTTTCCAAAGAGTTGCCGCGCGCCGGGTGGAGGTACGTTGAGCAATTGGATGACGGACATGGGCATACTTTTGAGAGTAGCGGCGCAAAGATGTTCGTCTATCAGCACTGCTATCTGGGTACGAGTATCAGTGAGTTTAGTGTATCAGTCGTTGCGCGTTGACCCCAGGATTAAAAGGACCGCTCTTAAATGCCTGGTTCCACCGCAAGTCAAGTCCTATTAGCTGGTCCGGTTAGCAAGGAATACACTATGAATCTGCTTCGACACTTCTGACACCATGCTGCAACAATCCAAGGCGATTTCTTGAGCAAAAATGACGCTGCCTGATTCTCGAATAACTGATTAGACGGCGTCGCTCGGCGGCAACACGCCATGTTTGAACATCTCAAACCACAATTGGGTGTCAGCCTCGTTATAAATCTGCAACTGATTTATCACCTCCCGCGCAAATTCGACACAGCCTAAGCCACTCGCCGTAATTATATTCTCATCAGTTACAGCCATCTCGTTTACGTAGAAATCATCATCGCCATAATCTGTTTATTTACCTCATCCAGACGGAACGGCTGGAACGATTTCATGACCTTTCCCGGAGGATTTAATGGTGGGGGAACTCCTGTTCCGGGCCTTTCGACTAAGTTCTTGCGAATTATTATCTTTACACTCGAACACGAATTTAACAAGAATTGAACACTCCTTTCACAACATTTGACTCAATCCTGTCGAAGGATCATTTCGATAAGGAAGGCTTATGTCCTGCATCGGGATCTGAAACCGAGGTTTCCCGACGCCAATTCGTGGGGCGTATTGAAGAAGTTGATGCGGGCCGCGAATTGCGCTTCAAGTCTACCGACCAGGTATCGGCATTTCTGGCCAAGTGTTTTGACAAGGCACAGCAGCAAGAACGGGACCCGACGAGCCTTTGTGCGAATGAGTAACGGAGGGATAGTTGATGTTGAAAGTATACGTAGAAAAGTTAGGCGACGTACACGTCCTGCATGTTCAGGGACAGATCGTGTACGGCGTCGCCACCACGACACTGCGTGAGGCCGTGTTTGCCCAGGCCAACGCAAGCGCGGTGGTACTTGATTTGGCACAGGTAGTTCTCATTGATGCGGGCGGTTTGGGCGCGTTGCTGGAGTTGCGCGAGTGGACGCAGTCGAACGGAATTGAATTCAGACTAATGAATATCAGGAAACTCGTACAACAGGTGTTTGAAATCACGCGACTGGACACTGTTTTCGAGATCTCGTCATGGGAGAGAATGTCGGGTGCCGGATCCGGTCCTCGACCACCCTTGCTCATGAAGACCATTCGGACGTTTTGTTGCGAATCTTAAGAATCGAAACTGATAGTTCACGTGCCAACCAGATTTCAGGTGGCGACGTCACAACAGCTTCACAATTTAAAAGCAGGTCGGTTTGCATGCGGCTGTATATATTTGAAAATTGCGGTGTTATAGGTGGAGCAGGGGGGTGAACCACCTTTATCAAAGGCGCGCTCTTTCCGGTGATCGGCGTTGAATTGATCGCAAAGGTTAAGGCGATAGTTGAAGACCAAAGTACTCGCCAAGAGTGAAACCACAGAAATGCAATAGTTGATGTATAGGCGGACCCTGCATGGTCCATTGGCCTACTTCGCGTGGCTGCGCGTCACTTGGCGCTCAGTGAAATGCGCAACAGGATTGAAATGCTCTGGAAACGGAGTTGGTCCGCGCTAACGCATGATCGAGCCCCAGAATTATTGTTGAGGTTTAGACGACGAGGTGAACGGTTTCGTATGGCGACACGGCAAAGTGGCGTTGTACAATAATTTAACAAATCTATCGATCCAGGGGGGAGGCAACATAGGAGTAAGGAACAAAGATAGGGCCTCTCGACGACTGACCGCGACGGAAGATTCCCTACGGCTTCACAGCCATACCGCCCCGGTGCTCCTCGATACTGTTCTGCGTTACGGTTCTCTCGATTTTTTCAATCATTGCTGGCTACAGAGCGGACGGCCACGTCAGCAGCGCAATCTGCCCTGGGGGTGGGAATGTGACTAAGCCTGCCAATTCGAAAAATGACGTCTCTCAGAAGGCTTCAATTCCAGATGACCCGGTTCCTGTGGAATCGATCCTCTGCACGGAGGAGTTGCGTAGTCGCCCATGGCGTCCGCCCGATTATAAGAAGGAGAACCGCGCGCTCGTGGCGCTGGCCGGCGCGCTGGCCGTCTCGCCGTTTACAATTCTTCAGACGCTGGCCGAGACGATCCTGGACGTCACCCAGTCCGACTCAGCCGGCGTCAGTCTGCTAACGAAGGATGATGGGGGGAAAAGGTTTTATTGGCCAGCCATTGCCGGCATGTGGAAACCGCACATCGGCGGCGGCACCCCGCGCCATTTCGGGCCCTGCGGAGACGTGCTCGATCGTAATATTCCACTGTTATTCCGGCACCTCGAGCGCCGTTACACCTATTTCCAGCCAGTCACGCCACCGCCAGTCGAGTCCCTACTGGTTCCGCTCTACGTCGGAGGCAAAGCAGTCGGGACGATATGGGCGCTCATGCACGATGATGGTCGAAGGTTTGACGCGGAAGATGAGCGGCTAATGAATGCTCTAGGCCAATTCGCCTCCCTGGCGTATCAAACTCTGGCGTCAATCGACGACCTCAAATTCCAAGTCGCCGAGCGCGAAAAAGCGGAGACAGCAGTTCGTGACCTGGCCAATGGGCTGGAGAAGCAAGTTCGAGTCAGGACTGAAGAACTGGAACAGCGGAACAAAGAACTGCAGCGCAGCGAGTTCTATTTAGCCGAAGGTCAGCGACTTGCTCATATGGGAAGTTGGGCATTTAACCCAACCGGTTTCTTTGATTTTTGGTCTCGTGAGCTGTTTCAAATCTACGGACTCGATCCGGAGAAGGAACCTCCTGGAGTCGAACAATATCTGGCGCTCGTCCACCCTAGAGACCGCGGGTTCATGGCGAGCACAGTCGAACAATGTCTTTCGGAACATTCGGGGTTCGACGTTACGAAACGCATCGTGCGGCCGAACGGCGACATTCGTCATGTTCGATGCGTCGGTGTTCCCGTTTTCGATCACGGAGAATTCAAGCACGTGGTTGGAACCGCAATCGATGTGACTGAGCAGGAACATCTAACTCACGAACTGCGGCGACGAGGAGCGTACCTCGGCGAAGCGCAGAGACTCAGCCATACCGGAAGTTTCGGCTGGAGTGTTGCGAGCGGAAAAATCTTTTGGTCTGAAGAGACCTTTCGGATCTTTGAATTCGATCGAGAGACGAAGCCTACTGTAGAGTTGGTCCTTCAGCGAGTTCATCCGGAAGACAAGGCACTGATTCAAGATCTGATCGACCGCGCATCCCATGAAGGAAAAGACTTCGATGTTCAACACCGATTATTACTTCCAAATGGATACATAAAGAATGTCCATGTGGTGGCTCATGCATTGAGAGACGAGTCAGGTAGCGTTGAATTTGTTGGGGCTGTGATGGATGTCACTCCAGCAAAACAGGCGAGCGCAGCTCTGGGGAAGGCATTTAAAGAAATAGAGACTCTCAAGGACCAGTTATACAAAGAGAACATTGCGCTTCGTGAAGAGATCGTCAAGACATCCATGTTCGAAGAGATCGTCGGCAACTCCCTTCCTTTGCAGCTAGTGCTTAATCGAGTAGCAAAGGTAGCGCCGACAGACTCCACGGTTCTGATCACGGGAGAGACAGGCACGGGCAAGGAGCTAATCGCCCGCGCCATCCACAAACGATCTACGCGTTCCGATCGTGCCTTTGTCAGTGTGAATTGCGCGGCCGTCCCGTCGTCTCTGATTCCTTCGGAGCTTTTCGGTCATGAGAAAGGCGCATTTACGGGAGCAAATCAACGCCGGCTCGGCCGCTTCGAGTTGGCCGAAGGCGGCACAATCTTTCTAGACGAGGTTGGAGAACTTCCTGCCGAAACTCAGGTCGCTCTGCTACGTGTGCTTCAGGAGCACGAATTTGAGCGTGTCGGTGGAAATCGACCGATCGGTACAAACGTCCGAGTGATTGTTGCCACGAACCGTGATTTGCAAGCTGCGATGGGTGCCGGCACGTTTCGTAGCGACCTCTTTTACCGGCTCAACGTTTTTCCGATTGAGATACCTCCGCTTCGGGAGAGAAGAGACGACATTCCCCTGCTGGTCGAGTACTTCATCGATCGCTACGCGCGGAAAGGAGCAAGGGACATCAAGAGCGTAAGCAAAAAAACGCTGGACTTGCTTCAGTCGTACCCCTGGCCCGGCAACATTCGCGAATTGCAGAACGTTATCGAGCGTTCAATCATCGTTTGCGAAACTGAAACCTTCTCTGTCGATGAGAGCTGGCTTTCGCGGCAGGCGCTGGCTACTGAGTCGAAAAGTCAGGTCGGATTTTCTCAGAAGGTTGCCGCTCAGGAAAAGAAGGCGATTGAGGCCGCCTTGAGCGAATGCGGAGGGCGAGTGTTCGGTCCGTCAGGGGCGGCCGCCAAGCTGGGAATGCCGCGCTCTACGTTGGAGTCGAAGATTAGGACTCTGAAAATCAACAAGAATCGCTTCAAGGCCTCAAATCCCTCGTAAGTGATCCAGCTTTAGTGATCCAGCTTTTAGAGTTGTCTTTGTACAGAACTTCGCCAATTGGCGAAACTTCACCATTCTTCTGCAGACCCATTTCTTTATTTTCAATAGCTTACGATTGGAACCGTATTTGCGCTGCTTACAGTATGAGTCTCCGAATCAGGAGAGGGAAGATGCTAAGAATTCAGAGAGCAGCGAACGGGCAAGTTGTCCTTACGGTTAGCGGTCAAATGGACGCAGACAACTTAGCCGAGTTGAAAAATCTAATCGAATCAGAAGCCGCAGGTCGCCGCATAGTCCTGGGACTAAAAGAACTGACTCTCGTGGATCGAGATGCTGTTAGATTCCTGTACCACTGCGACTCTCATGGCATTGAGCTCCAGGATTGCCCGGCGTATATCCGCGAGTGGATCGCAAGAGAAAGAGACGGAAAGCAACTGGTTACGCAATACCCAGAGTGACACCCAGGACTTCAGCAGCATTGCAAAGTGTTTGGATGTTCCTGGTTCTTCCTCAGCAGTGATACAACTCACTGTTCGCGAGGCTTGATCTTAGGGGGTTTAAGGTGAATCAGAAATTTTCACTGGCAGAAGTTACCAGCACTCAGATGGACTTTGACGGAATCGTGGGACAGAGTTCAGCTCTGAGGCAGGTGTTGCAACTCGTCGAAATCGTAGCAGCAAGTGATGCCACCGTACTGTTGCTGGGTGAAACTGGTACTGGCAAAGAACTAATAGCAAGGGCAATTCATGCACACAGTCAGCGCCAGGAGGAAGGCTTTGTCACTCTGAACTGCGCTGCCATCCCTGCGCCGCTGTTTGAGAGTGAACTTTTCGGCCACGAGCGTGGCGCCTTCACTGGGGCTTATAACCAGAGGGTGGGCCGGCTTGAGTTGGCAGACCACGGCACACTGTTTCTTGACGAGGTCGGTGATCTGCCGCTTGAACTTCAGCCGAAGCTCTTGCGCGCGTTGCAGGAGCGCAGCTACGAGCGGGTGGGTAGTGCGCGCACCAGGAGTGTCGATGTACGACTGGTGGCGGCGTCTAATCGTGATTTGGAGGAGATGATGACGGAGCGACAATTCCGCCGCGATCTCTATTATCGTTTGAATGTTTTCCCAATCATCATCCCACCGCTGCGCGACCGGCGCGAAGACATTCCCTTGCTGGTTCGGTTCTTCACGCAAAAATACGCGAACCGAATGAATAAGCGCATCGAAACCGTTCCAGCAGTGATGATGCAGAAGCTGATGTGCTGGCACTGGCCAGGAAACGTGCGCGAATTGGAGAATTTAATTGAGCGGTCAGTGATCCTCACGAACAATGGCGTACTGGCAGTTTCGTTGCCGGAAAAGATGAATGGGGCAATAGATGCAGCGGAAGTTATCGGCAACTTCAAGGAGCAGGCGAGGATTGTTACTATCCTCCGGGAAACGAAAGGCCGCGTGAGTGGACCAAACGGCGCCGCGCTCCGATTAGGAGTGAAACGCAGCACGCTGCTTGACCGCATGAAAAAGCTGGGTATCAATCCCCGTGACGTTAAGACTAATGTGATGTACCGATGAAAAGGTAGCTCCGGGTCGATCTTGCGCATCACGCCTCGCGGCTCAGTGTGCCGCTATCGTTGCGGATAGGCGCGTACAGGCGACCGAGCGCAGAGGGGGGAAGGCCCAACCAATAGAGCACCTGCAAACTGGCCCATCTTGCGAAGGTGAACACGAAACTGCGCCCTTCAAAGCGGCGCGACGAAGTGACGACCGTAGTCGGCAGATTGACCATGGCGCCCAGCTTACGCACGCGCTTTATCAAATCGAGATCCTCAAAGATTGGAAACGGCCGAAATCCCCCAACCTGCTCGTACGTTGCACGCCGCACAAAGATTGCCGAATCGCCGTAGGAGAGTCCGAGTCGTCGGAGTTTCGGATACAACCAGGTCATGAACCGTGCCGCCGACGTCTGGCCATCGAAGAGTAGGTCGAAGTTCCCTGCTACGACCTTCGGGTCATGTAACGCTTTAACGATGAGATCTGCAGCGTCCGCGGGCACGATCGTGTCCGCGTGCAAGAACCACAACACGTCACCCTGAGCAACGCGCGCACCGCCATGCATTTGCAACCCGCGTCCGCGCTCCGAGGCCATAACTATGGCCCCCCGTGCGCGCGCAATTTCGTGCGTGCCGTCATCGCTCCCACCATCGACGACTATGACCTCGGTGTTCATTGACAAGCGCGCGACCGCGTCAAGTGTCGTGCCAATCGAATGTCTTTCATTGAGCGCCGGGATGACGATCGATAATGTTGGTGTACGACACGAACTCATTTACACAACCGTGGTTTCCTAACCTGGCAGGAGATATCGCTCACGTACTTCCTGGAATAGAGCCCATGAGCAGAACCGCCCGAGCGCCGATTCCAGTGAAAGCCTTGCGCGCCCGCTGATAACCACACATGTCATTTGCTTAACTCGATTCAGTGCTGGTGTTTGCTTTCTGTCGGTAGCCCGGCATCGATCCAATCCTGCTTGCCCTCGGCGTAATCCCGCACGATTGTGTAACCCAGCGCCGCCAATTCACGGGCGGCGTTATCTGAGGCGTGTCAAGTGGGATTCGCGCAGTAGACCACAATGTCAGCAGTCTTATCCGGCAGTAATGAGGGAGCCAGTTCCGGCACCCTGTCAGGCGGCAGGTTAATTGCGCCCGGCAAATGCGCGTGGTCGTAAGCGGTCTTCGGCAACGTTTCAACCAGCGAGAACTTATCGCCGCGATCAATCTTCCCCTTCAAGTCAACTCTCGAAATCGTCTCAACCATACTAGTCCTCCCAGCGTTTTGTACTGGAGATTCTACTGCTGAACGATCTCGTTTTCTAATCGAAAGAGAGTTATCAGCCTCTAAATTCGGCTTACGAGGGCACAGAGAGAAACCTGTTTTCGGAGGGATTTCCAGCGTTGTATGGTGAAATGTTGGAGCAACTCATTAAACGGTCGATCGGTCTCCTGCGCGAGGTTGAGTAATCGCTGATGCACCGATGCGGGAACATTCCTGGCTGGACGGTTGGTCATTGATTTAGATTCACGACAGAGCTTCAAGATACGGACGCATGATTCGCTCAACACGGCACAGGCGCGCGTAGTTGACTAGCTTCCTCAGTTGGAATCCCTTTCGCGCGCGACATAGCTTTAGGGCTTCCAGGGCAACATCGATGCCAATCTTGTGGCGAAACTTGAAGCAGTCCGCAACCGTCTTCTCCGGGTCGAAGATACGCACCGGCATGCCATCAATATTGTGGATCTCAACGCCAGCGGAAAAGCTGTCGTTGGAGAAGTTGAATACTCTGAGCGGTGGGTAATCGAGGCGCGGTCGTTTCGATCCGCGCGGAAGGGCCACATAGACCTCGTGGGGAACCTCAGTCGTGATCTCATGAAAGGCAAGAGCCGAGATCAGGCAGACCACGGAGTCAGGAATCCGAGCGGCAACCGTAACCAGATCTGGGTTGGTGATCTCCGGAAGATCAGCGAGTCGGTAGACACCACGACTGATTTGCACGACTTGATTCTCGTCGCGAAGCTTGTAAAGAGTACGCGGATGGATGCCTCCCCTGATCGCGTCTGTGGTGTGCAGCACTCCGCCCTTCCGCCGAAAGACTCTCAGTGCCGCTTTGCTTGATGCCTTCGTCTCATTCACGAAAGGAGTATATATCACGAGGGATAAACATTACTACAGTTATCAATAAGTGTAGGCAATTCTATCCAGGTCCGACCTCGCGACACTCGTGACCAGGAGTGCATCATCACATGGCTTTGACTTCTGGGCTTCTCCACCAGCATTCGTCGGCTCCATGGTTCCCTTCGCGTCAACCTGACGCCAAAAGCGCCGAAAAATGAAAACGGCAGGGTGCGAGCCCTGCCGTAAGTACTTGATTTAATTGGTGGAGCAGAGGAGGGTCGAACTCCTGGCCTCCGCATTGCGAACGCGGCGCTCTGCCAACTGAGCTACTGCCCCACAAACGGTTCCAATTATAAGGGCAATT